>Ga0310690_10008386_pt1 | contig 13114 bp, 11 predicted proteins | sample AusTroGonzalo_MG_2_FD_207661 | JGI IMG/M metagenome (GOLD analysis project Ga0310690, IMG submission 207661) | Bovine rumen microbial communities from tropical cattle in Woodstock, Queensland, Australia - Gonzalo_04 (v2) (version 2) | ecosystem: Host-associated > Mammals > Digestive system >... | reverse complement strand
GGGAGCGGCGGACGGATCACATGGAGCAGCACGGCGGCGAACATATGCTGGCCGGCGCCATCTGGGAGAAGCTGGGCGGCACGACCATCGGGCTGCATCTGGGCCAGAACGATTCCAGCATCGATGTATCCATGCCGGAGGAACGGACGCACCTGACCGAGGAGGAAATCATCCTTCTGGAGGACACGGTCAACGCCCGGATCCGGCAGGACGCGCCGATCCGCTGCTGGTTTCCGGACGAGGAGGAACTGAAAAAGCTGCCCCTGCGCAAGCCGCCGACCGTGAGCGAGCATGTGCGGATTGTCGCCATGGGCGACTTTGAGATGGTCGCCTGCGGCGGTACCCATCCGTCCTCCACGGGCCGGATCGGGATGATCAAAATCATTTCCGCGATCCCGGCAAAGGGGAAGGTACGGGTCACTTTCGTCTGCGGCGGGCGGACCGCGAAACTGTTCCAGACCTATATGCATTACGCCGACAAGGCCGGCGCGGCGCTCAGCAGCCCGGTGGACAAGCTTTCCCGGGCAGCCAGCGAGCTGAAGAGCCGCCTGGCGGAGGCGGAAAAGCGGGCAAACCGGCTGGAAAGCCGGGAACTGCTGGCGCAGATGGCGCAATCCGAAAACACGGAGGACCTGAAAGGCGTGACCCTCTGCGTGCTGCAGATTCCGGAGACGGACGGGCGGGCGGTAAATGCCGCCGTATCGGAATACATCTCAGGGAAAGGGAAGGCGCTGCTGCTGTGTGCGGGAGAACGGCTGACCTTTGCGCGGTCCGCGGACGTGAAGATTGATATGAACGAACTGATCAAGCGGGTGGGCCGCGGCGGCGGCAGGCCGGACATGGCCAGCGGCGCAGGCGTCCCGGAATGCGTGAATGTGGCGCGGAAGATCCTGATGACGGAGGGGATCGGCTGATGACGGAAGAAAAAGACCTGATCCGGATCCGCTGGCATGTGGACCGGACGCAGGATCCCGCGATGTATATGCTGATCTGTCTGCATCCGGACCACCAGGACCTGCAGGTGAGCATCTCGTCGGAAGAGGTGACCGAGCGGGTGGCGAAGGCCCGTCTTATGCAGCAGATGTACGAACTGGGGGCGGAGAAGGGGATCAACCCGAAACTGCTGAGATTCAAGATCAACGGGATCGAAGAGTGACCGCCTGAAAGAAAGGTTGTACTTGCAATTCTGATGACAAAAATGATATGATAAGGCGTAAGGTGTCCCATTCGGATCGACAGGACGTTATCAAAATCAAATGAAGAATTTGCTTAGGAGGTATTCTCATGAGAAAGTTCCTGTGTTGGCTTATGGTTTTCTGCCTGTGCTTTTCGGTTACGGCTGCATTGGCGGAGAACAAACCCGCGACCCAGTATACCATTGACGCGAACAAGGCCTGGTATGACAATCTGGATTTTTCAGATGAGCGCGAGAAGGAGAACGCGCTTCGCGGCGTGATTGAAGCGCCGGAAAGCGTCGTTATTTACCGGGATGACGGTACGGTGGCCTGGAGCCGGGACGCGTTTGACTTCGTGCGGGACAAAGACGCTCCCGATACCGTGAACCCCAGCCTCTGGCGGCATACCCAGCTGAACAGCTATGCCGGGCTGTTTGAGGTCTGCGACGGGATTTATCAGGTGCGCGGCTATGACATGGCCAACGCGACCTTTATCCGGACCGACCACGGCTGGATCGTGTTTGACGTGCTGATGTGCATGGAGGACATGGCTGCGGCAAAGGCCCTGATGGAAAAGCATTTCGGGCCGATCGACGTCAAGGCGGTCCTGTACAGCCATTCCCACATCGACCATTACGGCGGCATCTACGGGCTGATTTCCGCTGAGGATGCCGCGGATGCTTCGCTGCCGCTGGCGGAACAGCTGGCGTCCGGTAAGGTAGTCGTTCTGGCTCCCGAAGGATTCCTGGAGCATGCCGTCAGCGAGAACCTGTACTGCGGGCCGGCCATGGGCCGCCGGGCTCAGTATCAGTACGGCGCGATCATGGAGCCCGGGGAAACGGGTCGGCTGGCCATCGGGATCGGTCTTGGCCAGAGCGTAGGCACCACGGGCCTGCTGGCGCCGACCTACGAAGTGTGCTCCAACGAGACCATCGTAATCGACGGGCTGGAAATTCAGTTCCAGCTGACGCCCGGAACGGAAGCACCGGCGGAGATGAACGCCTGGTTCCCGAAATACAAGGGACTGTGGATGGCAGAGAACTGCACCGGCACCATGCATAACATCTATACCCTGCGCGGCGCGCAGGTGCGGGATGCCCTGAACTGGGCGCACTATATCCTGGAAGCGGAGACGCTGTTCGGCGACGAGGTGGAGGTTGTGTTCCAGAGCCATAACTGGCCGCACTGGGGCAATGAGACGATCCGCGAATATATGGAGGATACCGCGGAAGTATATCAGTACATCAACAACCAGACCCTGCATTACATCAACCAGGGACTGACGTCGGCGGAGATTTCCCGCACGCTGGAGCTGCCGGAGCGGCTGGCGAAGGTCTGGTACTGCCGTCAGTATTACGGCACCCTGTCCCATAACATCAAGGCGGTCTATCAGCGCTACATGGGCTGGTATGACGCCAACCCGGTGAACCTGAACCCGCTGATGCCGGAAGATACGGCGAAAAAGTGGGTGGAATACCTGGGCGACGTGGATGCCGTGCTGGAAAAAGCCCGGGCCGACTTTGACAAGGGCGAATACCAGTGGGTGGCGCAGATCACAAAGGAACTTGTTTTCGCCGATCCGTCCAACCAGGCTGCGCGGGATCTGTGCGCCGACGCGCTGGAACAGCTGGGATACCAGGCGGAAAGCGGTCCCTGGCGCTGCGCGTACCTGATGGGCGCGTGGGAGCTTCGGGAAGGGAACCAGGCAGAGAAGGAAGCTACGGTCAAAGGAAGGGAGACAATGATCTCCGAGATGACCGTGGAAATGGTCCTGGACTATATTGATATCATGACCGACGCGCTGGCGGCTCAGAACGATAATTTCACGTTGCGGATGAATATCAAGGATACAGGAGAAGTATTCAGCGTGATGAGGCGTGATGGGGTTCTCCTGTCTTACAAAGGTGAAACGGATGCGAAGCCTGACTGCACGATGACCTGCGCGCGGCTTCAGCTGATCGCACTGATGAACGGCAATACGGATGTCATCGAAAAGATGCAGGTGGAGGGCGACGCCACCGTCGTGACCAGACTGGTGCAGTACATGAGCCCGCTCAACAAGGTTTTCAATATCATCGAACCCTGAGGAGGTTTTCCATTGAAAAAGCTTCGGATTCTCGGCAAAATCCTGCGGAGCTCCGGCGCGGATAAAGTCATATACGGTTTTCTGGGCTTTACGGCGCTGTGTGCCTGCATCATCTGGCTGATTGAGCCGGAAATCCGGACATTCCGTGAGGCGCTGTGGTACTGCTTTACCGCCATTTCAACGATCGGATTCGGCGACGTGGTGGTCCACAGTGCGGTCTCACGGGTATTGACGGTGCTGCTTTCCGTGTATGCCGTTGCCGTGCTTGCGATCTTTACGGCCGTGGTAGTCAGTTATTTTCAGCAGATTGCCTCCGGCAACCTCCGGGAATCGCTGGAGCCGTTTCTCTCGCAGGTGGAAAAACTGCCGGATCTGAGCCGGGAGGAGATGGAAGAGTTGGCCCGGAAGGCGAGGGAATTCAGAAAATGAACGAAAAAGGCTGCTTCGCAATGAAGCAGCCTTTCATCACCCTGTGCGGATTATTTGATGACCAGCATCAGCAGAGACAGCCCGACGAAGACAGCAGCGGCGATCTTGGTGCCCAGCGCCAGCTTAGCCTCAAAGGTCTTGGTCTTGGACTTGCTGAAATAGCTGTTGGACTGACCGGAGATCGCGCTGATACCGCCTTCGTTGGAAGACTGCAGCAGAACGGTCACGATCATAAAAAGCGCCGAGATAATCAGCACGACGGAAATAGCAGTAACCATAAGAACAAACCTCCTCTTGAATCAGCCCGGATATCGTATCACAGAGCTCGCTAAAATGCAAGGACTTTTTGGGAACTGGCTCATTCGTTCAGCTCGCGGTTCTGCTTGCGGGCAGCCAGCGCGGCCAGACAGCATTCCTTGCTGCGCTCTATATGCTGCTTCATCAGGGCTTCAAAGGCGGGCAGATCCTTCTGTTCAATCAGGTCCACCAGGCGGTGATGCTCCTCGTTTGCCTCATTCCGGCGGTCCTCCTGCTTGATAGCCATGGCAGAGAAGCGGCGGATATACTCATCCTGCCCCTCAATGACCCGGAGAATCCTGTTCTTCCCGGAGATTGCCGTAATTGCGGTATGGAAATCGCGGGCGATGGGGGAGAGGGCTTCCACATCGTTCTTCGCGTTCAGCTCGTCCATCTTTGCGAGCATCTCCCGCAGGCCGGCAATATCTTCCGGCGTGGCTTTCTCGATGATGTCGGGGAGGGTCAGCAGCTCCAGACAGTTCCGGATGGTGTAGATCTGCTCCACATCCTCGGTAGTAAAGGCGTGTACGATGACGCCGCGGCGCATCACATATTCCACCAGCCCGTCGCGCTCCAGCTTTCGCAGTGCCTCGCGCAGGGGGGTGCGGGAGATATGGAGACGGTCGGCATAATCTGTCTCGACAATGCGCTCCCCGGCAGGGATCTCCCCGGTAATAATGGCTTTCTTCAGCACCTCGTAGGCGATCTCACGGATGGGACGGCTTTCCATCATGGGCTGAAAGGTCAATGACATACGGGACAACCTCCTCAAAATGCGCAGCATTTTTCCTGCACTTTGTATCCAAATGTACAGGAAAAAAACAATTTTGTCAATACAAATGAAGATGTTGTCGGAACAGTTCAAATTCGGTATAATAAATAGATTAATAGATTAATGAAATGCCGTGAGGAGAGTAAGATGTTCGAATCATTTAACGCATTGATTAATGAACCGATGAGCCGGCATACGACGCTGAAGCTGGGCGGGCCGGCGGATTTTCTGGTTTTCCCGCGGAGCACGGAGGAGATCCGGGCATTGTTTGCCGAGGCGGGCGCCTACAATCTGCCGGTGACGGTGATCGGCCAGGGCAGCAATCTGCTGGTACTGGACGGCGGAATCCGCGGGCTGGTGATCAGCGTGAGCAAGAATATGCGGCAGATCCGTGTGGACGGAAACTGTATTATTGCCCAGGCGGGCGCCATGCTCGGCAGCGTTGCCGCGGAAGCGGCGGAGGCCGGATTGTCCGGACTGGAATTCGCCTCCGGGATTCCCGGGACGGTGGGCGGCGCCATGACCATGAACGCCGGCGCCTACGGCGGGGAAATGGCCCAGGTGGTGACCCGGGTGAACGGAATCACGCCGGATGGGAAACCGGTCACGCTGAGCAATGAGGAGATGCAGTTCGGATACCGGACCTCCGTGATCGGACTGCTGAACTTTGTGGTGACAGAGGTGGTATTTACCCTGACGCCGGGAGACCCGGAGGCAATCCGGGCGCGCATGGCCGAACTGAACGCGATGCGCGCGGAGAAGCAGCCTCTGGATCAGCCCAGCGCGGGCAGCACATTCAAACGGCCGGAAGGCTATTTCGCGGCGGCGCTGATTGACCAGTGCGGCCTGAAGGGTTATGCCTTCGGCGGTGCGCAGGTGAGCATGAAACATGCGGGATTCCTTGTCAACAACGGCGAAAGCAGCAAGGATTTCCTGGAACTGATGGAAAAAGTCCAGGAGATCGTCGAGGAACGGGTGGGCGTGAAACTGGAGCCGGAAATCCGGATCATCGGTGAAATGGAGATTGAAGCATGAGGTACTTGATTGTGACCGGGCAGAGCGGCGCCGGCAAGACGGCCTGTGTCCGTTTTCTGGAGGACAAGGGCAGTTTCTGCATGGACAATATGCCGCCGATGATGCTTCCGAAGCTGATCGAGGCTTTTGATACCACGCCGACAAAGCACCAGACGGTGACCATCGCCGTGGACGTGCGCAGCGGCGAGTTTTTCGACGCGCAGGCTGTGGCGAAGATGATCGGTGAGCTGCGGCTGCTGGGCCACCAGATCGAAGTGATCTTTATGGAGGCCAGCGACGAGACCCTGCTGGACCGCTATAAGGAAACCCGGCGGGAACATCCCCTCTGCCAGGAAGGGCTGACGCTGACGGAAGCGATCGCCGAAGAGCGGACGCGGCTCCAGCCGCTGCGGGAAACCGCCAACTATGTCATCGACACGACCGGGCTGACGGCACGGTCCATGATGAAGCTGCTGAACAAGAGCCTGGGCAACCTTTCCGAAGCGGATCCGCCGGTCCGGGCGGAGGTCATGAGTTTCGGCTTCAAGCGCGGTCTGCCGCGGCAGGCGGACCTGGTAGTCGATGTGCGCTTCCTGCCCAATCCTTTCTATATCGAGAACCTGTGCCGGCAAAGCGGCCTGGATGAAGACGTCAGGCATTTCGTGATCGACCATCCGACAACGCAGGAGTTTCTGCGCCGGTGGACGGAGATGCTGGACTTCCTGATCCCCCATTACAGGGAAGAAGGAAAGCACCGCCTGGTAATCGCCGTGGGCTGTACGGGCGGGGCGCACCGTTCCGTGGCGATTGCGGAAGCGATCGGGCAATGGCTGCGGGAGAAGGGACTGCCGACGGAGATCAATCACCGGGATCTGTTGATCGAGCAGGCCCGCTGGGCAACGCCTGTCGAGGATGAAAACTGATGAAAACATCGAACGCGCGGAGTTTTTCGGCTTCCGTGAAGGAAGAACTGATCCGCATGCCGGCCGGTCGGCCTTGCTGCATGCTCAGCGAAATCTCCGCCCTGACGCAGACCTCCGGGCATCTTTCCTTCCGGGGAGGCGGATGGATTTCCGCCAGCTGGCGGGTGGACAACGCGGGGACTGCGCGGCGGCTGTTCCAGCTGCTGAAGAAGCGGCTGAACATTGCACCGTCGCTGCATTTTATCCAGACGAAGCAGCTGGGCGGGCGCCGGACCTGTGTGCTGACCCTGGGGACGGAGGACACCCGTACGCTGCTGAACGCGCTGCACATGGCCGAGACGGACGAGGACGGCCATATCCATCTGAAGCGGACCGTTCCGCGGCACCCGCTGACGCGCCAGTGCTGCGGCAGGGCATTTCTCCGCGGGGCATTCCTTGGTGCGGGCACGGTAACCAATCCGGACAAGGGGTACCACCTGGAATGGAAGGCAGACGACGAGCGCTTTGCACAGACGCTGGAGAAGCTGCTGGAGAAAAACGGCCTGCCCTTCCGCAGCTACCTGCGCAGGGGACAGCAGGTGATCTATCTCAAGGATGCCCAGCAGATCAGCGATATGCTGGCGATGATGGGCGCGGGGAGCAGCGTGCTGGAAATGGAAAATACCAGGATCCGCAAACAGCTCCGGGCATCCGCGGTGCGGGCAGCCAACTGCGACGAGCATAACAGTGAGAAGATGCTGGACGCGGGGCTGAAACAGGCGGAAGCGATCCGCCGGATTTCCCTGAAACAGGGATTGTTCACGCTGCCACCGGCGTTGCGGGAGATTGCCCGGCTGCGGGTGGAGAACCCGGATCTGAGCCTTCAGCAGCTGGGGGAGATGCTGGATCCGCCGGTCGGAAAGAGCGGCGTGAATCACAGGCTTCGCCGGCTGATGGAGATCGCGGACGGGCTCGAAAACGAATACGAAAAAGAAAAAGATAAAGAAGCGGGAGGAGAGAACGGATGATCGCGTCGGTCGTATATACGCTGCTGTTTCTGGTATTCGGCCTGGCGGTGGTTCATTTTTTGCTGCCCCGCCACCGCCCGCTGAACAGGATCTGGCTCGGCCTGAGTTTCGGCCTGCTCGGCGAAATGTGGCTTCCGGCTATCGGCGCGTTCTTTCTCCGGTTTGATGCGGAAGCGCATGTGTTCGGTGCCGCAGCGATGCTGGCGATTACGGTCCTGTGCTGGTTCCTGCGGGACAGACGGGATCCGGCTCCCTGGAACGAGGAAGAGGACCGGCTGCTCCGTCAGGTGCTGATTCTGGGCATTCCGATGACGATCCTCGGCGGCTTCCTGCAGTATACCCACGTGATGCGGGTAGGCTCGGCGGGAGACTGGCGTGTGGGGCAGAGCACCTATGGCGACCTGCCGATGCACATGAGCTTTATTACGGGCCTGGTAGGGAAGATGTTTCCTGCGGAATACCCGTTTTTCCCCGGCGCACGGCTGAGCTATCCCTTCCTGACGGATACGCTGAGCTCTACGTTTGTTCTGTTCGGCAGCAGCCTGCAGGCAGCGATTATCGTTCCCGGGACCCTGATGATGGCCCTGTGCTACATGGGCGTGATCGTGCTGGGACGGGAGCTTACGGGTGGAAAGAAAACGGCGCTGCTGGTGGCATGCCTGTTCTTTTTCAACGGCGGCCTCGGCTTCCTCTACGACTTTGACCTGGCCGGCGGCACATGGGGGGCGGAAAAAAACCTGGGCTTCTTCGGGAAGATCGGGCAGACCGTCACAGGCTGGTTCAGCACGGTCGGCGAGCGGATCAACCATATCATGACAGGCTATTACAAAACGCCGACCAATCAGCCGGATCCGAACAATCTGCGGTGGAGCAACGTGATCTGCGATTTGATGATCCCCCAGCGAACGCTGCTGGGCGGGTGGTGCATGGTCATTCCCTGCTTCTACCTGCTGTTTTCCGAATTCAGGGCGCGGACGAGGGACTCGGAGAATAAAGGCCGGGGCATTATCCTGCTGGGCATATGGGCCGGCGCGCTGCCGCTGATCCATACTCACAGTTTTCTGGCGCTTGCCCTCGCGTCCGTCGGCTGCCTGTGCTATGACCTGATTCATGGGGATCCGGACGCGATGATGATCCGCAGGAGCCGCCCGCAAATCCTGATGTCGTATCTGCTTTACGGCGCGATTGCCGCGGCGCTGGCGTTGCCCCAGCTGATTCTCTTCACCTTCGGGCAGGCGTTCCAGGAAAGCAATCATTCTTTCCTGACCCTGCAGTTCAACTGGGTGAACAATCCCTCCGGCCAGGGAATGCGGGACCTGTATCTGTGGTTCTATATCAAGAATATCGGGCTGCCGTTCCTGGCGCTGATTGCCGCGCTGTTTGACCGGAATCCACGGAACCGGCGGATTTTCGCGATGGCGCTGCCGATCATCCTGGCGGCGGAGTTCATCCGTTTCCAGCCGAATGAATATGACAATATCAAACTGTTTTACCTGGCCTGGCTTCTGTGCTGCCTGATCGTTGCGGACTGGTGCTCCCGTCTGTGGAAGCGCCTGGAAGGGATGGGCGGACGGAGATTCCTGGCCGTGATCGCAGCAGTTGCAACGTTCCTGAGTGCCGGGCTGACGATCGCGAGGGAATGCGTGTCGGACTATCAGGCTTTCAGCCGGGATGCGGTGGAGGCAGGGGAGTATATCAGGACCCGGACGCCGCGGGACGCGGTTTTCGTGACCGGAACCCAGCACCTGAACCCGGTGGTGGCGATCGCTGGAAGGACAATCGTGTGCGGGCCGGATCTGTGGCTGTACTGGCACGGGTTTGATACCACAGAGCGGCAGGCGGAACTGCAGGCTTTTTATGAGGATCCGGAAGCATATCCGGAGGTGCCGGAGAAATACGGTGCCGATTATGTCTATGTATCATCATACGAGCGGAACAGCTACGACATTGATTTTGACGGGCTGAACAGGGTCGGCGTCAAGGTGTTTGAGAATGACGAGGCGGCTGTTTATAAACTGTATGCGGGAATGGAGGATGCCACATGAATAGGAACACCGAAATCGTGCTGACGGTCCTGGTTGCCGTGCTGGCGGTTACTTTCGCTGTCCTGTTTATTTCCGGGAACGGCAGGATCGGCGCGCTGAACAGGGAAAAGGACGAGCTGACTGCCCAGATTGAAATGCTGAAGGGCGATGCCGCAAGAACCGCGGAGGAAACTGCCGGGATCCTGGATGGTATCACGGCACAGAGGGATGATCTGGCGGCAAGGCTGGATGAGGAGACAAAACAGAAGGACCACCTGACAGCGGAGTTGCAGGAAGCGACAAGCAGGAAGGAGGAACTGACGGCACAGCTGGAGGCGGCCAGGGCGGATACGAAAACGCTGACGGATCAGGCGGAAACGCTGAAGACGGATGCCGCGAAAGCTGCGGAAGACGCCGCCGCGAGACTGGACGAAGCGGACCGGCAGCGGGACGACCTGACGGCCAGACTTGACGAAACAACGAAGCAGAAGGAAGCGCTGAGCGCACAGCTGGAGTCTGCAGCAAAGCAGAAGGACGATCTGGCGGCAAGGCTGGACGAAACAACGAAACAGCGGGACGAGCTTTCTGCGAAACTGGATGAAACAGCGAAACAGAAGGAAGACCTTACCGTAAAACTGGACGAAACAGCGAAACAGCGGGACGAGCTTTCTGCGGAACTTGATGAAACAGCGAGACAGCGGGACGAGCTTTCTGCGAAACTGGACGAAACAACGAAACAGAAGGAAGACCTGACGGCGAAGCTGAACACGGCTTCGAAACAGAAGGAGAACCTGTCAGCGGAACTGGAGGAGGTCATCCGGCAAAGGGAAAGCCTTACCGCGGAACTGGATGCGGAAACGAAGGCAAAGGACAGCCTGGCAGTAAAACTGGATGAAACGGAAAAACAGAAAGACGGCCTGTCTGCAAAGCTGACTGTGGCGGAAAAACAGCAGGAGGATCTGTCTGCTAAGCTGACTGCGGCGGAGAAGCAGCAGGAGGAATTGTCCGCAAAGCTGGATGAAGTGTCAAAGCAGAATAACGATAAGACGGCGAGGCTGGCTGCAGCGGCAAAACAGCAGGAGGATCTGACCGCTAAGCTGGATGAGGGAACGCGGCAGAAAGACGAGCTGAATTCAAAATTGGATACCGTGACCAAACAGAAAGACGAACTGAGTTCAAAGCTGGATACCGTGACCAAACAGAAGGACGAACTGATGGCCAGGGCGGAAACGCTGGCATCGGACGCCGAAAAGGCCGCGGAAGACGCGGCCGCGGAGCTGATGGAAGCGCAGGAGATCATTCTGAAACTGACGGAGGAAAACGAACAACTGAAAAAAGCGACGGATTATGACAATCTTGACGAGGAGACGCTGACGGAAACGCTGATCGATATTGCGGAAGAGCTTGAAAAACTCGGATACAAACTGGAACTGACCAAAGAAACGCAGGATTGAATCCTTCTGCACGGGATTGCGTAATTACGGGGAACTATAGGGCTTTACTGCCTCAGTTTTTTACTCATCAGCCAGTCAATCAGTTTTACGTCATTTCCATCCGCATCTGTAAAAGTATCCTGGTAAACCATCGTTTGAATATTATGCCCTTCGCCCCAATATATATAGTGCATGGCGCTGCATCCGGATTGCTCGCATTTCAGAGCGACTCTGAGCCCGACACTCGGCTTCACCCAGGAATCATTTTCACCCTGAAAAACCCACAGATTCGTTTGCATGATTCCTTCCTGTGTATTTCCGATAGCAGAGATCGGCGCACAGGCTGCAAATATTCCCGGATGCCCGTTGACAATCTGATAGGCCGTTACGCCGCCGTCGCTATGCCCTGATACAGATAATCTGTCCATATCGCCGTTGAATCTGTCGGCAATATCGTTCGCCAGTTCAATCACGGCGTCCTGATATCCGGCTGTATGGAAATCGGCGTCTACGGTTTCATTGGCAGCCTGGGGAAGAATGACAATTCCGTTTGGGTGGATCTGTCCGGTTCTGAGCAGTTCCCCGATTCCGTGATGTTTTTCCATCGTGTCCTGAATTCCGTGAAAATAAATCAGGATCGGCAGTTTCCGGGCTGCTTCATCAGCCTTGGGAATATAGATATAATAGTTCACAACGATTCCGTTTGCTGCTTTATATCTTTGTTCCCGGAATATTCTGCCCTGCGCGTTTGCAACATCTTCGGGAGTGATCGGGGAAAGATACGGAAGCGTTGACAGATCCAGACGTAAACCCGTTCCGGAGAAGGTGATGATCGGGCTGCGCATCCATTTGAACGCGTCGTTTCCGATGGTTGAAACGCTTTCCGGAATGATGATCCTGTTCAGGTTCACGCATCCGCCGAATGCACAAGCGCCGATCTCCGTGATTCCTTCAGGAATCTCATAGACATCGCGCCTGAGTGCGCTGGGATAAAAGATCAGTTTTCCGCCGGTGAGATCATACAAAACGCCGTCAACAAACGAATAAACCGGATGCTCGGGAGAAAGACGGATTTCCTTCAGCCGGCTGCAGGAGTTGAACGGGTTTCCGTTCAGCAATGCTTGCTTCGGGATATTGACAGATTTCAGGTTCAGACAGCGGAAAAAGGCATTTTGTGAAATCCCGGTGATGCTCTCCGGGAACGTAACGGTGTTCAGCGCGTAACAGAACGTAAACGCTTCTTCTCCGATGGTTTCCACACCCTCTCCGATGCGGAGTGTTTTGAGCTTTTCGCAGCATCCGAAGGCGCAAAAGGGGATGGCCTTTATAGTGCCTGGGATGGAGACCGAATTCATTGCCGTGCAATTCCAGAAGGCGAAATCACCCAGGGAAGTGACGCTGCCCGGAATCTCCACGGAGGACAGCTTGTCGCAATCCGAGAAGGCGCTGTCGCCAATCACCTTTAACCCGTAAGGGAGCATTACAGAGGACAGGTATCTGTTGCCGGAAAATGCGGTTTCTTTAATGGTTTCCACGCTTTCCGGAATAATGACGGTATTCAGGAAACGACATTTACAAAAGGCCTTTTTCCCGATTGTTTTCACGCCTTCCGGAATGACAACGGAATTCACGAATCTGTTTCTGAAGAAAGCCTCATCTCCGATTTCGGCAACCGGATGCCCGTTCAGCTCGGAAGGAATGATCAGCTTCTTTTCTTCTCCGTAATACCCCGTGATGATGGCACTTCCATCTTCCGATATTTGATATTCATATCCGGAAAAAAGTTCCGCCCGCGATACGGCGAGGATCCCGATCAACAGAAACAGGATCATCAGGCCGGTTATCCATTTTTTTCGATTATTTGCTGCAGCCATGGTATTTCAACCCTTTCAGTAACAGAAAATGCTTTGTTTTCTCTCGAATACCATTAATAATAACACCTTTGGTGATGGGT
>Ga0310690_10008385_pt1 | contig 13114 bp, 9 predicted proteins | sample AusTroGonzalo_MG_2_FD_207661 | JGI IMG/M metagenome (GOLD analysis project Ga0310690, IMG submission 207661) | Bovine rumen microbial communities from tropical cattle in Woodstock, Queensland, Australia - Gonzalo_04 (v2) (version 2) | ecosystem: Host-associated > Mammals > Digestive system >... | reverse complement strand
TGACGGAATCGGTGCGTGTTCCGAGGATTTCTTTTGCCCACGCGTATTCAGGATAAATGGTGGTGATGATGGAGAATTCGTGTGATTCCTGCTTTTTGTTTTCGGAAACGCTGTTGCAGGCTACGAGGGAGAAGAGCGCTGCGACAAAAATGGCGCACGCCAAAGAACAAAATGAAAGCTTTTTCATTTTTTAACCTTTTATGAATGTTGAATAATTTTTTAGGGCAATAGAAAGAATATGCCTGATGTTATCCCAGACGAGTCCTAGGGCGTTCATGGCAAGATTCTATTGAAAAAGAATTTAGTTGTACTGCTGGAAAGTTAATTTAGCAGTAAAATCTTTTGTGAAACTAGCGTTGTCGGGCGCAGTACAAGGACTGCAAATTTCACTAACTTAAAAAGAAAACAGCGGCAAATGATTTCAATCGGCGCTTCAACGAGCTCGAAACAAAATTCCGAAATCAAGTCCAGACAGTGATGGAGATGATGGCAGACGTGACAATGCTCGCCGTGGCAGTGATGTTCAACGTGACGCTCCGTGTAAAAGAGCGCTAATGCGACCATCAACCTGTCAAGTACGTGTAAATTCAATTTGAGAATCATTCGCAAATTCAAATATAGTACAAAAAAGAAATTTTGGCAATAAAAAATTCCCGACATCGCTGCCGAGAATTTTTTGTTCTAAGGAGGAGGTATGAAAAAGGAGTTTATGAAATTTTAGGCGTTAGCCCAATCGCTTTTTAGGCGATGGTAATCTTGCGGGCTGCTGCCTGAGCTTTCTTGGAGAGATCGAATTTCAGGATACCGTTTTCCAAGGAGACTTTAATGTTGTCGGTATCGATATCGTCGGCCAAGCGGAAGCTACGTTCGTAAGTGAACTTTTCGTCCTTGCGTGCGCGGGTAGCCTTGACCGTCAAGATATTCTTTTCGACCTGGATGTCCATGTCTTCTTTCTTGACACCCGGAAGCTCGACTTCGAGAGCAAAGCCGCCTTCGGTTTCGTAGTAGTCAGCCTTCGGCGTGTAAGTGCATTCGCCCTGTGCGTTTGCGGCGTTCAAGCTGTCAATGAAGTTCTGGATACCATAGAAAGCGTTCGGAAGGATCTGTGTGTTCATCATAATTTTAACCTCTTTTTGTTGCGGGCTCGGCGTTTACCGTTGGCCCTTTTGTTTACACCCTACCTTAAGCTAAAGCCGTGCCAACTTTTTCTTTTTTGAAGATTATGCAGAAAAAAATTTTTGTGAGGTGATGGTGAATATTGCAAAAATGGCGAAATTTGGTGAAAAATCGCGGTTTTTGCGGGCTGATGCGGTAAAAAATGTGTGGAAATGTGTGCGGGGATGGCAGAAAAATGCGGTTGGAATGTCGCAGGAGTGACTGGTATTTCAGAAAGTGACGGTCGGTGTTTCGCTAGTGAAACAATCGATGCGTCAAAATGAAATGGGATTATTTGGGTGTGATTTATCATTTTGTTGACGCCAACAAAATGATCTGTCTCAACAAAACCGCTTGATGCGCAAGCTTCCTTTGCTCGTTTTATGCTCTTTTCAAAATTTCTCCATTCTGTATATTCCAAAGCAATTTGCAGTTCTCTTGCGTCCCAAAATTCATTCCCGTTTTCATCAATGTGCTTGAGTTTTTCAAACGTCTGCTGAGAATAAGTGGTAACTTCTTTTTTAGTCATAGGGTCTCCTGTGTTTATTATTTTTGCTGGGAGCGCCCTTGCAATATGGCAAAGCCAAATAAAGCAAAAGCGCATCATTCCTTTTTACGGAATGACGCGCTGAGATGTAATGTACCTAATATCCAAAAAACTGGCATGAGGGGTAAGAAAATTTTACATAACCTACTATTTCCTGCGAATTTACGCAGCTATCTTTTTTATTCCTACTAGATTTCTACTAACACTTCCCAATATCCGTTACGTGTTGTACCGATGTGACGGATTGCTGGATTTGAGCCGTTCTTAAGTTTGTTAAGATAATACTTTATTTGATTTGTATCCATTCCCAATGATTGAGCCAGTTCTCCTTGCGTTATAGATGGGGTATTTTTGAGGGCGTGGAGAATCAAAAGCTCTTTTTCGCTATATTGGGTAGGATTGGGTAGGGATTGGGTAGGATTGGGTAGGGATTGGGTAGGATTGGGTAGGGATTGGGTAGGATTGGGTAGCTTTCTGTCCCACGAAAGAGTTATTCTGAAATCGCCATGAAAATCTTGCATTTCAGGTTCTGGCAAGTTGTATTCTTGCATGGCTTTAAAAATATTTGGAATGCCGCTACCCCAAGTTTCTACGATACGCATGTAAATGAACGCTTCGGCAATGCCTTTATTACGAACGCTCGACATTCCTTCACGCATTTTTTCTAATGTGATATCCTTGTTGAGCGTTCCTGGAGATGTGACTTCCAACCTGTCGTCGTACAAAGCTACCTGAATTTTTCGGGGAATCAAATAGCTGCGATGGCATACTGCGTTGGCGATCGCTTCGCGGATTGCGGCTTCCGGTAGAGCATACTTTTCATGACGAAACAGCCCTTTAACTTCGGATTGTGCAGGAAGGTTTTGTATTACGAATTGGTACGCTGCTTCAATTTGTTCAAAAATCGGACCTTCCATATTTTGACGCTTCAAAAAGTCTCCTCGCGTAGTCCCTTTAAATACTGCACATTGGATTTTAGCGTCGGAAAGCTCTTCGGCGTTTCCTTGCAAAAGCCGGAATCCATTAGTCGCTACCAAAGAACGACCGTCTTTCTTCAGTAATTTCCACGATTGTAACTGGTTGACTGTTGGTCTACGCAAGGCGAGACGTTCTTTTTTACTTAAAGAAGATGACGTGAAATCATAGATTTTATCGCAAAGTTCATCTATTTCTTCTTTTGTAACTTTTTCGCCAATGGGCTGCTGGTCGAATGATTCGTTATTCCCTTCAAGAACCAATTCCTTGAGCATATAACGCTCTGCTTCACGCGTCGTGGCTGCAATACGGACGAAAGTTCCATCCGTGATGCCCATACTTTTTATGTAATAGGGTTGCTGCATGCCTACAGGGATTGTAACAACAATGATGTACTTTTTGTCAATCTCCTGAAGATTGATGTTGGGTCTGATTTTGGGCTCACAACTATTGAAGATTGCGTCTGCAATAGCATCTGCCTTTTGAAACACTTCGGCCTTCTTTATGCCGACTACCTTGCGTGTTTTGTCGTCTACGCCAAATACAATTGTTCCGCCCTTGCCGTTGGCAAAGGCGACAACGGTTTTCATATACTTGATACTCTGCTCGGGAATGTCCCTCTTAAATTCGAGTATTTCGGATTCTCCCGCTAAAATTTCTTCTTTAGTCATTTGGCGTATTCCTTTTGGCTTTAAAATAGATTATTGGAATGGCGAGTGCAATAGGGGTGAATTTGGCTATTTTAGTTCATCAAATTAAGCATATGCTTCTTTAATTTTAAAAGCATCTGTTGGCGATAATAAGCCTTTTTCCATTTTTTTGATTTCTTCTTCAAAATCACGCATAGAACGAATTTTTTTCATTTCGAACTTAATATCATAACCCATGTATATCAAATTCTTCTCTATTGTTGAAAGAACATAATCTCTTAAAATCGCTTTTGCTCGTTCGGTTTTTAAGTGAGCATATGCTAAATAATAACCTGTTACATCTGAAGCGTCTGTCAAATAAAAGCCCCATGAACGAAATGCTTTTGCTGCCGCAATTAGGTGCTCGTCATAAACTTTTTTTAAATTTGAATGACGATTTTTTTTGTCTTCTTGTGAAAATTGCAAGAATAATTTTGCATTATTTTCTAAAAAATCATCCAATAAAATAACGTTTTTTGCAAAAGTTTCTTCTCCGCCTAATTCTTCGGGAATTGCAAATTTCCAATTTGTTTTTTTCTTGTCGAAGTTGTAGATGCATGAACCTGAAATAAGCATGTGAGCAACGATTTCACTTATGCAATGTTGTGCTTGTGCTGAAATTTGATTGTCGTTATATGGCGATATTTGCGAGAAAAGCTCCATGGCGTTAAAAGCTTCTTGTCCTGTTACCATCAATTCGAATTTTTGGAAAAAAGTATATTGGTTTATAAAACGTAAATGGAAGGCGGAGTTGGTGCCTTTCTTAAATTTTATGGAATAGGACCATTCGGAATCACTTCTTTTCATCATTCCCTCCTTCCAATTCCTTTCTTAGGTGTTCGTTTTCATAACCAAAATTACAATCCTGCAAATAAGGATTTTTCATAAAGTAATATGCGATGAAAGGGTGCTTTATATCTATTTCTTGTATATAACTAGGCTGTTCTCTAAATTCTTTTACGAGATATCTGATAAGAGCGCTTTTGTGCTTAACAACTGCGTATTGCTCTGGAAACATTGATTTATCTGGATATTTCATTTCATAAGGAACTTTCTCAAGTAATGCGATTGTTTTTCTTTCAAATTCATTTGCGATTTGAGAGTTTATTCCCATTTGGGTGTCGTCAATGTTTGAAAAAATAAAGTTTTTGCCTTTTGTAAACAATGCTTTTAATGATTCGTTTTCAAACCAAAACTTAATTTGTCTATCCCAGGCAGAAGTTATCAAAAGTATGAGCTTTTCACTTGAATGATATTCTGAACATATCAACAGAATAGTAGATACAAGAATTGCATAATCAATAAATTCTTTCATTTCATCAAAGTTTTTTGCATATACCGTTCGCATAAAAATTGATGTCAATCCATTTGTGATGCATTTTTCAGCTATTCCACAGTCGCCCTTTATGGCAAAATCTATGCAATTATCAAACATCTTCAAAATTAATATACCACCATAATCAGGGATTTCTTCATTACGATCTTTTAGTGAAATTACTGGAATAATGTTTGATGATTCTATTGTCAAATGTTTTAAATGAGCTTCATATTCCGTTTGGTATTCATTTTTTTTAAGGCTTGTAAAGGCTATAAGAGGGTCTTTTACATTTGTTGATAGTGAATTATAAATAGAGTCTATCTTATCTTCTGACCTAAATATTCTAGCCCAATATTCTTCAATGCATTTTAGAGTTACTGCTTTATAAATTGGAATTAACTGGGGGTCTTTTAGTCGATTTTCAAACCGATCAATATTTTGTTTTGTTAATAATCTATAGTTGTCATTAAAGCGAATAGCTTCTCGTTGGCATAAAAAGTCTAAAATATACCAATACGGAGTTTTTACAGAACCTTCTATTTTTAGTTCTGTTTGAATTTTTGCATTTAATCCTTCTAAATCTTTCAATTGAGATGGTGTGAATCCTGCTTTATATAGGGTTTCTTTATTTTTTATGTTGATTTTTTGGAGAAGTGTAGAAAGAGTGCTTTTATCTTGGGTTTCTGATAAGTAAACAATTAAATTAATTTCAAGGATGAATATGTTTTCAATAAAAGAAACTGCCCATTGCTCCTGTGAGAATGATTCTGGTTTTAAAGACCATAATTTATCAATAATTAAAAGAGCTCTATTGTATTCGTTGTTATATGCGAGTGTCTGAAAGTATGTGCCGAATCTTGGTATAATTGCTGTGAATTCAGCATCCTTGTTGTAATTTTTTATATCAGCAAATATCAATTCTTCCATGCAGTTTTCAAACCAATAGTCATTGATTCCCTCAATGGGCATTTGATTTTGAAAATTTAACATATAGTTGAGACTCATGTAATCTTGTTCCGTTACGTTCTTATAGCGGTGTTTTTTCCCGTACCAACGGCTATTTGTTGGGAACAATCGTTTGCGTGTTTGGTATCTTTCTAAAATTCTTATAATGTCGCAGTCAAGGAGGTATAGATCCCTTTTGGAATATTTGGTGTTTTCTATTAGAATTTGAGATAAACATTCAAATCGGCGGACTATTCCCATTCCTTGTTTTTTGCAGATTTCAGTCTTATTTTCAAAACAACGACAATAGTTTTGATTCTCTAAAATTTTCCATTGATGCTCAAGTTGCGTTGATAGAAAAGAAACCCAGTTTCTTGGATTAAATAAATTGAAAAGCCTTTTCCCTAAATAAAGGAAAAAGGGGATAATCAAAGTTACGTTGAATATGGACAGAGTAAAAGCCCATTTTGAATATAAGTCGAAAAGCAGATACATTCCGAGCATTATATAAACAAAAATGCTTGAAACTGATGCGAATCGCATGAATAAATTACTGACTTTATCCTCGATGAGTAACTCGCGAATTTCGAATGGAACATTTGCATAGGCTACGCTGGCGACAGATGTCAAACCCGCATAATAAAGACCTATAAAAAGAGTTTCAATTGCAGCAACTGCAATTAATACTGTTACGTACGACTCTGTAAAGGATTCTTCTTTTTCGATACATTGAACAAAGCAAGGTTCAATAAAATAAATAATAGAAGCTATTATAGATGCAAAAATAATACTTTTTATTGAATTTTTTAGAAAGGAATATGAGTAATTAGCCTTTTCCCTAATATCAAATCTCTTTTCTTCCCAAAACCAATATGCAAATTTGAGAAGAATTTTTTTGAATAAGTTGAAAAAGGATATGATTTTAGCAAATCTAGGACTTTTATTAAAAAAGTTCATGTCTTTAAAAAAATCGCTATTTTGCTGTTTACTCATAAATATTCCCATCTAAAATTTCACTTTGGGTAATGCTTTGACGATTTTCATGGTTTCGAGGCTGACAGTGATGATGCGGAGGAGGAGATTGAAGATGTATTTGGGATCATTGTGTTCCAGAGCCCAATCGTTGGGGTCGTTGACGATGCCGCTTGCTTTGTCGGTGGTGACGGCGTAGCGTTCCATGATCCATTCGATGGCGGATTTGCCGTTGACGATGTATTCGTAGGCTTCGGTGGGAATGTTTGCGATTGTGATTTTTTCGTTATAGATGATGCGTGTTTTGTCGTCGATGTTTTTGGCTTTGCCGTTGCGGTCAAGGCCTGCGGTTTTAGCGAAACGCATTTGTTTGACTTTGTACAGGTTATCTGCTGGGGCGGCGCTGTAGAGCGGGTGAATATCGGCTGCCATTCCACTGAACATGGGAAGGTCTGCGGATGTGGAATTTGACGAGACGATGAGAGCCTTGTAGGGTTCTGCCTGTTCGTAGTTCAGGTGGATTTCGGCGAGTTCGCGACCTGCTTTGCTGAATGCCCAGAAATCGGCGGCGGTATCAACGAGCGGAATGCGCGGGAGCATTTTCTTGAGGTCGGCGGAGAATTCGGTGCGGTATTCTTCACAGTGGAGAAATCCGTAAACGTAATAGAAAATGTCTTCTTTGCGAATTTTTGGATCGTTATATTGTGTACGAGCCTGTTTTAGAATGTAGTCGCTGATGGCGTCTTTGCGGACATACTTTTCGTTTGTGGCGAACATGTCGGAGGAATCAAGTTCCTCATAATAGTAAAGCGGAAAACATTGTGCATCTCCGTTGCTATGTAGATCTGGCAAACAATTTGTGATAATCGGCGAAACTTTGTGTGCCGATGCCATATTTATGAGTATAACAAAATTATCCGCCTCTCGGCTAGGGAAGAGATGCGGTACCCGGTACCGCCTCTCGACTAGGGGCGTATACCATAAAAGATTCTGTTTGAAGAACGGCCTATAAAATGCGGTTCTTATTTCTGCGTCATCAAAGTTATAAATTTTTTTGCGTTTTAAATCATCTAATACAGCGCGAGTCCAACTAATTTTAGTTGTTTTATAATCAGGTTCTTTAATTTCGCCTTTTTCTAGTGCTCTTAAAGTTTTGTTGTAAAGACTGATGCTTGTCTTTGCGATGTTTTCAACTTTTTCAACAGAAGATCCATAACTCCAAGAGTCACGCTGCGTTTTTGCACCATTGGAATTTACAACAAACCAACTCTTGCTTTTTTCGTCAAATTTCTTTTCGGGTTCAATTGGAGTCCACTTACCGAAACTTTCATTTCTCAAGTTAATCCAGTCGCCGTGTTCGTTGGGGTGGAGAACGCCCATTTCAAGATGCGTGATGCTTTCGGCTTCCTTGATTTTGGTGAGCTTCTGTTCGCGGGTCAAGTAATCACCAATGTCAAAGTATTTGATGACTGCTTTCTTTTGGGATTCGGTCGGTTGTTTGACGAGGATGGTGATGGCGACGGGGGTGCGAGAGCCGCTGCCAAAAATCTTGCCGCCTTCTTTTCGCGATAGTTCACCGCTAGTGCGTTGGTTGCCTCGCAAATTGAATACATATATTTTGCTGAATTCATTTTCAAGGCTCTTGCGGAAACCGTCCATGGCATTGCCGTCAATCCAACTGCCGTTGGTAATAAATCCGATAACGCCTCCATTTTTCGGGTCAAGTCTGTCGGTTGCCCAACGGAACGCCTTGATGTAGCTATCGTAAAGCGAGTTCTTGTTTGTTGCCGAGCTGTTTTGGGCGTAAGTCAAATCTACACGACTGTCCAAGTCCGGGTATTTCTGGTTTTGTGCGTTGTCGTTTGCGGATTTTTGCCCCACGGAATAGGGCGGGTTTCCTATCACTACCTGAATAGGGACTTTTCGCTGTGCTCTTGCTCGGGGACCGTTCACAGGGAAAAATTCTTCGCCAAAATCTTCTTGTGTCCGCTTTTCGCTAAGCTGGAAAGTATCTGTCAAGCAAATTCCTTCAAAGGGCTTGTATTCGCTTGCACTGACTGCATCGTGGTAGGCGTTTTCGATGTTCACGCTTGCGATATAGTAGGCGAGCAACACGATTTCGTTTGCTTTTAGTTCCTTTTCGTATTTGCGTTCCAAATCCTTTTTGCCAATGAGGCCACTTTGGATCAGTCGCGTCATGAACGTACCCGTTCCCGCAAACGGGTCCATGATGTTCACATTTTCATCGCTTAGCTTGCGTCCAAATTCCTGACGCAGCACATCATTCACACTATGGATGATAAAGTCAACACATTCCACAGGTGTATAGACAATTCCCAATTGTTCCACAGTTTTTGGGAGTGCTGTTTTGAAGAACTTGTCGTAAAGTTCAATAATGATTTTCTGCTTGCCTTCGGCATTTTCAACACCTTCGGCTCGCAACTTTACGCTCTTGTAGAACTTTTCAAGGCTGCGAACATCTTCTTCGTCAGTCTGTTCTTCCAGTAAATTGATGACACGCTGCATCGCACGCGAAACGGGATTGTTCTTTGCAAAATCGTAACCTTCAAACAGAGCGTCGAAAACAGGTTTGGTGATCAAGTGCTGAGAGAGTGTCTCAATCGCTTTTTGTTCGGTTATGCTCGGGTTGATGTTTTTCTGCAGTGCAGAGATAAAGCCCTTGAATGCCTTTTGATGCTTGCCTTCGGTGGTGATTAGTCGCTTGATGCGTTCTTCGTGCCTTTGGGCAATGCGGGCGACATCTTGAGCCCATTGCTCCCAGTAACGGCGACTGCCGACCTTTTCGACCATCTTTGCGTAAATTGCACCTTGCAATTCCTGGAATTTGAGTTCCAGCTGGTCTTGCAATTCCTGCTGTTTTTCCTTTTGTTCTGGAGTCAAGTTTTCGGTGTCTGTACCGTGATTTAATCCGTCCGAAACGCCTACGCGTCCACCTGTGCGGCTCTTGCCTTTTATGGGCGTGTTGAACTGGATTTTGTTCACCATCGCGTTGAAACGGTCATCGTGTGCGCGGAGTGCGTTCAAAATTTTCCACACGACTTTGAAACGGTCATTATTGTCTAGTGCGTCTTCTGCTTTTTCGCTTGCGGGAACAATCACGGGGATGATGATGTAGCCGTATTTTTTGCCGGGGGCGGTTCGCATTACGCGGCCTACGCTTTGTACGACATCAACTTCGCTATCGCGGGCGCTCAAGAAAAGAACGGCGTCAAGGCTCGGAACATCTACACCTTCAGAGAGACAACGTACATTGTTCAATATGCGGCATTCGTTTTCATCCATGTCCGCCTTGAGCCAACGCAATTTTTCATCGCGGAGTGATGCGTTCATTCCTCCGTCAATGTGCTTTGCGCTCACGCGAACCATTTGGCTTTTCGCTTCGGGTTTCAATTCGTCGTAATAGGAATCACGAAGATTGTTGATGGTTTCTACGAGTTCTTTTGAAATCTTGATGGTCTGCGAAAATGCTACGGCACGGCGCATTGGCTGCGGATCCGTTTCTTTCAACTGATGGTCATCAACGAGTGTAATTTTTGAAAGGGCATTGAAGCAACCGATGAGTTTTGCTTCGTCATCAGTGAGCATTTCGCCGGAATCTGTGGCGAGCGATGTTTGCAAACTGTCGCTCATTGCTTTCGGGTCAATGGTCAGCACGAGAACCTTGTAGTCGGACAATAGTTGCTTATCTACGGCTTCGCCAAAACCGATGCGATACATTTCTTCGCCATAGAGTTTTTCATCGTCCATGGAGCAAAGGAGTACGCTGCCTTCTTCTGCTTTTTTCTTGGAAGACTCGCTGTAAAGTCGTGGCGTTGCCGTCATGTAGATGCGTTTCTTTGCACGCAAGAATTTGGAATCGTGGACTTTGACAAAGTTTGATTCTTCCCGGCCCGAGAGAACAGCACCTGTTGTGCGATGGGCTTCGTCGCAGATGATCATATCAAAGATGAAATCGCTGCCCATCTTTTTCTGGGCTTCGGAAATCACATCAATGGATTGGTAGGTGCTAAATACGACGGTCATGCCGCCTTTTTTGTATTGTGCGATTTCTAGTTGCTTGACGATGCTCGGAACATTCGTTGATGCGGGCAAGGCGAGTTCTTCAACGCTGTACCCATCGCCTTCAACATCGTTGCTGCTTTTTTTGCTTACACCTGCGTCGGAACAGATGCAGATGGGCTTAATTTTGTCTGTTGCGTCGGCAGACCATTCGCGAAGGGTTTGACCCAAAAGGGCAATGCTTGGAACTAAGAAGAGGATTGTGCCTTTACCTTCGGTTTCTTTTTCTGCGATGCAGAGAGATGTGTAGGTCTTACCCGTTCCGCAAGCCATGATGAGCTTGCCACGGTCATGTGTGCCGTCTGCGAAATATTCGTGAACCTTTTTAATGGCTTCTTTTTGATGGTCGCGGGGCGATTTCTTTTTGATTCGAGCGTTATCGCCACTCAAGCCTTTGTCTAGTTTTTCCCAGTCCACCAACGAATTTTCAAGGTCAATCAGACCGAAACGGTGAAATTCTGGATCTTGGTTTTTAGTGGAATTTAGAGCTTCTTGGTTGAATCCGTTTCCTGTCGTGTCAAGCCAGAGACGATAAGTGAAGTGAATCTTTTTTCCTTCTTCGTTGGTGAAAACTTTCCCTGAAGTTGCAAGGAATGTATCTACCGCGGGTTTGTCAATCTTTTTATCGGCCTTGTAACATTTGCATTGGATTGCCCAGTAGTTACCTTCTATTGTTTTTGCAACCAAGTCAATGCCGACATCTTTGCCTCCAAATTGTTCTTTTGCAAAGAAGTCGTTCCAAAGCCAAACGGTCTCCAGTTTTGAAGAGAATACCGGATCGGTTTGCAAGAAACGTTGCATCAAAAGTTCAAATTTATTTCCCTTGTCGCGTTCGGAGATGGATGCTTCGCGGTATTTGTCCAGGATTCTGCTGAATGGGGTCTTGTATGCTTTTGTGTAATCAAAATTTGGTTCGGTTTCGGGATGCTTGACTCCTGGCATGTAGCGTACGCCTAAACCGCCCGGAGACTTTACCCATTCAGATTCGGACCAAAGCTTGAAACTCAAAATAGGAACTCCGAAACCGCTGTCAAAATCGGATGCATCACCGGTTTCCACTTCGCCTATAATCATACCGTTACCGTTTGTCTTTTCAAACAGCTTCTTGGCTTTGACGCATGCTTTTTGGAATGTTGCAAGAGCGGTTTCGCGCTCATCATCTGAACTTTTCTTGAGTGACTTGTTCAGCTGCTTTTCCCAATACTTAAACTCTTGTTCAAGCATCATCTCTGTACCGGGAGTCTTGGAAACGGAAATTGCAAGACGCTTATTTGCGAATATCTTTGCGTTTGAACGGAATTCAAAAGTCTTTACGCCGGTAAGTAGCAATTGTGCATAAGGGGATCGGATGACAAAGTATTGAATCGGCTTGTCTTGCATATAAGAAATCCTGGTATTCGGAAAAAATCTCTTGATTTAAAATAATAAAAATATAGGGGATGAAAAAGGTTGCTTTGTTTTTTGCTTGCGACGAAAATAAAAAAAATCGCCCGCGTAATTGCGGGCGATGTGCTGTAAACATTTGCGTATGGCGGCCCCGGAACAGAGTCCGGGGTGACATTCTATTACTGCTTCTTCTTCGCGGTGCTCTTTTTCGGAGCGGTGAAGTAGTTCTTCATGAAGACTTCGAATTCTTCGTCTTCGATTTTGTGCATGGTTGAGAGTTTGTCAAAAATCCAGCAGAGCTGTTCGTCGGTTTGGATGGCGACGTAGCCGTCTTTGCGGAACACTTTGAGCTTCAAGAGACCGCTGTCCCAGCGCTTAGAAAGTTTGAAGTCTTCGAGCAAACGGGACTGTTCCTTGCAGATGGCGAGTTTATCTGCAAAGGAATAGATCGGGGCGTAGATGTTCGGGTTGCAGAGGTGCAAAAGTCCGTTACGGGCGTTTGCGGGATTCTTTGCAAACTTCTTGGAGGCGAAGTCTTCGAGCTGTTCCTTGATTTCGGAAACGGTCTTGCCGCGGGTGGCTGCCGGAAGGGTGGAGAACTGGTTCAGGATGCCCTGCAAAAAGCTGAGGTCCCAATTCTTGGAGGACGTGCCGGTACCTGCTTTCCAGAGACCTGCGTTGCCTTTGCCGGTGTTGGCGATGGTGTAGAGGGCGACTGCCTGCGGAGCGAATTCGCCGTTGGCCGGTGCTGCGGGGATGGTTTCGACGGATTCACCGAGGAAGTTCTCAGCGAGGAACTGGTCGAATGCGTCGTAGATTTCTTCTTTGCCCGGGACTTTGAAACGTGGGGCGCCATTTGCTTTGAGTTCTTTGATTGTTACCATGATTCTTCCTTTATTTTTTTCTTACTTAAATATACACAGAAACGCGGGTGGAAAAACGGGGATTTGCAAAACTATAGCGAAATTCCCGTGTCACGCTCGCTGACAGTGGTCACGGCGGCTTCGAATGTGTCGTCGTTTGCGATGATGGTGACGCTATCCATAG
>Ga0310690_10008383_pt1 | contig 13116 bp, 13 predicted proteins | sample AusTroGonzalo_MG_2_FD_207661 | JGI IMG/M metagenome (GOLD analysis project Ga0310690, IMG submission 207661) | Bovine rumen microbial communities from tropical cattle in Woodstock, Queensland, Australia - Gonzalo_04 (v2) (version 2) | ecosystem: Host-associated > Mammals > Digestive system >... | reverse complement strand
GCGAGGCCGAAGACGACGAGCCCTAAGGCTCTGCGGCGTCCGGGGCGCGGCACGCCCCGGACGCCCTTCCCGCAACGGCCGTGACGCCTGCGCGCAGGCTGCCCGCCCGCTTCGGCGAGGCGCAGCGCCCCGGAAAGGAGGTTCGCATGGATCACGCGTTGCTTGACGTGCTGCTGGAGGCTCTCAAAAGCCTGCTGCGCGGACTGCTCGCCCTCATGGGCGACTGAATCCGCCGGGCGCGGCCCCGCCGGGGCCCGCCCCTTTCCCCAAAACCGACCGGCACGACAGACAAAGGCTGTCCTTCTCGCCGAAACGCTCCAAAAAGGAATCGAACCATGACCTCTCCCATTCCCGAAATCCATTATGCCTGCTCCCTCTATGGCGAAGAAGCCTGGCGGGGCGCGCCCGGCGCTTTGGCCGTCTTCTGGACGACGCCCTTCCCGCGCGGCGAAGGCCCCGTCCGGCTCTGCGCGACGCTCAAGCTGGGCCTCGGCCCCAAGCGCGTCCGCCTCGCGCCGGAACAGATCGACGAACGCGGCCTGGTGCTGGCGCGCCTCCCCAAGCCCTTCGGCCCGCGCGCGCTCTACGCCGTGCGCCTCCGCGTCGGCGGCAAGGGTTCCCGGCCGCGCCTGATGCTCGTCGCCCCGTGAGGGCTTCGGGCGGCGCGTTGCTCTTGTGCGGCGGAAGGTGCTATGCTATGGGGAATGCGCCGCCGCAGGCGGCACGAGAGGATTGCCCATGGAAATGCCCTTTTTGACCGCGCACCAGCAGGAAATCATCCTGGCGCTGGATCTCTTCGGAACGGTGGTGTTCGCCATCACCGGTGCGTTGCGCGGCTTTCGGAGCCACCTCGACTTCCTGGGCGTGATGGTGCTGGCCTGCGCCGTTGGCGTGGGCGGCGGCATCACGCGCGACGCGCTTATCGGCGCCACGCCTGTGGCCGCCTTTCAGGACAGCCGCTACGTCACGCTCTGCGCGCTCGCCGGCGCCGTCACCTTCTATGTGGCGCCACGCCTGAACGACCGCTGGAACATCATCCCCGTGCTCGACGCGGTGGGGCTGGGCGTCTTCACGGCCATCGGTTGCGAAAAGGCCGCCCTCTTCGGCTGCAAATGGGTCGCCGTCATTCTCTGCGGCGTCATGACGGCCGTCGGCGGCGGCGCCATCCGCGACGTGCTCGCCATGCGCGTGCCGGCCGTGCTGCGAAGCGACTTCTACGCGACGGCGGCGCTCATCGGCGGCATTCTTTTCGTGCTGATGCGCAAGTTCCTGCCGGAGGCGGACTATTTCACGCGCTTCCTGACGATTTCGTGCTGCGTGCTGCTCATCCGGCTGGTGGCGATGCGCTTCAAGTTCGTGCTGCCGCAGGCGCACAGCCTCCCGGCGCGCCAACGCTGGCTCCGGCGGGGGAAGCGCGCCAAAATCCCCAAGGAATAGCCGCCGCGAGGACAAGCCGAAGGCGCCGCGCGGACAAAAAAGAAACGCCCCGCAGGGCTGCCTGCGGGGCGTTCGCTTGGGGGAAGCCGGCTCAGTAGAGGTCTTGGGGCACCACGGCGAAGTAGGCGCGCGGGTGCTTGCAGACGGGGCACATGTCGGGCGCCTGCTCGCTGATGACGATGGCGCCGCAATTGAGGCACTCCCAGCGGTTCTTGCCGGAGCGAACGAAGACTTCGCCGGTTTCGAGGTTCTTGGCCAGCGCGTTGTAGCGCGCTTCGTGGCGGGCTTCGACTTCGGCGACGCCGCGCATCTGGCGGGCGATGTCGTGGAAGCCTTCCGCGTCGGCCTCGTCGGCCATGCGGCGATACATTTCCGTCCACTCGAAGTTTTCGCCCGCGGCGGCGGCCTTCAGGTTTTCGGCGGTGGTGCCGATGCCGCCGAGGTGCTTGAGCCAGAGTTTCGCGTGTTCCCGCTCGTTGGCGGCGGTTTCTTCGAAGATCCGCGAAATCTGCACATAGCCTTCCTTCTTGGCGACGGACGCGAAGTAGGTGTACTTGTTGCGCGCCTGCGATTCGCCGGCGAAGGCTTCCATGAGGTTCTTTTCGGTTTTGCTGCCTTTGAGTTCCATGCGTTGCTCCTTGGGTGTGGGTTGGCCACATATTATACACGAGCCGCCCGCGCGGCGCGAGAAAAAAACGCTCCTGGGCGGCCCAACCGTCCCGGAGCGTTTCAGCGGGCGCCCGCAGGGCGCTTATTTTTTCTTCTTGAAGAGGCCCTTGACGCTGTCCAGCGTCGCTTGAGCGCCTTCGCCGACGGCCTTGGCGCCCTCGGCGAGGCCGGCGCCGTCCAGCCCTTCGCCCAACGCGGTGGAGAGCGTGCCGAGCCCTTCGGTGACGGCGTTCACGCCATCGCCGACCGCGCCGAAGGCGTCGCCCGCGCCGCTGTTGACCGTCTTGATCATCGGGTCGATATACTTCTCCTGGAGCGTGCGGTTGTCGATGTCCGTGAGGGAGAGCGGCGGCAACGGCATGGGGATGTTCACGAACTTGCGGAGGGTGACCGAGTTGTCCGTGAAGGTGACTTGGGCGATGCGGAACTTCAGCTCGCCGGCCGCTTCCGCAGGCTGCTCCTCCGTTTCGGGCTTCGCCGGCGTTTCGGCGACCGGTTCGGCGGGGGCTTCTCCGGGCGGCGCCACCTGCGCGAGGAAGGCGTCGACGTTGGTGGTGTCGTAGTCGAAGGCGTAGAGCGCGCGCAGCCCTTCGAGGCGGATGAGGTCCACCACCTTCTCCTCCTTGAAGAGCGAAAGCATGTGGAAGTCGAACTCCAGCGCGCCGATGCGCAGCAGGGGCGTTTCGAGGTAGACCTTGTTGGGCGTGAGCGGATTGCCCGCGGCGTCTTTGGGCTCCCTGAACGCGTCGGGGTTCTCGACCTGGAGGCCCTCGATGCGCACGTAGCCGCCGAGCGGCAGGATCACGCACTTCTCGATGGAAAGCGGCACGCCCTGGGAGTTGGCCAGCGGCACGCCGACGTATTTGACCACAGGGCCAAGGCCGCCTGCGAGGATGAAGACCAGCAGGACGCCGACAATCAGCAAGAGCACCTTCAGCGTCTTGCGGACGATGCACCAAAGAACGCGCCAGAAACAGCGCTTCGTTTTGCTCGGTTCTTTACTCATGGAAGAAACTCCTTTCGCATTCGGAGAGTATTGTATCAGATTTTCGGGGTTGGAGCGTGGAGAGCAAGAGGCGCGCGCCTTCGGCGAGCGGCTGGAGCGCCGCCACGCCATGCTTCAGCGGCACCAAGCGCGAGCCGCCCCGCAACGCGGAGCGGCAGACCGGGCGAAAACGCAACGGACAAAGCGGATGGACGGGCATGGTCAGCACGCGTAATGCGCCACGCGCGCCTCGGCGCGCGCCACGATTTCGGCGAAGGGCGCCGGCCCGGCGGCAAGCCCGTCTTCAATGACCGCCGCGATGCGCCCCGCCCGGATGCGCCCCGCGAGAAAGGCCTTGACGGCCACTTCGTTGGCAAGCGTCAGCACCGGATGCGTCCACTCCCCCTTGGGCAACGCCTCGAAGACCAGCCGCAGGCAGGGGAAACGCGCCAAATCCGGCTCGAAAAACTCCAGCGCCTGCATCTGCGCCAGCCCCATCGGCGCCACGGGCGAATGATCCGCCCGGTCGGGCCACGTGAGGGCGAACTGGATGGGCAGCGCCATGTCCGGCTGCGCCAACTGCGCCATCAGCGCCCCGTCGCGGAAATGGACGAAGGAGTGGACGATGCTCTGCGGATGCACCCATACGCGCAGCTGCTCAGGCCGGAGTCCGAAGAGATGGATCGCCTCGATCATCTCCAGCCCCTTGTTCATCATCGTCGCCGAATCAATCGTCACCTTCGGCCCCATCGACCAGCGCGGGTGGTTGAGCGCCTCCTCCACCGTGATGGCGTCCCAATCCACCGCCTCCCGGCGGAAGAACGGCCCGCCGCTGGCCGTCAGAATCGCCTCGGCCACGCGCGCCTCCGCCGGGGACTCCTCCCCCGTCCGGACGCACGCCGGCGCGAACGCCCCGCTCTGGAGGCACTGGAAAATCGCCGAATGCTCCGAATCCAGCGGCAAGAGGCGCACGCCGCGCGCCGCGCGCCGCCGCATGACCTCCCCGCCCGCCATGACGAGCACCTCTTTCGTGGCGAGCGCCACGTCGTGCCCCGCCTCGATGGCCGCCAGCGTCGGCGCGTAGCCCGCCATGCCCGCGATGGCCATCACCACCAGATCGGTCTCCTCCATCGCCGCCAAATCGCACAACGCCCGCTCCCCGAAGGGAATGCCCTCGGCGTTGGGCGCCGCCAGCGCCAGCCGCGACACGCCAAACTCCGCCGCCAGCGAGCGCAACTTCGCCGCGTCGCGCCCCGCCGCCATGCCGACGACCCGGAAACGCTCCGGATGCGCCGCAACGACGCGCAACGTGCTCGCGCCGATCGAACCCGTCGCCCCCAGCAGCACCAGCCGCTTCGGCGCGCTCACGGAATGAACCTCACGAACCGGAAAAGCGCATACGCCACCGCGCAGACGAACATCAGACTGTCAAACGTGTCCAACCTCCCCCCGCGCCCGCTCGACGACGCCGCCGAATCCTTCACCCCGCACTGGCGCTTGAAGAGCGACTCCAGCAAATCCCCAAGAATCCCTGTCGCCACCACCACGCAAACCGCGAAGAAGAAGTAAAGCGTCCGCCAAGGCGTCGACGTCAGTTCGTCCCGGACGTACTTCCACGCCTCCGAATCCGGAAAGACCCAATGGGCGAGCGCCACGAACGCCCCCGCCGCCAGCAGCGCGAAGAGGAAGCCCCCCGCCGTGCCCTCCCAACTCTTCTTCGGCGAGAGCCGCGGGCACATCTTGTGGTTGTCCGGCGCCGTGAGCATCCCGAACACGTAGCCCCCCGTGTCGCTCAGCTTCGTGAACGCGATCACGCCGATCGGGAGCGCCAGCCCGTGCGAAAGCCCCGCCAAATCGATGATGAACGCCAGCGGCACCGGGATGTAGAGAAAGGCCGCCACCGCCAGGCACGCCGTCTCCATCGGCCGCTCGATCCGCGCGTCCAGCATCACCCGGAAGAAAAGCAGCGCCACCGGGACCGGCAAGAGCGCCGCCAGCGCCAGCCCCTCCGGCCAAAGCCCCTCGTGCTGCAGCCAGGCCAGCCCAAGCCAGAGCGTCCCCAGCCCCGCCAGCCACCCGAAAGGCAACGCGTAGCGCGCCGTCAGCCGCTGCGGATTCTCCGAAGCCAGCATCGCGCACAGTTCATGCAGGCACTTCGCCGCCACCGCCGCCAGCAGCCCGAGCAACACCCATATCGGGCAGAAAAAGACGGCGCCCAGCCACACCGCCGCCTCCGCCACGCCGCTGACCGTCCGCTTCGCTTTCTCGCTCCTCATCCGAAAACTCCTCAATCAATAAGGCAGATCGAAATCCAGCCGCGCCACCGCCAGCCCCGTCCGCTCCGCCAGCCACGCGCCCAACGCAAAGACGCCCGGCCGCTCCGTCGCGTAATGCCCCGCGAAGAGCGCATTCATCCTCAAATCCTTGGCGAGCGTGTACGCCACCAGCGTCCCCTCGCCGCCCAAATAGAGATCCAGTCCCTCCTCCGCCGCCTGCTCCACCCCCTCCGGCGCGCCTCCCGAGCAAATGCCGATCCATTCCACGCGATCCGCCCCGAAATCGAACCGCTCCACCCGCCGCGGCCGCAAAATCTCCCGCGCCCGCGCCTCGAAGGCCGGGCGCCCCATCGCCTCCGGCAGACGCCCCTTCAGGCCGATTTTCTGCCCGTGATACGCCATGAACGGCTCCACCTCCCGCAACCCCAGCGCCCGCGCCAACTGCGCATTGTTCCCCAGCGCCGGATGCGCGTCCAGCGGCAAATGCGCCGCATAGACCGCCAAATCATGCGCCAGCGCATAAGCGACCAGCCGGCGGTTGCGCCCCGAAATCCGCGCCAGCGACTCCCCCCACGACAGCCCGTGATGCACCAGCACCATCTGCGCCCCCGCAGCCACCGCCGCCTCGAACGTTTCCATCGACGCGTCCACCGCCAGCGCCACCCGCTCCACCGGCCCGCCCCCGTTCTCCACTTGCAGCCCGTTGTGCGACGCGTCGCGGAAAGCCGCGCACCGCAGCTCCCCGTCCAGCAACCCGGCGATGGCCCGGCACGCCCACATGGCTACGCGAGCAACCGCACTTCCGGCACCGCGAACGGAACCCACTTCGCCGTCGAATCGTCCGCCCCCGGCCGCAGCGCATGCGCCGCCAAATGGTTGAACGTCGCCACCCGCAACGCCAAATCCACCCCGACGCATTCCCCCTCCGCCGGGCGCCCCTCCCGCTCCGCCTCCACCTGCCGCGCGAAATCCGCATACGCCGCCGCCAGCGCCGCCACAAAGGCCTCGTCATCCCCATACGGCTCCCGGAAACGGTTCGGCCCCGCCGTCGGCGCCGTCGCGCCCGAAGCCCGGCGCGTCTCCCGCGCCCCGTCCGGCCCTGCGAACGTCCACGCGTCCCCCTCGGACTGCCGCCAATGGGCCGACCCCTTGTCGCCATAGAGCGACAGGCGGATGCCCCCCGCCTCGCCCAACGCGATCTGGCTGACGCGCAACGACCCCAACGCCCCGTTCTCGAAGCGCAGCAGCACCGTCGCGTCATCATCCAGCACCCGCCCCGGCACCGCCGGCCGCCCCGACGCGCAGAGCGACGCCGCCTTCAGCCCCGACGCCCACTCCGCGAGCAGAAAACACGGCCCGCCCAAATCGACCACCGCGCCGCCCGCACCGCACCGGTGCGGATCCGCGCGCCAGAGCGCCGAGCGGTTGCCCGCCGTCTCCAGCCGCTGCCCCATCCACCCGTGAAACCAAGTCGCGTCGATGCGGCGAATCGCCCCCAATTCCCCGGCCGCCACCGCCGCGCGCAGCGAAACCAGCGCCGGATAGAAGGGGAAGAGATAAGCCGCCGCGTAGAGCGGCGCGCCCATGAGCGTGCGCCGCTTGAGATTCTGCGCCTCGTCCATGTTGCAGCTCATGGGCTTTTCGCAGAAGACCGGGAAGCCCGCGTCAAAGGCCGCCATCGCCACCGGATAATGCATGTTGTTCGGCGCGAGAATCGTCACCAGATCGATGCGCTCCTCCCCCTCCACCTTCGCCTCGCGGCGGAACATGTCCCGATAGAGGCCATAGACCCGCTTCGGATCGACCTCCAGCGCGCGCCCCGTTTCGAACGACCGCTGCCGCGTGGAGCCGAACGCCCCGCAGACCAGCTGCAGACAGCCGCTCCGCTCGATGGCCGCGCGATGAATCCGGCCCATGAACGACTCCCGTCCACCGCCGACCATCGCGACATTCAGTTTCCGCTTTGCCTTTGCCATGCGTGCTTCGACATCCTGATGAAAAACCTCATCCACAGATTACCAAACCTCCGCCCGAAAGGCAACCCCGCCCGGGGCGGGGCCGAGGCGGCGTAAAGGGGACGATTCCGAAAAAGGGAACGCGGCGCGCGCCCAGCGCGGCGGGCGACCCGCCGGAGGGCTCCCCTCGACTGCCGGGCGCGGCCTTTCGGGCGGGCGATTTATGGTATGATAGGGTAATGAGAAAGATTGGTTTCGTTTTGCTGGGCGTTCTCTGCTCCGGGATGTTGCGCGCCGAGGCGGCGGTCTATGACGGCCCGGCGGCCTTCGTGAACGACAAGGTGGTCACCATCGACACGGTGATGAAGGAGTTGCATGCCTCCTTCGATCTGGCGCAGTTGCCGCCGGCGCGCCGCGCCGAAAAGGTGCGCGAGATGTTCCCGGCGGTGCGCGAGCTGCTCATCGACAGAATGCTCATCCTCAAGGCTTACGAAGATTCCGGGGCGCGGCTGCCGGAACATGTCGTCACCGAGCGAATCCAGGCCATTCTCGCCGACGAATTCGGAGGCGACGAGGCGAAGCTCGTGGAGACGCTCCGCCGGGGACGCATGACGAAGGCCGAGTGGATGCGCCATGTCCGCGAGAACATCATCGTGGCGGCGATGCGCCAGCTGCAGGTGGGCAAGAAGGTTTCCGTCTCGCCGCAGAAGGTGAAGACCTATTTCGCCGAGCACATGGACGATTTTGCCGTGGAGGGGGGGGTGCGCGTGCGCACCATCCTGCTGACGCCGGCCCAGGGGGGCGCGGCGGCGGAAGAGGCGCTGGCGGCGCTGGAGAAGGGGGAAGCGTTCGAGGCGGTCGCCCGGCGCCTCTCGTCGGACAGCCAAGCGGCGCAAGGCGGCGATTGGGGCTTCGTGAAGCCGGAGGAGACCTTTGCGCCGGCGGTGGTGGCGGCGTTGGCGGCGCTCAAGCCTGGCGAACGGTCGGGCGTCATCGAGCAGGGGGGCTGGCGCACGATCGTCCAGAAGGTGGAGGTGCGCGCGGGACGGATGATGACGCTTGCCGAGGCGTGGCCGGAGGTGGAGGCGATCGTTCGCGCCCAGGAGGGGCAGGCGCGCTATGAGGCTTGGCTCCGGGAGTTGCGCCGGGCGGCGTGGATTCGCGTGGTGGAGGTGGCGCTGCCCTGAGGGGCGGCGCGCCGGAGGGGGGCGAATGAATCGCACGTCGCCCAGCGAGGTCAAGGCTTGGTGCATCGGGCGGGGGTTCCACCCCAACAAGACGCTCGGACAGAATTTCCTCGTCGACCGCAACATTCTTGACGCGCTCGCCGACACGGCAGGAGCCGGGCCGGGCATGCGCGTCTTGGAGGTGGGGCCGGGGCTGGGGGTAATGACGGAGGCGCTGCTCAAGCGGGGCGCGCGCGTCACGGCCATCGAGAAGGATCCGGCGCTGGCGGCGTGGCTCCGCGAGACGCTCTGCGCCGAGTGGCCCGGCGCGCTGGATCTCCGGGAGGGGGACGCGCTGGGGGCGGATTGGCCTGCGCTGCTGGCGGAGGGGTTCGAAGTTTTCGCGTCCAATCTCCCCTACTCCGTGGGCACGCGTATTGTGCTGGAGCTGGCGGCGCAGCCGCTGGCGCCCCGGCGAATGGTCGCGCTCGTCCAGCAGGAGGTGGCGGAACGCTTTGCCGCGCCGCCTTCCACGCCGGCGCGCGGCACGGCGTCGGTCTGGCTGCAACTGGATTATGCGGTGCGTCTCGTGCGGAGCGTGAAGCCGTCGTGTTTCTGGCCGCCGCCGGAGGTCGTCAGCGCGGTGGTGCTGCTGGAGCGGCACGACCGTTCCGCGCTGCCGCCGGAGGGGAAGGCGCGTCTGCGCGCGCTGGCCAAGCACCTCTTCACGCAGCGGCGCAAGCAGTTGGGGACGGCCTTGCGCAAGGCGCCGCCGCCTTTCCGTGGCCTCGACCCGGCCAATGCGGGCATCGACCCGGCGCGCCGCGCCGAAACGCTTTCGCTCCCCGAGTGGGAGGCGCTCGCCGCGCTGCGCGCCTAGGGGGAATCGCCATGCTGCAAGACGTGGACGCGCCGATGACTTGCTTTCCCGGGGGCGACCCCGCGCCGGACGATTGGGTCTTCGCTTCGGAGGACGACCGGGCCGCACTCGCGCCGTGGGCGCCGGGGATGGCCGTGCGCCTCCCGCTGGTGCGCCTCGGGGGGCGGACGCTTTTCGCCGGAGAACCGGGGCGGCCGCTGGAGAGCGCCCAGCGTTTGCGCGCGATTCCGGACGCGGCGCTGCGCTTTGCGGCGTTCACGGCGCTCCATCTCGACCGTTGGCTTCGCGAGCATCGCGTGTGCGGGCGGTGCGGGGCGCCGCTCGCACCGGGGAGGAGCCTGCGGTGCGGGGCGTGCGGGCTGGAAGTCTTCCCGGCCATCGCTCCGGCCGTCATCCTCGGCGTCACCCGGCGGGGGAAGCTTCTCGTCACGCGCTATGCCGACCGCCCCTACGCCGGCCCCGCCCTCGTGGCGGGCTATTGCGAGCCGGGCGAAACGCTGGAGGCGACGTGCCGCCGGGAGGCGTTGGAGGAGGTGGGGCTCCGTCTGGGCCCGCCGCGCTATTTCGCTTCGCAGCCGTGGGGGTTGAGCGGGGCGCTGCTGGCCGGGTTCTTCGCCGAAGCGGAGAGCGATCGCGTCGTCCTCGCCGACGGCGAATTGGCCGAAGCCCGCTGGCTCGCCCCCGACGAGCTCCCCCCGCCGCCCGACGCCGCCGGGCCGCTCTCGCTCACCGCCACGATGATTCAAGCCTTCGCCCTGCAAAGGATTCTGCCATGACCCCCGAACAAATGGCCGCCTGGTCCGGCGGCGAATGGTCCGCCACGCCCACCTTCCCGATCGTTTTCGCCACGCAGGACAGCCGCAAAGTCCGCCTCGGCGCGCTTTACGTGGCGCTGCCGGGGACGCGCGCCGACGGGCACGATTTCGTCGGCGCCGCCTTCCGGGCGGGCGCCACCGCCGCGCTCGTCCGCCGCGATTGGACGCCGCCAGCCGACCTCGCCCGCCTCCCGCTCCTGCGCGCCGACGACCCCGCCGCCGCCCTGCGCGCCCTCGCCAAGGGCTTTCGCGCCAACCACAAGGCGCACATCCTCGGCATCACCGGCAGCAACGGAAAAACCACCGTCAAAGAGCTCCTCGCCGCCATGCTCTCCGGCGCCGGCGAAACCGCCGCCACCCCGGAGAACAGGAACAACGACATCGGCCTGCCCCTCTCGCTCCTCTCCATCCCGGAAAGCGCGCGCTTCGGCGTCATCGAGGCCGGCATCAGCCATCCGGGCGACATGGATCCCCTCGCCGACATGCTCCGCCCCGACGGCGCGGTCGTCTCCTGCATCGGGCCGGCGCACATCGCCTTCTTCGGCACGGAACGCGCCATCGCCGCCGAAAAGGCCAAGCTCCTGGCGGCCGTCCGCCCCAAAGGCTTCGCCGTGCTCTCGCGGGAGACGCGCGAATTCGAGACGCTGCGCGCCGCCTGCCGCTGCCGCGTCGTCACCTGCTCGCTCGAAGGCCCGGCCGACTACGCCGGCGATGCGCTCGGCAAGGGCCGCCTGCGCGTCCGCCACGGCGACGAAAGCGCCGTCCTCCTCGAAACGGGGCTTTGCGGTGAGCACAACCTCTCCAACGCGCTTCTGGCCTACGCCGCCGCCCGCGAAAGCGGCGCAAGCCCCAAGCAGATTCTCGCGGGGTTGGCCACCTTCCAGCCGCCCGCCATGCGCTGGGAGCACGTCGACCTCGGCTGGATGCGCGCCATCAACGACGCCTACAACGCCAACCCCCTCTCCATGCAGGCCGCCTTCCAAACCTTCGCCGACGAGCCCGCGCCGGGCGAAAAAGTCGTCTGCGTCGGCGACATGCTGGAGCTCGGCGACGAAGCGCAATCGGCCGAATACCATCGCGCCGTCGGCCGCGCCGCCGGAAATGGCCCGTGGCGCCTGCTGGCCGCCGTCGGCCCCGCCGCGAAAGCGCTTCTGGAAGGCGCCGTCGAGGCGGGCTATCCCCGCGCCTGCACGGCCTGGTTCGCCACCACCGAAGACGCGCTCGCCGGGCTGCCCCTCCTCCTCGCCCCCGGCGACACCCTCCTGATCAAAGGCTCGCGCGGCATGGGGCTCGAACGCCTCCTCCCCGCCCTGCGCAAATAATCCGCCCGCCGTTCGCCTCCCCTGCCGACAAAAGATGGCCTCCTCGACCGCAGAACGCCTCCGGAAGGGCTTTTGGCTCAACGCCGCCCTCCTCTTCCTCGCGATGCGTTCGGCCGACGCGCTCAACGCCGTAACGGGGCTATGGCTCGTGCCGCGCGGCCTGGACGAAGGCGCGCTCGGCGCGGTCTTGCCCCTGACGGCCTTCGGGGCGGCGCTCGCCGTGCCGGCCGGCGTGCTCTCCACCGTCTTTTCCCGAACGCTCTGCCGTGCCGCCGTCAACGGCGACTTCGCCGTCGTGCGCGGGCTGCTCCGCGACGCGCTGGGCGCTTCGCTGCTCTTCCTCGGGCTGGCGCTGGGGCTCTCCGCCGCCGCCATGCCTTGGCTCTGCCGGATTCTGCGCACGCCACACGCGCCGGCGGGCTATCTCGCCGTCGGAAGCGGGCTGCTGGCGGCCTTCGTCCCGCTCGTCCTCTCGGCGCTCCAGGCGCTGGGGAAGTTCGGGGCGCTGTCGGCGGCTTCGCTGCTCGCCGCGCCGGCGCGTTTCGCCGCGATGGCGCTCCTGCTGCCGCTGGCGGGGCTCTCGGGCTATTTTCTCGGGCAGACGGCGCCGCTGGCCGTCCAGCTGGCCGTGGCGCTGGCCGTCCTCTGGCCGCTCCTGCGCGGAAACGCCAGCCGGGCGTGGCGCGCCGAGGCGCCGGAGATGGCGCGCTACGGGCTGCGGGCGGGCGTGGGGGCGTTGGCGGGCGCGGCGCAGGGCATGGCGGCGGCCTTCGCCATCCGGCACGCCCTGCCGGAGGCCGATTCGGCGGGCTACTACGTGCTTTCGCGCTTCGCCGAAATCGCCACCTATTGCGGCGGGACGCTCGGCGCGGTGCTTTTCCCCTATGCCGTGGCCGCTTCGGAACGCGGCGAGGATTCCGCCCGCCTGCGCAACGGAGTGTTCTTCGCCATGCTCGGCGGCGGAGCGCTGCTGGCGCTGCTCTTTCTGGCGCTTCTGCCGCCCCTCTTCCGCCTGCTCCCCGGCTGCGCCCCCTATGCGCCCGCCGCGCCGCTCGGCGCCTATCTGACGCTCGCCGTGACGCTCAACGCCGCCTGCGCGGCCCACTTCGCCCACGCCAACGCCCGGGGGGATTTCCGCTATCTGAAGTATGTCGTGCCGCTGGCGCTCGGCGGCTCGGCGCTCTATCTCTCGCTGCCGTGCCGGACGCTCGCCGGGATGCTCCACCTGCTCTTCCTGACCGCCGCCGCGCAAACGCTCTGCGTCGCCGCCGACATGGCGCGCGCCCGCCGTCAGCGCGGCAGAGATTGCCAGGCCTGAAGCACGTTGCGGGCGACGGGCAGGGCGGCTTGCGCGCCAAACCCGCCGTGCTCCACCAGCACGGTCACGACGATCCGCGGCTGCTCTTCCGGCGCAAAGCAGGTGAACCACGCATGGTCGCGCCCGCTGTTTTCGGCGGTGCCCGTTTTGCCGCAGACGGCGAGTCCGGGCAGGTCGATGCCGCGCGAGGTGCCGCGCAGGACGGAGGCGCGCATCAATCCGCGCACGCGGCGGGCCGTGGCGGCGGGCCAGAAGCGCGGGGGTTGGGGGGGGGGGGCGCGGAAAACCGGTGG
>Ga0310690_10008382_pt1 | contig 13116 bp, 17 predicted proteins | sample AusTroGonzalo_MG_2_FD_207661 | JGI IMG/M metagenome (GOLD analysis project Ga0310690, IMG submission 207661) | Bovine rumen microbial communities from tropical cattle in Woodstock, Queensland, Australia - Gonzalo_04 (v2) (version 2) | ecosystem: Host-associated > Mammals > Digestive system >... | reverse complement strand
CACTCCGTAAGGGTGACGACATCGTCCTGCGTGTAATTCGCCTTAAGCGATATACTGCAGATCTCGTTGACGTTGCCGGCGATGCGGTTCATGTCTTCGTATGTGCAGCGGTCCGTCTCGAGCCAGTCAGTCTTGGGAGTTATCCATGCCATTTAACACACCCCCAATCTGTAGGTGATCTCGGCCTGAGTGCCGCCTTCTTTGTGCTTGAGCCTGATGGTCTCGATCGTGCAGGTCTGCGTCGTGCCGTCGAGACGATGGAAGGTAAAAACGTCGCGCGGCTGCATCCTGGGGTCGCCCTTCCAGATAAAGCTGCCCGTGATGTTCGACCGATTGAACAGATAGTTGTAGTTCGGGTAAAGCAGGACGCTTTCCGTGAATACCTGTCCGTATGCAATCGGATCGACGACCATGGTCATGCCGGCACGTTTTGGAGACGCGATGATCGAGCTCAGGAGCTTGATGATCGACGCCGCCTTGCCTTTGACGACTGACTCGTTCTGGTAGATCGTGCTTTCGTGCTCGACGATTTCCCCGTCTGTGGTGATCTCGTAGCCTATCACACCAAAGCTAGTTGTGTTTAATATAGCCGTCCACCAGATCGACTCAGCCGTGACGCTGATATCTTTCGCATTTGACACCGACAGCTTCCAGTAGTAGCCTCCGGCGTTCTGGGAGTAGCGCGTGTCAGCCGTGACATGCCTGCGCACAATCTCCTGTGCGGTGTTATCCCTTACGATCCGGCTGTGGAGGCCGTATTCGTCATGAGATGCGATGCGCGACACATTACGCGCCGCGGCCTGCCTGACGTCTCCGCAGTCTGCCTCGTAGATGTCCCACTTTGATGTCGGCTTCGAGTGCGTCAGCTTAGGTATGCCGGCGTCGACGAACGTCGGCCAGTATGACCCGGTGTGCGACAGGTTAATGATGTTCTGTATAATAACGTCGGATGTGTTTGCCTTAAAGATCAGCGAGCGCTCAACCGATCCTGACGTCTTTGCCGGTGCCGATTCCTTCGACCGGAGCGTTATGCCAGCGTCCTGGATGAAGTGCATCAGTTTGACATACAGGTCATATTTGCCGGAGCCTGATGTTGTATTAAGGATCTGCGCCGCGTTCGTGGTTTTGATAAAGGCCCCACTGGCGTCGCGTCCCTTGATGGTGATGATGTTGTCCTTCATCGTGACAGGCTCAGACAAATAAAAGCGTCTGTCCGGTGACATGTCACCGGTATATCCGCAGGTGTACCAGATCGGCACGTTGTCGGCGATCGTCGACACTGCCTCGGAGATGTCGTCGGCGTAGTATGCCTGAATCTCGATTTCGGATACGGCCCACTGGCTATTCTCGATCGACAGATCCGACCGCAGGTTAAGCTCTATCGAGATGATGCTGTCATTATCCCAGGACAGATTGATGCCGGGGATGATCGACTGCACCTCCATCCTGGCCGTGGCATCCGTCGACGTGAACGTCACCGAGATGCTTGTCGAGTTGACCGGGATGACATTAACGCCGCGGGCCTCATAAGAGACGCCGCCGGCCGTGATCGTGCCTTCTCCGCGCGTGTAGATGGTCAGCGCGGGGATCTCTGACGATGCCGACACGGTCAGCGAGCCCGTCCCGCCGATGTGCGTCATCAGCCCGATCTTGCCGTCCTCTGAGCCAGCTGCGCTCGCGTAGAAACTGCAGGAGCCGTCCAGCGGGAAGCCGTCGCCCTGCAGGTCTGCGATCGCCTTGATCGGCCACTCTTCGGAGTCGAGTGAGCTTGAGGGGTTCGTGTCGCCGATCGGAAAGCCGGTAATGTTCGAAAATGATAAATTGATATTCGGACGCGCAGCGATCCCGCACGAAATCAAAAAAGGAGGCCTGATCTGCTTCGCGTTGTTTGTATCAATCAGCGACATGTCAGCCCTCCTAATTATGTGCTTCTATAAATTGAATTGAGACCTTGACATCCATCCAGATCGGGACGCCGCCCTGGGTGTGTCTGTGCCGCATCGCCACCATGGACGTGCGGACGATCTGCTCAGTGCGGAGCTCGCCGTCAAGGTCATCAAACAGCAGCGTATTGATCCCGGTCATATTGACCAGGATGTCGACCATGTTCTGCGGCAGAGCCTTCCATGAGAGCTCCATGTCCGAAAACTTCCAGCCGACTCTATCTGCGATTATCTTGCCGGTACAGGTCCTGTAATCGCCCTTGTAGATGTCCTCCTTACGCGGAGAGAACGTCGGAGGGCGGAAGACCTGCTCGCCGTTGATGGTGATGTAATCTAATTCCGTCCTCATTTCAGTCCGTTCATCTTTCCGCGATCGTATGACCGCACTATCTGCTGATCCATCTGAGGGCCGCCAGGATAAGCGTACAGCGTGACGTAGATGTCACCGCGTCCGCCGACTGCTCCGGCCACTACAGTAGTGACTCCGTTGACGATGGAGTCCGCGACGCTGTCGAGCTTATCCCAGAAGGGATCCAGAGGGATGATGCCCTCAGCTCCTGCCTCGCCACCACCGAACAGCGTGGGCTTCGTCATGATACCGCCCTGTGCATACCAGTCGATCGATACACTCGGTTTTGTGCCGAGTCCGCCGATGCCCCAGGGAGCCTCGCCACCGCTGATATTGAAGTGCGGGAGCTTAATGCCGTCGAAGATCTTGCCCATCGAGATCGGGAAAAGTCCCTTGATCGTCGACACTGCGGAGCTCACGAGCTCCTTCGCGCTGTCGATGGGTTCTGTCAGTTTGGCCTTAACATCCTCGAACGCCTTGCTGACTTTGTCGGCCAGGCCGTCAAACCCGAGCAGGTTCGCGATGTCCTTGACTGCGCTCTCGACTGCCTCGACTGCCTTCGGGAAATTTTCCTGCAGGCCTGTCCACAGCATGTCGACGACCTGGGAAGCGAGACCGCCCCAGTCCGTCTCCGTGAACACTGTCCACATGGCCTCGACGACCGCAGGCAGGAGAGTGCCGGCTGCCTCGATCATAGCCTTGGCAAATGATGCGAGGAGCTCTCCGGCGTTGGCAATGAACTCATTGCCGCCTTCGCTGTCCTTGCCGAAGTTTTCGGCAAAATCATGGAGCGCATCAGCTGCGCCCTGGGCCAGCTCCGGGATCTTCTGTGCTACTCCCTGGATAAAGCCGCCGATCAGCTCGCCGCCTTTGTTTATAATGTCCGGGATATGGGACGAGATGCTTCCGACGAACTCGCCGATCCCGTTCTTGATGTCATCCAGGCCGCTCATGTCGCCCGACATGGCCTTTGCCAGGCCGTTGAAGATGTCGGTGCATGCCGGCAGGAACTCTGCCGCGACCTTGTTCTTAAAGCCCGTCATGGTGCTCTGCAGCGTCGTCTGGGCGTCGGCGAAGTCTGCCGCGGCCTTGACAGAGTCGTCAGAGAGGACCATACCGTACTTCTCAGCCATCTCCATCTGCTCTTTGATCGCTTCGGTGCCGCCGTTGATCAGCGGTGCCAGCTCCGTCGCGCCTTTTCCGAGCAGTTTCGATGCCAGGGCTGTACGCTCTGCGCCTTCTTCCATACCGGAAAGAGCCTCGATAGTCCTTCCGAAGAGCTCCTCCTGCGACATGCTCGCAAGCTCTTCCTGGCTGATCCCCAGCTCCTTGAAGGCGTCGCTGTTCTTTACGGCCTCACTCGACAGCTTCTTCATGACAGGTGCCATCGAATCGATGCTCGTACCGGCTCTCTGAAGGACGTAGTCCCATTTTTGAAAGCCCTGCCTACTCATACCGATCTTCTGGCTCATCTTGTCGATACGGTCGCCGTACTGCGTCACGTCCGCTATGGACTTGGTGAGCGCAGCCGTGCCGGCTGCCGTAAGCGCGCCGACGCCGATCGCTGCCGTCTTCAGTCCACCTTTTACTACGGACCCAAAAGAGGATCCAAAAGTTTTACCGGCCTTTTTGCCGGCGTCATCAGCAGGCCCGCTCAGGACATTGCTGATCGAGCCAGATATGCCATCCGCAGACGGGATGATCTGCACATATGCCTGTCCTAATGTAGCCATGTTAATTCCTCGTTATCCTGTCCATCTCGGCCCAGAAGTCCTCCGGCGAATCAAAGACCAGGAAATCCTTCTCGGGCTTAGGCGTTTCACGTCCCAGGAAGTAATCGACCATTGGCGTCCCCGGATAGTTCGTCCCGTTGACACCGTCTTCCGTCCTGCTCCACTTGAGCCACAGGAGCAGATCGGCGATCCGCGCGAGCAGCAAGGTCTTATCATCGTATTTTGTGCCGGACTTCGCACGCTTTACCCTTGAGTTGTCCCTCAGACCGACGGCGAGGGTGGCCAGCAACCTGACCGGCACCCTCTTGATGTCAAAAATCCCATATGTTTCGGCCATATCACAGACTAATTCATCGTGATAATTTGCCATCATGTCGGCGAGGGCAATCAGTTTTTTGCGTCGTTGGAGCCGTGCGTGGCGAAGTGGAAGATCTCAGAGAGCTCGGTCTCAATCTTCGACGCCTGGACAATGCCGTTCTCATTTCTGAGGTGCTCTTTGAGCGCCTTGTGCTGCTCGTCCCCGAGCATCTTCCTAGCGATCGTCGGGAAGACGCTCTTGTCGCTGTTGAAGTCGCAGAGCAGCTCGAGCATCTCATAGTCGTCGAAGATCGCCTCGTCGACTTCAAACTCGAATCCGCTTGATGTTTTGCCCTTGACTGTACTCATTTACACTCCTTAAGCTGCGCCGGTTGCGCCAGTAGCGCCGGACGCGCCGCCCATGTACTTGTCGTAATACTGGCCGCTGTCGTTCTTGATCGCCTGCACTGTCAGGTCATACGCAACAGCCTCGTTGCCTTTGTAGACGATGTCGCCGATCGCCGTGATCTTACAGCGCGGGACCACGATGCGCAGCGGGATGCCTCCGCGAAGGATCTGCCAGAACACGAGCACGCGCTCATCAACGTCGACGTCTGTCACGGAGATCTTCATGCCGGACTCAAGCGTGCCGGAGACGTTCGCGTCACCGTTCGCAAACTTCTGCACCTCTTTGTTGAGGTACTCGATCAGCTCAAACTTAAAGGTTGCCGTCTTCTCGTCCTGGGTGATCAGTACGATAGAGCCACCCCACTCCTTGATCGCGGATGTGGTGATGGAAATGCTCTCTGTAAGACCATCCTCGGAGACATAGCCGAGATCCTTGTACGCCTCACTGATCGAATTGATCGCGGTGACAGCATCGGTCGGAAGGGTAGACCCAACCGGCGCAGTGAACACCGCGCCGCTCGTCTTCGGCTTGCCGGCTGTCACGTTTGTAGCTTTACCAGACATAGATCATGTCCTCCTTAGTAATTCAAATCAAACACGGTCTGATAGCGGTACCGCTTCGTCCTCGTGTCTGTGTGGTTGTAGCCTGACGCAATCCTGACCTCGCTGATCTCGTCGCGCTCGATGATGTCCATCATCACCGGAATCACGATGCTGTTAAGCTCCATAGCATCAAACAGCGAGATTAGCGAATATGACTGCACGGCAATGGACCCGCTCCATATATGGTCGGACATTCCAGTGCCGACTCTTTCGAGCACGACAAAACGCTCCGGCATCTCAGGGAAGTCTTCCGAGGGGACCTCGGGGAGCTCCATGAAGACCGGAACGTCCAGCTGCTCGGCAAGATAATCTCTAACAAAAACTTCAATCATCGGATTGCCTTCTCCAAAGTGTTGTTGTCCAGGTTGTCCTGGTATGCTTCGTCGGTGTCAGCGACGACGGATACATTCGCGCGGTTCTTGCCGATGTACACGCTATAGCCTTCTCCGGCCCGCGTGGCGACCTGTGTGGCGTAGTCCGTGAGGACGTCGACCATCTCCTGCGACTGCATGAGCTCGCGGACGCCTTCACGGTTTAACACAAACTTAAGATCACTCATACATCTCGATCCTCGCTTTTTTGTTCCAGGATAACGGGATGAGCTCCTCCTGGCCGCCGATCGGCTTCCCGATCACCCGATACTTACCGGGCGGGAAGTCATCAGGCAGCTCGACGCGCCTGTCCGTCCAGACATGGAAGTCTCCCTTCGGGATCCCGAGGACGTAGGACGTGCGCTTCCCTGTAAGATTGAGCACGTCCAGGACCTCCTGATCCGAAGGTTCGCCGATGAGGACGTTTTCGACCTCTGTCGGAATCTCCTCATATACGGGATGGTTAAACGGATCCACGCCCGTCTGCACCCTGTCGTATAAGATTATTGTGCGTCCTTTGAGCCTTCCCATATTTCCATCACTCCATATCTCTGACGCCTGAATCCGAGGAGCTTGCGCTCATTGTTCATCAACGACATAGCGACACCGCCGCCGGGGATCGCATAAGTGCCCGACCATGTATAGCCGAGGCCGCTCTGCGACTCCTGGGAAAGCGGAGTGTCTGTCGTCGACTGACGCATCGCCCTGGCTGTCGCGTCGCATGTCACGAGCTTGACCACTGACTCGTAGGCCGAGTCCTTCGCGATCCGCGCGTCGACATCGACACCGACGCCCTTGCCTTCGTTGCGAATGAGGTCCGACATGAGCGCCAGCAGATTTTCTGCGCGCAGGTCCTGCTCTACTGAGTAGGCGACGCCCTCAATCGCTTTAAATTCATCTAAAGTTACAAATGCACTCATATCGTCCTCACTGCGGCCACTGGACGCGCCTGAGCATGTGCCCGCATCCGGTGCGCGTGTCCGTATAGACGGGGATCCCGTACATCTTGAGCTGCTCGCAGAAGTACAGGTCCTCCGAGAGCATGCCGCGGTGTTCGTCGTCGTAGTTCACCCAGTCATACCAGGGATACTCGAGACGCCGGAAGATGTCCGTCTTAATGAACGCGCAGCCCATGCCACCGCCGTGGATCTGTATCTTCTTCTCACCCTTGGCCCGGAGCTCTTCCAGCTCCTTCGCCGTGTACTCACTCTCGAGCGGGTAATTGAAGTGCAGATTGCCGTGGTCGTCGTACAGCTTGCACACGGACGTCCTGCCGCGGTATATGTTGTCGTTGTCGCGGTGGGCGTAATACCCGAGGCACACGTCCACCGGAGCGTCGAGCATGCTGATCAGGATGTCAGCAGGGACCACGACGTCATTGTCGACCATCAGAACATAGTCGACGCCCTTGTCCATGGCGAGCTGCGCGATCCTGTTCCTGGCTGTCGCGCAATCATACCCGCGGACGAACTCGAACAGCACCTCGTGGCCGTTTCTATAGATGTCCCAGATACTCTTGAACGTATCCGGGAAAATTGTCTCAAATGTAGGGACGGCGATCAGTATCTTCATACACAGCTCCTTATTAGGTTAACCACCCTCTCGGTGGCGTGACCGTCACACGCTCCGCAGGCCCTCTCCCTGCACTTGATGTCTTCCGGTCCCTGTTTGTACGCCAGTCTCATCGCGGTGATGAGCTCCGCCTCGTGCGTGACATGCCTGGACGCGTACCCCTCCGGATACGGGAACGACATGCCGCGCTGTTTGATGAAGTCCCTGTCCTTCTCGATCAGGATCACGGGCTTTCCCAAGACCTGACCGTCGAACAGAATCGAGCTGTAGTCCGTGATCAGGACGTTGCAGTCGATCAGGTAAGGCGTCGACGGGAGCTCCGGAGATACTTCCACAATGTGCTTGCAGGGGATGTCGACCAGCGGAGGCTTTGTCACCATGTGGCGCTTGACGATGAAGATCTCATCGTCCGACAGCTGGTCGTCGATGTACCACCAGTCGAGCGCCGACAGGCTCGGCTCAAAGGGCTTGCGGAACGTAGGCGCGTAGAAGTACACGCGCTTATCCGTAAGGCCCAGGCCGCCGTCTCCGCGCTTCTTGCCGAAGTATGCGTCCATCCGGGGCATGCCCAGCGGGAGCACCTTCTCGATCGGGACGCCGTGCTGCTCGGCCTCGAGCCTCATCGTGTCCCTGCTGGTGCTGACGACGTAGTCGATCAGCTTCGCCTGCTGCACATTGTGATAGGCGAAGGGCTGCCGCAGGCCGTATGATTTCCCGCCGGATGCGCCATGCGTGAGCATGATCAGCTTACCAGGCGAATAGGGGACGAAATCATCCGCCACCATGACGGAGAACTCGTCCGAGTAGATGCGGCGATCAGGGTGTCCCCAGTTCTCCTGGATGAACTCCTTCTCGCCGTCGTAGGCGTTATAGACCGCCGTTATGTTCTCGCAGCGGCCCAGAGGCCTGCGGCTTGTGAAAAGTACCTTGCCCATTTACCGTCCCTTCTCTGCGCTCTTAGGCGCCTGTTGCACCGGTCGCGCCCTGTGCGCCGGAGGTCTTGATCAGCGCGAAAGCGTTCTTGTCAAGGATGCCGAAGCCGATGTACGCCTCGGATCTGAGGCAGACCTGGTTCTTCCTCTTCAGGTCGCCCTGGCCGTCGGGATCGCCGTACTCGATGATCTCAAGAGGCATGTTTTCGGCGTAGCCCCACTTGAAAGCGTTCGCGAAGTCGCCGATGATCGCTTTGTCCTTGGTGTTGACGCCGTACTTGACGGTGCTGTTGACGTCGCAGCCATATCCTGCGAAGCTGGTAGGCTTGCCGCCGAATCTGAATTCGGGATACTGGACCACGCCGTTGACTTTGACAGTTGCCATTGCGGACGCAAAATCGGGAGCCATTGCGATACCGGTCGCTTCGCAGTCGTTGGCGATGAGCAGTGCGATCGCGCTGTCGATGTTGGCGTCCGGAGTGGATGCATTGTATGTGACTGCGTTGGTGATCAGGTAGTCGAAGCAGTTCGGACGGATGCTCGACGCGATCAGGCCGGTCTTGGGGTTGAGTCCATGGAAGGACGTGATGTCGATAGCGCGCGCGATCTTCTTCGTGAAGCCATCGCCGAACGCCTGCAGGTACGGCAGCCTCTTCTCTTCGCTCATCTTGACGAACTCATCAGTCACACGGTGCTGATAGATCAGCTTGAAGGGCTTGATCGTTACGGGTGTGAACGAAGCATCGCCGGGGCTCTTCTCGCCGCCTTCTCCGACCAGCTCAGCCTCATCATCCATAGAGAACGTCATAACGTCGATACCGGCGAAGGGGATCGGATCGGATCCGCAAAGCGCCGCGACAGAGGAGTGTCCTTTTACCTTCGAAAAAATATCTGTAACCAGCTCAGGGGACAGATTGAGTTTAGTTGTGATGTTTCCCATCGTTATTCCTTTCCGCGAGGTGTTACTCGCTTAACTGACTATTGAGAGAAGCCCACGGGCTGCCCGTCGGCTTCGCTTTTCCGCCGGGGTTCCCGAGCGGTGCCGGCTGGTTCTGGTTCTGGGCGAACGCTGCGAACTGATCAGACAGCTTTTTGGCGTCTGCTTCCCATTCCTTGGCGTTCTCACCCTGAAGCCTTCCGGCCATATCGATATTCAGGCCTGCCGCGATGGCGATCCTCGTTTTATCCAGGTCGGCTCTGTATTTTGCGCCCTTCGCGATCTCTGCGTCCTTCTCCTCGAGCTTCTTCGCGGTGTCTGCCGCTGCTGTCTGCAGGTCTTCGATCTTCTTGTTGAGATCTGCGGTGAGCTGTGTCACTTCTTCCGGGCTCTTCCAGCCCTTGCTCTTGAGATCTGCCTTTATCTGCTCTGCATTTTTCTTGCGTTCTCTGTCCAGACGCTCCGCGATCGCGGCATCAAATGCTTCCTGTGTTTCGATGACTTTAAAATCTGACATATAGCCTCCCTATTAACCGGTGGTATCCGTAAATTTTTGTATTAAAAAAGCACCCCGTTGATGGAGTGCTTTAATAACTAAATGATTGTTTTTTCTTTTCTGCCTTTGTTTCGGAACAGATCCAGTGTGCCAGGATCATGGCGTCGAGCAGCGCGATGTCTGCACCGTCTAGTGATGACGCATATCCGAGGCCGCCCGCGGACCCGATCTTCCTTCGCTCGCAGTTCGTGACCACCTGTGTGACCGCTGACTGCTGCATGTGGATGAAGGAGCCGTCATTCATCGCGATATCAAACACCGAATTGGCCTTGATGACCTGCGACACGTTCACGACGTCGACGTTCTTGAGCTTAAGCTCCTTAGCACCATCAGCGAGCACTGACGTGCCGCTCTTGCCATCGACCACGACCTTCTTAACGTCGGCCTTCCGGATGAAGTCCAGGATCCAGAGCACGCCCTCGCGGATCGGCCGGCAGCCGACGACCTCGGAGAAGATCTTCTTGTCAGCTGTCCGGCAGGCGATGGCGACTGCGACGTTCTGGCCGTCGACGCCGAACTTGACACCGACGAACAGCGGCCCGGTGAGCGCGGGGAGCTGGGCGACCTGCAGGGCTTCCCACTCGTTCCGGCTGATAGCTGACCGCTGATTGTATTTGATCCAGAGCCCGAGGCGCTGGATGTTGAAGTCGGTGACATCGTCGCCGATCTCCGACCGGATCGCGCGCTCTGCGAGGTGGTATCCAAGAGACGGGTTGGTTTCGTACCACAGGTCCACGTCGTTCGGGTCTGACATCTCAGGCACAGACCACTCAGCCCAGCCGGATGCGTAGGAGTTGCTCTGCAGGACCTGTTTTCGGAACTTCGGGAAGACCGTGCCGGCGCTGATCGCCGTCGGCGGTGTGCCGAAGTAGATGGTCTGAGGGTTTGCCGAGTCTGTGACGACGTATTTGAGCGCCGTTTCCTGCTCGGGTGTATACTCCTGCGCTTCATCGACGATCAGCGTATCATAGCCTTCACCGAGGCCGCCTGTTGACGTCCTGGTGCGGAACTCAATGACGCCGCCATTCTCGCAGTACAGGTGCTCCTTGCCGAACGCCTTAAAGGACGATGTGATCCTGATCCCGACCTTCGGGCAGAGCCTTGCGAGCCTGTCCCAGATCGAGTGCGCTGTGGTCGCCCTGTGGGCCGTGTAGAGTATGCGCTCGCCATGCTTCAGTCCCCAGACACACCGCGCAAGGGCCATTTCCGACTTGCCGTTACGCCTGGGCACGCTGTACCCAAATTTCTGGTGGACCCATAGGCCGTCGTCGTCTACGGCCATGATGTCGTATGTGAGCGCCTCCTGCCATTCGATCGCCGTGTTCCCTGACTGGTTGTACAGCTCGATGGCTTCCGGGCCCTTGGTCTCCTTGTAAGGCAGGATCACGGACACCGTCGGGGATTGACGCCCGACTCTGTCCATGCTTAGCCCTCCTTGTCTGCCGGATCCTTGTTCCGGATCGCTCCGCCTCTCTTATACATCTCTCCAGCCTCCCTTTGAGTTGGACCAGGTGTGAGTTTTTCCAACATGATAATCGATCACGCACCCGCATCCGGGATGACGCTCGAAACATCCAGCACTGTAGGCTTCCTGATAGTCCGTCCAGTCTCCTTCGCGGTCCATACACCACTGGCAGACGTCTTTACCGCCATGCAAGCCGACGTCATCATAGCGGCGCGTGATATGGACGACCAGGCCCATGCGCTCGCCGGCTTCTGCATTCTCGCGGATCGCTTCGTCCACGATCTTCCGGCTGTTATTGACCACCAGGTTGCGGACGTAGTCGTCAGAAGCCTCTTCCGCGTCGGTGATGGCCACTGCGAGACCGCGGGCCATCTCCGCATTGTACTCCGGCACGAGCGCCTGGAGCCCGACGCCGGCTTCCTGGTAGATCTTATTTTGTGCGCGCGCGCAAATGCTCGATACTGCCGAGTAATTCTTCTGCATCGTCGACGTGAAGATCTGCAGGGCCTCGTCATACGTCACCGTAGACGGGTCCATGTAGAGCTTTAAGACGTCGCAGAGGATCTCCGCGGCCTTCGTCGCGAACTCCTGGGCGTCCTTGTAGCTGTAGGCCCGCTCCGCGAGCGTTTTGAGCCGCACATTATTGCGGAGCTGCTTGCCGTATACTCTTAAGATCTTGTCAACATCTGCCATGTTTAAATACCTGTGAGCTCATAGAGCTTGCTTTCATCGAAGTAGTCCGGGAAGGCCAACTGGATCTTCTGGACCGCATCACCGACGCCTGCGAGGTCTGACAGATCAGGCTCGAAGATAGGATTCCAGACCGGCTCCGTCTCGTAGAGCTGGCTGCGCCTGTAGTCCTGGCCGTCCCTGATGCACGCGGCGAGGTAGCCGGCGTTCATGAGGCCGACGGCGAACTTCTTCTGTGCTTTGCGTGCCGTGCGCCTCAGCGTCTCATGTGACGCCTTGATCGACTCATAGCTTGACGGGTTGATCCCAGGGAAGCCGAGGTCATCGACCGTGAGGCCTGTCTCTCCGGCGAAGGCGCTGGCGAACATCTTGAGCTGTTCCGTGTGCGGTGCCATCGACTGCTGCGGGAACTGGCCGACAGTAGGCTTGTCGCCGTCTTCGTCCTTGTCTACCCGGAACAGCGTCGACATCGTGACCTTCCACTTGTCCATCTTTTCAGCATCGGGATCCATGCCCAGGACGTAGCGCTGCGGGTAGCTGAAGAACTCCGCAGCGATCTCTGAGCGCTTGATGGTCCTGCACGCGCTGTCCTGCAGATTCATACATGCGCGTGAGATCCGGCTGTGACCGAAGGGCCTCTTCGCGTCCGGCCTGTAGATGATCGGCACGAGAAGCGGGTACGGCGCGGGATGTTTCCAACTCCGGACGAACTTGCCGCGCTCGTAGATGTCGGTGCGATGCGGGATGCAGTAGACCTCGGTGATCGGCTGGCCATACTCATCGACGTCCAAGATCGCATAGCCCTCCTTGAGCATGTAGGTGATCGGGTCGATGATGCCGGTCGCGTTCCTGGCTTCGACGCAGCGCATCGCCGGGAATCTGTCGGCGTCCTGAGTGATGTAATTAAACGAGCACGAGCTGATCAGCGCGTCGAGGATCAGGGAGTCGACCAAAACGTCCTTGTTGTTCATCTGATAGATGTTTGTAAGGCCAAAAGCGTCATTACGGAAGCGCCCGAAGTCCAGGCGATCCGCGATGCTGTCGACAGCGGTCCCACACCAGCCGAGCACCGCCATCATCCACTTGAGATCCGGCGGCGTGCTGATCATCAGATCCTGCGCCAGGTGTTTCATGTCGTAATATGCGTATCTAAGGTCGATGCGCACTCTGCGGGCCTGCAGCTGTCTGCGCAGGTAGTCGATTCCTTTGTACTCGTCCATTTCAATTCCTCACTAGGGGTGCCGTGTGTTTTTCTGTGCA
>Ga0310690_10008381_pt1 | contig 13118 bp, 11 predicted proteins | sample AusTroGonzalo_MG_2_FD_207661 | JGI IMG/M metagenome (GOLD analysis project Ga0310690, IMG submission 207661) | Bovine rumen microbial communities from tropical cattle in Woodstock, Queensland, Australia - Gonzalo_04 (v2) (version 2) | ecosystem: Host-associated > Mammals > Digestive system >... | reverse complement strand
CCTTCATTGCGCGTGGAGTGGCTAGCGACGAGCACATGGCGCTAACGCATACGATTTCGCGGGACAACGCCACCGGCACGGTGACCATCGTCACGTCGCAGCCGGAGGGCCTCAAGGACCGGGACAATCGGCCGCTCAACTTCCACTGGACCACCACCGTGGCCGTGGATGGCAAGGTGACCACTACGCCGCTCGTCGTCGAGCCGCCGCCGCAACCGCAACCGGTTGCCAATCCGTAACCTTTCGCCGCGGGAGAATTTGGTATAATACGCCATAGGAAAGTAACCCTATGGCCTACCGAATCTTTATATCGAGTGTTCAGCGCGAGTTTGCGAAGGAGCGCAAGTCGGTGTGTGACCTTGTCTCTGGCAATCCGCAGCTTGCGCGTTTCTTCTCGACGTTCGCATTTGAGTTTGACGTTCCGGCGGCAGACAAGCGGACGGACGAAGTGTATCTTGCCGAGCTTGCCGTCAGCGACTTGTATGTGGCCATCATCGGCGACGAGTACGGCGGAACCACAGCTGATGGCGTGTCCGCCACGGAGAGCGAATACGACGAAGCGACGCGGCTTGGCATCCCGCGATTCGTTTTCGTGAAAGGTTTGTCCGACAAGGGGCGCGATCCGCGCGAGCTGGCGTTTCTGCGAAAAGTCTCGCCCGGGCTGATTCGCGTTCGGTTCGAGAGCGCGGAGGAACTTCTCGCTGCGCTAACGGAAAGTCTTGACCGCTTTCTTGCAGAGAACAAGGTCGCGTATTCAGGGCTTACATACGAAGAGGAGCCGGTAGGCAAATGGGAAGACCTGGACGATGACAAGATTCGCTGGTTTGTCAGGACGGCTCGTGAGAAGCGAGGCTTTCCGTTCCCTGTGGATGCGCCGGTCGAAAAGGTGCTGAAGCATCTTAGAATGGTGACGGACGGTGTGCCGAACCGTGCGGCAATGCTGTGCTTCGGCAAGGATGCGCATCTTTACGCGACATCGCCTGGGGTGAAGTGCATCCTTTGGTACGGCAAGGAGCGGCGCAAGCCTGCGGGGTCTTACAAATGGTTTGAGGGCAACTTGTTTGAAGTCTCCGACAAGGCGATTGAGTTCATCAAGGAGAAGCTTGACCTTCGAATCGGCGGGCATACGCTCGGCGCACAGTCTGACGATACCTTCGAGATAGACGAGAAGGTCGTCGCGGAGATGATAAACAACGGAATCGCGCATCGTGACTACACGTCTTCTGCGACGGTGCAAGTGGAACTGTTTCGTGATCGGCTGACTGTGTTCAGCCCGGGGCCGATGCACAGAGACATGAAATTCGAGATGCTTTCCGAAGACCACCAGTCGTATGCGACCAATCCGATCATAGCCCATGCGCTCTTCTATGTGAAGTACATTGAGGAAATCGGCTCCGGCACTGTAGACATGTTTGACCTGTGCAAAGCGACAGGGCTGCGTCCACCGGAATTCGACATCGACGCGCGGCATTTCACGGTCACAGTCTATCGTCCCGAATTCGACGAACACGGCAACCGCATTCCCGCATCCGGAGAAGAAGTCGTGGTAAAAGCCGTAGAAGTCGGTGTAAAAAATCCAGAAGTCGGGGTAAAAACGCAGGAAGTCGGTCCATATCCAGAACAAATCGGTCCAAAAGCCATAACAAAAGCAAAGAAACCCATAACAAATAATACTGAACCCATAACAATAACTCATGAACCCATAACAATATGCTGGTGTCCCGAGAATGAAAAGGCTCTGTCGGGATCTCGGAAAGATTTGCGAGAACGTGCTAAGGTTATATGGGAACACTTGGCCGAGAATCCAGATTTGACCGTTCGTGAATTATCTTTGATGTTGAGATATAGTCTTGCAGCAACGCAGGGCGCGATTAACGCATTAAAGGAATGCGGTCTCCTTGTCAAAATTGGTCAGACGAAAGGCAGCAAGTGGATTGTGAAGACCTTGGCAAGTGATACGAGGGTAATCGGATGAGCGCAGCAAAGAGTGATGCTGCCTTTTCAAAAGTGTTCCGACAACGATGCGATGCTAGGTTGGCGGAGTTGCGCAAGCAGCCACCGCTTGTGGATTGGCAGATTCTGCCGTCAGAAGCTGAAGTGTCGTGGATGACGAAAGAAGAACGGAATATCGTCGAATGGTTTGACCGGCGTGAGTATGAGATATTTGCCGATCTTGCGCGGCATCACAGAGGTGGTTGGATCGTTAGGTTTTGTAAATATGTGTGCTTGACTAAGCACCTTGTGGAAGAGGAAAGAATCGGTACACATTATTGGAACACCCCTATATTGGATTCTGTCCTTGATGACATTATCTCGGTGGCGGAATCTGGAAATGGGAGAGCGCAGTATTCCCTTGGGTTTCTGTATGAAGGCGGTTTCCATGGCTGGAAGCGGCAGTTGGAAATGGATGTCTCCCTCGCCTGGGATTGGTACAAGAAGTCCGCTGAAAACGGATGCATACAGGGGCAAAGAGCCTTTGCCCGCATGTTGCGTGACGGCCCAAGCTGGAAGCAGATGACAGGCATGGACTTGAGAGAGCTACAGTCTGGTGAGATCAGGGGCAATGTGGAATGGGATGCGATGAGAGAGAAGAGCCAGCGTTTGTCCGCAGAATATCTTCGCGAATCGCTGAGGTGGCGTCAGATCATGGCGGAGCGCGGCGACATAAAAGCGTGCTATGACCTTGCATGCAGCCTTGTCGTTGGTAACGAAGGTGTTCGTGATATAGAGCAAAGCACGAAGTGGCTACAAGTCGCGGCCAAGGCGGGATTTCCAAAGGCGGTTGCCGTGATTGCGGCTGCCGGGGACGACATGTCTGCGGTTCGGATCGCCGTAGAGTTGCACATATCGTTGCTTCTCGAAGAAAGCAAGGAACGCAGGAGTGGTTCTGGCGATGGTGCTGGGTTAGAGTTTTGCGATGGTGGTGCCGACGAAGATGTCAAAGCGAAATTTGGCGACGATTGGTTGCTTGATGGCAAGCCGGAGGGGACGGTCGTGCCGCCGGCGAGTGGACGTGAGACTGTGCGGACGCCGAATCTGAAGAGCGCCAATCCGTCCTTTGCGGCGTTGCTGATACGGCACGTGCGGGACAAGTTCGGCGGCGACGCACCGCAGGTCTATCGTGCCGCCCATGTAAGCCGCAAGACGTATTCCTCCATCGTCAGCAATGAACTTCGTCCCGTGTCCAAGCAGACGGCCATTGCGTTCGCGCTGGCGCTTCAGCTGCCGCTTGACGACGCCAACGCGCTGCTCAATGCCGCCGGACACGCGCTTTCGGAATTCTTACTTGACGACATAATCTTCAAGGCCTGTATCGCCACAGGAATCCACGACATCGACACGGTCAACCAAATCCTCACTGCCCATGCCGCAAAGCCCCTCCCATCCTGTCAAGACTAATCCGCCAAATGTCTTCACGGTGAAGACAATTCCCGGTTTGGGCGCTTGCTTGCGTTGGTGAGCACAGATTTCTGGTATAATGCGCATGTCCAATGCAAACGTAAAAAGATGAATGCTAGAGTGACCATGCATGAAACAGGATCTCAAATAGTGTTTGCCCACCATAACAGTTGACTCGAATATTATGACCCCAGAATTCCTGATTGCACTATACGAGCAAGGCAGATTTGCAGAATTTGTGCAACTGTCAGAAGGCGTTGGAGATGCCGATGTTTTGTGTATGCGCGCATTTGCAAAAGCTGCTGGATGGGGTTGCACTAAAGATGTGGTAGGTGCTGAGGTTATCGTTAAAAATATATTGGGCGAGATTAAGAATCGTGCACAGAACGGGATTGCTGTCTCGCAAGCTAATCTTGCGAAAATATTTCGTGATGGTTTAGGTGCGCCAAGAGATTATGCTGTAGCAGTAGGATGGTGCAGAAAGGCGGCTGAACAAGGGAATGCTCGAGCGCAGACCAATCTAGGTTCAGTGTATTCAAATGGACATGGCGTTGCGAAGGATGATGTGATTGCTGTAGACTGGTATCGCAAGGCGGCAGAACTGGGATATGCAATTGCGCAGTTTTGTCTTGCCGTGCGATATGCAAATGGGCGTGGTGTAGAAAAGGATTATGCGCTTGCGGCGGAATGGTGTCGTAAGGCAGCCGAGCAGGGGTATGCTAAGGCACAGTATGATCTAGCCGAGAGGTATGAAAAGGGATGTGGTGTAGAAAAGGATGACGCGCTTGCGGTAGAATGGTATCGCAGGGCTGCCGAGCAGGGGGATCAAGATGCACAGTTCAACTTGGCCTTGATGTATGAGAATGGTCGCGGAGTTGATAAGGACGAAGTACTTGCGGCGGAATGGTATCGCAACTCGGCAGAGCAGGGGTATGCTAAGGCACAGTTTAATCTTGCCTGGCGATATGCTAATGGACTTGGCGTTGAAAAGAATGACGAACTTGCAGTAGAGTGGTATTGCAAATCTGCTGAACATGGATATGTAGATGCACAATATAAACTTGGTTGGATGTATGAGAATGGACGTGGCGTAGAAAAAGACTACGCACTTGCTGCGGAATGGTATCGTAAGGCGGCAGAACAGGGGCATGCCGATGCGCAGAACAATCTTGGTTGCATGTATGCAAGTGGTTGCGGAGTAGATAAGAGTGACGCAAAGTCGGTGGAATTGTATAGCATGGCGGCAGAGAAAGGGAATCAGTTTGCGCACTTCAATCTTGAGGTTGTTGCAGAGCGGGGTGATGCGAGTGCCCAATTTTGCCTTGGACACATGTATGAAACCGGTCTTGGTGTAGAGAAGGATGATGTGAAGGCCGTGGAATGGTATCGCAAGGCTGCTGAGCAGGGGCATGCTAAGGCGCAGGATAAACTTTTAATGTATTTGAGAATGTATCATCAAATGGCATCGACGCACATCTCTGATTGTTATTTTTTGCCATTACGTGAATTGTCTTGTCATGAACCAAACTATGGTCAGGATTTTATCAATGTTCGTGAGATTCTAACGGTCGAAAAGCATGGGGATACATTAGAGGTACAGCGATATCCGATTGATGTTCCGTGGAATATCATAAGGGAATTATATCTTTGTGTTTTCCAAGATTATAGCGATGAGAATAGTGAGGGACATAGCAATGTGCGATATCTATATGGAGTCTATGATCATGCTTGGATCAATCGATGGCAAGGTGGCCATAGGAGCAGACGCTGGAATACGACAAGTTCTATTCTTGATATGCAGCAAATATTTGCAGCGTTTGAAACTATTGCACAAAACCACAACTATCTTGCCCCTTTTAGATATAAAAATGCCTATGTTGAAGAAATCGATCGCCCACAACCAATAAGTTGTGAAGAGTATTTGGGTCAACTTTGTGAGATTGAAAAAAGAGCACGCGAGAAATATGATGCCAACTTTGAAGAACAATGGGAGAATATGTCGCATTCGGTTGTTGCGCAAGCAAGAAACGCCGAGCAGATGGATGCTATGATGGAGAAAGGTGCATACTTGCAAGAAAAGCGATTTGAACATAAAGAACAAATCAACAATTCTGTAAAGACTGAGATTGCGAAATATATACACGAAATAAAGGTGCATTATTACAATAATGCGCGGAGATACATATTTGCGCAGAAATATGCAGAAACTTTAAGTACAAGTAGAATCTTGGAGCGACTTGGATCGGATGTAATGATGTATTCGACAGATACGATAGGGTGGACAAATTTTGATTACATCATTTCGGATGACGTTCGTATCAAAGTGCAGACAAATTTTGGGTATGGCGTAGCTTCATATTTTCGAATAATTTTTTCTTATAAGGGAATACCTATTTTGCCATACAGCATGTACGTTAATTACTATTATGCCAGAAGCCGAGACTTGGCTCGTTACACAAGAAATTACGATCTTGGTTTGGACAGGAAATGCTGGGAACGATCCTTTGATTTTGTAGTTGAGACTTCAAACATGGCAGCATCTAATCCCGATGCTTTTGTGAAAGAATGGGTAATGCGCGAAGTAAATGATATGATTGAAGGTCTTCGGGCGATAGTAAACAATCCTAACTCAGTCATGGATAAATGGTTGGATAAGATGGATGGATTGGAAAATGAAAGCCCATATTTACATGTCCGTCAGATGGACGGCGAAGCAAAAAAACACTACGAGTGTTATCCGCGCGAAATGGCCATGGAGTTAAAAGCCAAGAAGATTTCAGGAGCGTTAGATTTTCTTGAGAGTCTTGCATCTTTAAAAGCGATATACGAGAATGTGGAGATTGCGATTGAGGCGATAAAGAAACTTGCAGTTAAAATCGTCCCGGAGATTTCGAAAACAATCAAGTTGATAGTCGCGGACATAGCGAAACTTAAAAAACTTCAAACAGTGTGGCAACAACGCAAACTCAATCTTCAGAACTGGTTGAATAGTATGGATGAGAAAATCAAGATCAGAGTGAAAGAAAAAGTGCGACTTATGGGATCGTTGTCAGAAAGAGAATTGGAGCAATGCAAAATCTCAGCAACAAACGATTGTCGGATGCAAACTCCAGAATATTCGCCACATGTTTGCGCATTGTCTTGGTGTGATAGAAAGTTGTCTAGTATTGGTAATGATATTGCCTTAAGGGATAAGTTTAAAGAAAGCCTAGAGCAATGTTGTGTGCGGATTGAATCTCATCCCAAAACTAGGCATATTGTCTGTAATGTGTTTACTGAGCAGCGTTAAGGGGGGGCAGGCTGTTTTCAGTAAATATCCGGCATCCTTTGGCGGGAAGCAGATCGGGAATTAAGGATGAATACTTGATGAGTAAAGGAGAAACATTATGGAACCCGGCGTGATAAAGGTAAGAGGAGGAAGATATATCAATGTGTGGGATGTAGAGTCTTTTGAACGTGTAACTTTAGAGAATGCAAGTATTTTTTATGTAATTGCTGGCATTCTTCGTTTCGGTTCGTATTTTTATGCAAACCTTCATAATAAAGAACGTATCATGATTACTTTTTCCGACTATGAACGCATAATCTCTATCAAGAATTCATATATAGAATGGGAAATGGGTAACATCCAAACAAGGCGGAAGTCAAAGAACACTTAGGCCATGATGGTCAACCTCGCCCCCATCTGCCGTGGCTGGAATGGAAATCAAGAGGGGTGTTGTTTTGTAATGATTATTGTTGTAGGCCTGTAAAGCTGGAGTAAATGTATTGCAGGCGATGGGAATGGGGCATGGCGTGGAACAAGACACGTGTTGTCGATACTGGCGCAGGAAGAATTATGAGCACAATTAGCCCCGTCATCCTTTCCGCCAGTCGAGAGACGGACATTCCGGCGTTTTATGCGGAGTGGTTTGTGGAGAGGTTGAGGGAAGGTTGGTGCGAGTGGAAAAACAACTATAACGGAGTTTTTTGTCGGGTGTCGTTTGACAAGGTGCGGATGATTGTCTTCTGGTCGAAGAATCCGAAGCCGCTGTTGGAGCGTTTGGACGAGATAGAGGAATTGGGCTTCAGGCAGTACTACTTTCAGTTTACGCTGAATGACTACGTGGCAGAAGGGTTAGAGCCGAATGTGCCGTCCGTGGAGGAGCGGATAGATACATTTAAGCGGCTTGCTGACCGTATTGGCAAAGAGCGTGTCATCTGGCGGTTTGATCCGCTAGTATTGATGGATGGGCGGAAGGCGGCGAGAGTGTCCGGTCATGCGGACACGGTGGGTTCGTCGAAACTGTCTTGTCTTACGATTGATATGTTGTTGGATCGGATTGGGAAAATTGGTCGGCAGTTGAAGGGCTATACGGAGAAGCTGGTTTTCAGCTTTATCGATATTGCGTCGTATCGCAAGGTGCAGCGGAACATTGCGGGGTTTGGGGTTCGCGAGTTTTCGGCAGAGGAACAGATACAGTTTGCGAAGGGTCTTGCGGAGCTGAATAAGGAACTTGGACTTGAACTTGCCACATGTGGCGAACTTGCCGATTTAAGCATGTATGGCATTAAGCACAACAAGTGCGTGGACGACGATTTGATGATGCGGCTTTTTCACGATGATGTGGAATTAATGAATTTCATCGGCGCGGAATATGATATGCTAGACGGCTGGCATATCAAGAAGTCGAAGAAGGACAAAGGTCAGCGCAAGGCGTGTGGTTGTGTCTCGTCTAAAGACATTGGCGCGTACAACACCTGTCCGCACCTCTGCCGATACTGCTATGCCAACTTCAGCGACGAAGCTGTAATGCTGAATTGGCAGAGGTGCAATGCAGTCCATGGAATTACAACCAGTAGAATTTTGGCCTGACCGATTCTCTACTGTTTGGAATTCGTGGGGTTGGTGTATTGTCTTCACGCTGAAGACAATCGCGGTAAAGTTGGGGAACGCGGTTGCGTTTGGCGTTTTGTGTGGTATAATCCCGCCCAAAAACAAGACAAGGAGAAATCAAAATGAAGTTCGTTCCAGTAGTGCTGCCGATTCTTGGGTTGCTTGGCTTTGCCAATCACATAGAATGGCTGTTTTATGTTGCAGGAGGGCTGTCCGCATTGGGGACAATTCCCTTTGCGCTGTCCAGGCCACTTTCGTTTCTTGGGGCAGGGGTGGTGGCGTGCCTGATAATCGGCTACAACTGCACAGGTGCGTTCCTGAGCGGGATAATCCTCGGTTCGTGCATCGCCGGGCTGTTTGCAATTCCGATGTTCATCTTGACCGTGTTCAAGAAATGATGCTTGTCGTGTAAGATTTCGCCGCGAGGGGCGAGTAAGACGTAGAAAGGAATCATAACATGGCGAAGGAAAAGGGGAAAATGACGTTGGCGCGGGCGCTCAAGGAAAAGGAGCGGATTTCGCGCAGACTGGCAAGTGCAAGGGAGCTTTTCATGTCGGTAAACTGCGTAAGAGCAGGCGAGCCGCGTGAAATAGATGCCAAGGAGGCATATGAGGCAATGCAGAGCATCCAACGCCGCCATGTCGCGATGAGAAAGGCGATTGCGGTTGCGAACGCCGGCGTTTCGCCAATACTGGCCGAGATGCTCGTCGTCAAGGCCGAACTTGCCTTCTACACCAACATCGGACGCTGCAAGGAGGTCGAATTCGTCGATAAATGGGTGGAAGGTGAGGACGGGGAAAAGGAACGCAGGCGCGAGAAAGTCGTCTACGACTCGTTCATCAACGAAAAGAAGCGCCGTGAGATCATCGAAAAGCTCACGGAAAGGATCGATGACCTCCAAGACGAGGTTGATGAGTTCAACGCTACGCATTTCGTCGAGCTGGCCGACGAGTAAAACCGATTTCTGTACGGCCGAAAGACGGCGCAAGACATGGCAGAACCAAATGGCCTGGGAACCGTTTAAGCCTTGAGATGGCACAACAAACCTTAGGAAATGTAAAACTCAAGCCTGAACATTCATGGGTAAAAGGTCAAAGGTCATCCATCAAGACTTTGTATCCCCGCTTTGTCCCATTCCGTCTGGAGGCCGTACAGTCTTGTTTCACAAAGCAGATTTCGCCGCGCGGGGCAAGTAAAGAAATGGAAAGGAAATGAGTAATGACAGAACAATATTAATGGCAAGGCAGGTAGGGAAACCGTTAACGATGTTCGTTATGGCAATTTTTAGTGTTGCTGTCATATCTGCTGAGGATTTCAATCTCCTCAACTATGGGTATCTTTGGAACGATGATGCCGAAAAGTCGCAGATGGTCATAAATCCGGCCTCAAGTAAGAAAGAGGCTGATGACTGGAGGCCAATCAGAAAACTGACAGAGACAGAGACGACAAAGCTAATACAGATTATGACCAAGCGATTTGGCCAGCCAGCGCGTTGTCGAAATGGATACGCATCATTTGTGTATGTCTGGCGTTTTGAAGGAGATGACTGGTTGTCGGTGGGGGTGTGCACAAAGGCCAACAATGGTGGTGATGCTGTTGCGATCTGCCATTGGGAGTGGAGGGCGCCGGAGCTGTCCGTATATGACGAAGAAGAGGTAAAGGCAAGAAGATATCCGATTGTTCAAATAGAAAACGAAGGATTGCCCCCAGCGGCGTTCTTTGAGTTTTTCAATCCGTACGCCAGCATCAAAGACGGAGAAGCGGAGAATAACTTCATCACGGAATTCAATGCGACTAAATACTTGGAAGAATCTGGCTATACAAGATGCACCGCAGAATGGGATGCCGGTGAACGGCGTTATGATATTTATACTGCTCATCCTGATAAATGGCGATATGAATACGATGTGTGCATGGGAGGGCCGAATGGGGGACATACAAATGAGTATCATGTGGGGGCAGTCCAGTTCTATAAACTTGCTTCCAATTTGTTCATGTGCTATTCCATGTTTTGTCAGGACGGAACTCTGGGTCCGGACAGAGTGCGTTATCTATTTGAGGTGTATGATCGGGATATCTGGTCGGTCGATTCCAACAAACCCATAAAGTCAAAGCAGGTGCGTTATCTAGGGGCGGTTTCAATTGATGAGGTGCCGAAGTTTCGGGAGGAATGGATTAGGGGGCAAGGTAAAGTTAAGAGTAAGGGCGAGTTTAAGCGACACGCTGATGTTCTGAGTGTGACGGGTCAAGGAGATGAGGATCGACGTCGATATATTGAATTAGTTCGGAATGTCGCGCTCGTGCAGAAACCAGAAGGGTCTCCCGAAATTTGGTATGATGCGATACCGGACTCGGATCTTCATCCCTTTGATTCCACTGCAAGAACCTACAAAAAACATTATAAAGTAGTCTATGCGGAACGTCAGTATCTGAGCTTCTATTGTGAGGATTTCTTCTGGGATGGTAGCGTTTATATGCCTTGGCCAAAGTATACTGTCGGATCAATTGATAGAAAGACCGGCAAAGTCGTAACATTGGATGATGTTGACGCGTTTGCGGACCGTTCTCTATTAACGAAGAGATTGAAAGATGCTGTGCGGACAAAAACAAAGGACGAGCTTATAGCATCCCGAGCGTTTCCGAATAATAGCTTTTATCTTGCGAAGGACGGGTGGCATTTTGTGTATAACGCTGGTGACATCGACAGCCTTTCTACTGGACCTATTGAAGTCGTGATAGAAAGGGAGTGATATGATTGGACACATGTCATTACTAGCGAGTGGCAAGAGAGAGGATGTATAGTGATGATACGACAGGAGGCCATGAACGTGTTAGTGGGAGTTGTCGTCTGTGCGGTAATGACGACGATTGTTGGGTGCAGGTATGTGCCGGACGGTGAAACGATGTTGGGCGCGTCGGTTTTGGGTGATCGGCTAGTATCGCTCGGAACGCCGTACGCGGCGGAGCCGAAAGACGCCAAGCTGCTCAATGAATATGGTGATTTTGCCCTGTTTTCGGGCAAAACGGAAACGGACATTGCTTTCAACGCAGAGCCGGAGCGGGGAAAGGACTGGCGTTACCGAGATTCGCTATTTATAAAGCGGCATAAAGCGGATGGAACGGTAGAATGGCGGATGTTGCTGACATCAGATGGTGACTGGAAGACCGCCGACGGCATGGGCGAATGGGGCAAAATATGGGCGGAGAGTATTCATGATTGTTTTAACGTCATAAGTGCCAGCTTGTCGAAGGATGGGCGCTATGTTTGGATGGTTTATAACCCTTACATTCCATTGTATGATGTTGTCTGTCGCTTTGATTTGCGGGAAAACACTTTGTGTGCATTGATAGACGGCGACTCCGCTGACGAGCAGCCGGATGGTACGATTATGGTGAAAGGAAAGAAAACATATCTTTCCGATGAAAACGGAGAGCCGCTTGGCGCAAGATGGTACGATCTGTGGATGACTCCAGATGGCAAGGTTGTTCGCAAAGGCCGGCTTTGGTCGGCGGACGAATTGGAAGAATTGGCTAATGAGTCGTGTGACGATGCGGACTGACAGAAAGGAGATGCGAAGCCCCGCACGACGCTTAACCCACAATTTGCAAATTGTGGGTTAGTGAGGGTGGGTGAGCGCGATGGGGCGTTTTGTCGGTCGTGCGAGGGTGAGGTGTATTTCCTTCGGCATGGGGCGTAATGTCGAATGTCCGGAAAATGGTATAATACGCGGCAGAGATCACAAGGGGAAGGTGTAACCTTTCGCCGCGGGGCGTGTAGACAGGGCAAAAAACCGAAAACAATTTCAGACAACAGGAGGCAAGACCATGGCAATAGACTTGAACAACGCGCAGTTCCGCCAGTTCGTGCAGTTCGCAGAACAGCAGGCAAACCCGATGAAGAGCGAGGCGATTGCCCGCCTGGACGGCGGCGACGACCCGCTTGGAGGGCGCACAATCAAGGCTTCCGATAGCGACAGCGTCCATAAATGGTACAGGTGGGGGTGGCGCTCGGGCGACGATGAAAGGGCGAACAACCAGGTCCGCACGCTCTTCCGCGACGCGGTCTTCGCCATGTTCGGCGGCGAAGAGCACGTCCCCGAAAGCGTCAAGTCCGAGATGCTCATGAAGGACTACAACCACGGCAAGCCCCTGACCGCGCGGCGCATCATCTTCGTGCGTGACGCGATCCTCCAGGCCGCGGAAAAGGTGGACTCGAAGGCCATCAGCACCCGGAAGGCGGGGGCGCTGGTGGACGACGCCCTCGCGTACGTCAACAACTCGCTCGCAAGCTCGAAGATCAGCAGGAAGCAGCTGCAGCTTGACGGCGCGCAGCGCACGCAGGCCATTGACATAGTCAAGACGTACGGCAGGGGACTGACGGACAACGGCAGGAAGATCCTGGCGAACTACGTGGTGACGGCCATCGCGGGCGGGGGCCACGGCAAGGGGAACCGGCTCGACGCCCTGGCCTCCAACCTGTCGGACTACCTGAAGAAGGTGCGCAACTTCAATCCTGGGGACTACCGGCTGGCCGAGCTGGACAACCAGATGAAGGAATACATGCGCGATTCCATCGCCGACGGACAGATGATCGGCCAAAACCGCCATTACGACGAGGACGGCCTTTTCGACATCTTCAAGGTCGATGCCAACCGCGCCGATTTCACTATCAACGGGCAGCACTTCGCCAAGGAATCTGGAAACACAGTCCCGGTTACGAACAAGTTCAGGGAAACTATCGTGAGCCTGCAGCACCGCAGGGTCATCAGCTCGGTCATGAATCAGGGCATGGGGATGGCTATGGTCAACACCCATTCCAGGGACAATCTCGTTCCGACGACGA
>Ga0310690_10008379_pt1 | contig 13121 bp, 7 predicted proteins | sample AusTroGonzalo_MG_2_FD_207661 | JGI IMG/M metagenome (GOLD analysis project Ga0310690, IMG submission 207661) | Bovine rumen microbial communities from tropical cattle in Woodstock, Queensland, Australia - Gonzalo_04 (v2) (version 2) | ecosystem: Host-associated > Mammals > Digestive system >... | reverse complement strand
GGGGTCAGATCTTCGGGGAAGTCACCCGGCATATAGGGGATGGTGAAGAAGAGAGTGGAGGTGCCTTTCGGCGTCGCGTCGGGGAGGGGAACGTTCAGACAGTTCACCACGTAGTAGCCGCAGTCCGCTCTCGTATCGAATTGCACGCGGGCATCCCTGTGGCGGGCGATGAAGACGCTGTAGTCCTCAATGCCGAGTTCCTCTCTCGTGCGGTCGAGTCCGAGATAGACAGTCACGAAGGTCATGCCGAATTTGCGAGCGTTCGCCATCTTCTTGAAGCGAGAGGGGAAGTTCTTCGGATCGGCGCGGTTGATGACGTTATTCGGCATGATGTTCGAGATGATCTTCTTGGCGTGTATTTCTTCACCGTTCACCACTACGCCCATGGCGCGCCCCTTCTCGTCGAAGAGGAATTCCGTGACTTCGCTGTTGTAGCGGATCTCGCCTCCGAAGCCCAAATAAGCCTTTACGAGGCTGAGCGAGAGCTCGTGCGAACGATTGTAAGGCATGGTGGGCTTTACCTGCATATACGCAGTCAGAAGGCTGATGAAGTGCAGTGCGCTGAGGTCGTCCGTCGGCACGCCGAGGTAGCCCCAGTAGGTGTTGAGGATGGAGCGTGCCTTCTCGGGGATGCCGAGCGCGATCTCCACTTCTTCCGTGCTGTGGGATGCCGTACGCATAAAGTCACCGTATTTCGACATGAGTACGAAAGGATTGATCTTGGGGCCGTTCTTGCCCGTATTCATGTATTTCTGTGCGTCGTCGATATTGTATACGAGGTCGAATAGTTTCGCCACGCTCTCGCGACAGCCGGGGACAGCTGCCTCGATATCGTCGAGGAAGTTCTCCCTGCCGGTGTGCATTACTACGTCGTAGCCACCTTCCTTTGCCGTGCAGATGGAACGGTACAGGGTGGTCTCATGGAGTAAGTCCACGCTTGCGCCGAAATCCGCGAAGATACGCTTGGTGGACTCCAGCTCAGGTGAGGTGCTCTCCGCGCACAGCTCGTGCAGCGCCGGCTCGAACTCGAAGCGACCTCTGACGAAGCTCGTCGCACAGCCGCCCGGGATATTGTGCTTCTCGAGGAGAAGAGTCTTATAGCCCGCCTGTGCCACGGTGGCAGCGGCTACCAGTCCGCCGTTTCCCGCGCCTACAACTATTACGTCGTATTCTTTCATTTTCTATCTCCTGTTTAGTGGTATCGAATGCGCCTCGCGGAAATGCCGCTTGAAAAGGATAAAACGCACTATATAATTATAGCATTCTTTTCTGTATTATGCAATACGTAAATATGCGTATGTTACGCGTATATGGAAGGGATTTTCGGCGCAAGTCATAGGTTGACAGCGCGCGCGTATGTGATGTATAATATATAAAAATCCGTTTTTATAGGAGATCATTATGGGACTGAATAAATGCAAATTTCTCAATAGGTGTTTTCAGAAGATCATGTACGTCGGTTTGGCGGTGATGAAGTGGCGTGAGCCCGAGCGCATTACGGGCGCAGGTTGCTTGAAGGACGTCGCGCAGAAACTCATCGATCTTGGCTTGAAGCGTCCGCTCATCGTGACGGATGAGTTCTTGGACAGCATTAAGATCTATGCGCCTCTGACGGAGGAGATGGACCGTCTCGGCATTCCGTACAGCATCTACGGTAAGGCAGTGCCGAACCCCACCGTGCACAATATCGCCGATGCGTATAAGATCTTCGTTGACGATCAGTGCGACTGTTTGATCGCGGTCGGCGGCGGTTCCTCGATGGACTGCGCTAAAGGCGTCGGTGCACAGGCTGCAAACCCCAATCGTACCCTTGCGAGTATGAAAGGTCTTTTGAAAGTTAAGAAGGATATCCCCACGTTGTTTGCGGTGCCCACCACGGCAGGTACGGGTAGCGAGGTCACGGTAACCGCCGTTATCACGAACCCCGAAGCGCGTGATAAGTATCTGATGAATGACTTGCACCTTATCCCGCACTATGCCGTTTTGGACCCCACTCTTACTTATAAACTTCCCAAGCCCGTCACCTCTACGACAGGTCTCGATACTTTGACCCACGCGGTGGAGGCGTACATCGGCAGTGCGAATACCAAACGTACGAAGGAGAACGCCATCGAGGCGGTGAAGCTCGTCTTTGAGAACTTGTATGCGGCGTATGAAGACGGATTCAATGAGGAGGCGAGGCTGAATATGCAGAATGCTTCCTATCGTGCGGGTCTTGCGTTTACGCGTGCCTACGTCGGCACCGTGCATGCGCTTGCACACGCGATCGGCGGCTTCTACGGTGTGCCGCACGGACTGGCGAATTCCATCCTGCTTCCCGTTGTCTTGAGGGCATACGGCAAGTCCGCGCATAAGAAGTTGGCGCAGCTTGCGGAGCTCATCGGCATCACCGGTGCGACGAACGCCGAGAAGGCGAATAAGTTCATCGACGCCATCGAAGAGCTCAATCGTAAGATGGATATCCCCACCAAGATCGAAGGCAAATGGACCATTAAGGAAGAGGATCTGCCCGCGCTTGCGAAGCATGCTTACGACGAGACCAATCCCTTGTATCCCGTGCCGAAGATCTTCTCTGAGAAGGAGCTCATCGACATTTACAGAAGCGTGATGTGATGACTCGCGCAGAGATAGCGAAAGGCTACTTCTTGAAAGGCTATAACTGCGCACAGTCGGTGGTGATGGCTTTCTCCGATCTGACGGGGCTATCCGAGTCGGAAGGCGCGCGACTGGCGTCCTCTTTCGGCGGCGGACTGGGCAGAATGCGCGAAGTGTGCGGTACGGTAAGCGGCATGGCGATCGTGGCAGGTATTCTCTACGGATACGATGATCCCAAGGTGCCCGGAGCCTCGCAGAAACATTACGCCCTAGTGCAAGAACTTGCGGGGAAGTTTAAGGAGGAGAATGGATCCATCGTATGCAGGGAGCTCCTCGGAGACAGGTCGCAAGTGACCTCGACCCCAGAACCCCGTACGGCGGAGTATTATAAGAAACGTCCGTGTCCCGAACTCGTTGCGCAGGCGGCAGGCATTCTTGAAGAATACATTCGCGAGCGCAGATAGCAACGTATCTACTTTTTTCTGACTGCAGGGCGGCGAAATAACGTACAAAGAGTACGCTCATTCGTCGCCCTTTGTCGTGCCTCGTATCTGCTAAAAGGTATATGAGAGAGAAATAGAATTGCTAAAACAAGGCGGCAAATGCCGCCTTTTCTCATTCCGAATAAAAAACGCCCGCGTTTGCAGGCGTTTTTCTTATTTTGTTATCGTTCCGTCCGAGCAATGCACGGTGTAGTCGGGCGGTAGGTCTGCGTTCCAGCCTTCCTCTTTCTCTATGGCGATCCACATTTCTTTCGTTCCTTCGAAGGTGATATCTTTTAATGTCTTGCAATTACGGAAAGCTTTCCCGAGATAAGTAAGTGTGGCGGGTAGTGAGATCTCAGCGAGGGAGAAACAGTTCTCGAATGCACGTGCCTCGAGTTTATGCACGTTGCTTGGGAGGGTAATGGAGAATAATTTTTCGCAGTTAGAGAAGGTCACGGGCGGTATCGCGTTGAGCCCTTTACCGATCGTTACTTTCGTTAATTGCGAGCAGGCGCTAAAGACGCCCACGCCCATTTCGATGAGGGAGTCGGGGAGGGCTATTTCGCTTATCGCGGTGCAGGCGAATGCCGATTCTCCTATATGGCGAAGCCCTTCGTTCAAAGTGACTTCGGAGAGGGCGTGGCAGTCGAAGAAAGCCATATCTCCTATCTCGGTTAGGTTCTCGTGAAAGACGATTGCCTCGATACGCGCACAATGACCGAAAGCACCTTTGCCAAGGAGGGTTAAGCCGGTTCCCAATCGCACTTTTTGCAAGCTTTCGCATTCACGGAAGGCGTACTCGCCGATTCTTTTTACGTTATCGGGGATCCGTATCTCTTGCAGATCTTTACAGGCGTAGAAAGCCATATCGCCTATCTCCTCCGTGCGGAGATTAATGGCTACGGAAGTGAATCCGGTCTTTTCGTAAAACTGTTCGGCGCCGATAACGGGCTCCATAATGAATAATAACTTGTTTGAAATGAAACTCATTGTTTATAGGTGTGAAAAACGCCCGTTAGCAGGCGGGCGTTTCGGTGTCAGTTGACGCTGTACAGAAGTTCGTTGTAGGTCGGGAAGCGCCAATAGGAGGCGTCCACCATGCATTCCAAGGCGTCTATGACTTCGCGGAGGTCCTCCATAGCGGGCAGGACTTCCTCCTTGCAATAGGTGGCTTGGGGCAGATCGGTCAAGCTTTTCACATAAGCGACTTTTTTCTCGAGATCCCCCATCAATCCTACGAGATTCTCCGCAAGACGGGAGATCTCCGCAAGGGTGTTCTTTTCCGTCGTAACGCTGTCGTCACCGAGGATTTCTTTCTTCTTCATGATGATATCGCACAGTTCGTTTTGATAGCCCTCTACGGCGGGTAAGATATTGCGCTTGACCATATCGGTCAAGGTCGAGGCTTCGATGTTCACCGTTGTGGAATAGCTCTCCAAAAGGATGCGATAACGAGAATAGATCTCCGCCTCGGTGAATACGCCGTATTTCTCGAATAAGCGGCGGTTTTCTTCCTTAATGAAGCATGGCAGGGCGTCGGCGGTGGTCTTGAGGTTCAAGAGCCCACGGCGCGTCGCTTCTTCTTCCCAACTCTTGCTGTATCCGTCTCCGTTGAAGATGATGCGTTTATGCGCCACGACCGTATCGCGGATGAGTTTGTTGAGGTCGGAAGAGAAGTATTTCGACTTCTCGAGGGCGGTGGCGAATTCATCAAGCGTCTCCGCCACGATGGTATTAAGAACGATATTCGGCCCTGAGACGGACAGGCTGCTGCCCGGCATACGGAACTCGAACTTGTTGCCTGTAAAGGCGAAGGGACTTGTGCGGTTGCGGTCGGTCGTATCCTTGGGGATCTTGGGGAGTACGTCCGCGCCGATCTCGATCTGCACCTTCTTCTTCCCTTTGAACGTCGTATGCGCTTCAAGGGCGCCGAGGAGCTCCGTCAGTTCTTCTCCGAGCGAAATGCTGATGATGGCGGGCGGCGCTTCGTTTGCGCCGAGACGATGATCGTTGCTTGCGGTCGCCACGCTCATGCGCATGAGGTCCTGATGTAGGTCCACCGCCTTGATCACCGCCGTGAGGAAGAGCAGGAATTGCGCGTTCTCAGCAGGGGTCTCGCCCGGCTCCAAGAGGTTTACGCCGGTGTCGGAGAGTAGACTCCAGTTATTATGCTTACCGCTGCCGTTTACCCCTTTGAAGGGCTTCTCGTGCAACAAACATACGAGCCCGTGTTTCTCCGCCGTAGTGCGCATGGCGGACATGGTGATCTGATTGTGGTCGGTGGCGATATTCGCACCATTGAATAGAGGGGCGAGCTCGTGTTGCGAGGGGGCCGCCTCGTTGTGCTTAGTCTTCGCAAGAACACCGAGCTTCCACAGTTCGGTATCAAGGTCTTTCATGAATGCCTTGACTCTCGGTTTGATGGCGCCGAAGTAGTGATCGTGGAGCTCCTGTCCCTTGGCGGGGGGTGCGCCGAAGAGCGTCCTGCCGCAGGTGACGAGGTCGGGTCTCTTGAGATAGAGAGATTTATCTATGAGGAAGTATTCCTGTTCCGCTCCGACGGTGGGGATCGCTGTTTTGCCGCTTCTGTTTCCGAAGAGCGCAAGGATCCTCGACACCTGTTTGCCGAGTGCTTGGATGGAGCGGAGCAAGGGGGTCTTCTTGTCCAAAGCTTCGCCCGAATAGGAGCAGAATACCGTGGGAATGAAGAGGGTGCCGTCCTTTACGAAGGCATAAGAACTAGGGTCCCACGCCGTGTAGCCGCGCGCCTCGAAAGTATTGCGGAGACCGCCGTTCGGGAGAGAGGATGCGTCAGGCTCTCCGTAGGAGAGTTCCTTTCCGCTGAACTCCATGATGACCCCTTCGCCACCTTTGATGGGGGAGATGAATGAATCATGCTTCTCTGCGGTGATATTGGTCATCGGTTGGAACCAATGGGTGAAATGAGTGGCACCGAGTTCGCACGCCCAATCTTTCATTTTCTCCGCGACGACGTTCGCGATGTTCGGTTCGAGCCTTGCACCCGCAACGGTAGTCGCCTTTAATGATCTGTATACTTCTTTTGGAAGTCTTTCGCGCATCTTTTCATCGTTGAAAACCGCGCTGCCGAATATCTCGGGGATATTATCCATGCGTCCTCCTACAATATAACTATGCCGTTTTTACGTGCCTGTGTTAACGTGTCTTCGTCCCACATGGACACTTGTACTTCGCCGATATGCGCCTTCTCGAGAAGAAGCATCGAGAGGCGAGACTGTCCGATGCCGCCACCCATCGTAAGGGGCAGTTCATCCGCGAGTACCGCTTTGTGGAAGGGATATTCGCGGCGATGATCCGCACCCGCTTTCTTGAGCTGACTGTCCATGCTCTCGGCGTCTACGCGGATGCCCATGGAGGATACCTCGAAGGCTCTTCCCAGCACTTCGTCGTAGAAAAGGATGTCGCCGTTCAGCGCCCAGTCGTCGTAGTCCGGCGCTCTGCCGTCGTGCTTCTCTCCGCTCTTCAGTACGTCGCCGATCTGCATGATGAAGGCGGTCTTGTATTCCGAAAGGAATACGTCCTCTCTCTCTTTCGGGGTGAGATCGGGGTAGAGGTCTTCAAGCTGTTGGGTGGTGATGAACGCCACTTCACGACAAAGACGAGTTTTCAGCGCGGGGTATTTCTTGTTAAGCGCATCCTTCGTGTCCGCGATGGCGGCGACGATGGACTTAACGGTGGACTTTAGATATTCCACGTTACGGTCGGCACGGGAGATCACCTTCTCCCAGTCCCACTGATCCACGTAGATGGAGTGCAGATTATCCATCTCTTCATCACGACGGATCGCATTCATGTCGGTGTACAGTCCCTGCCCAACGGGGAATCCGTAGTTTTGGAGCGCCTGACGCTTCCATTTCGCGAGGGAGTGGACGATGTGTGCCTCCGTGCCGGTTTCTTTAATGTCGAAGTTCACCGCGCGCTCCACGCCGTTAAGATCATCGTTGAGCCCCGTTTTGGGATCCACGAAGAGAGGAGCGGATACACGGATCAAGTTCAGGCTCGTGGCAAGCTTGTCCTCGAAGGTACGTTTCAAAAAGCCGATCGCCACCTGCGTATCATACGTGCCGAGCGGACTGCTGTATTTTTCAGGAAGGTAAAATTTGCTCATACTGTCACCTCATTTTCTTATTATAATAAATTTCTACGTATAATTACAACAAATTTGAGTTTGAAGAAACTTTTGATCGTGTTATAATGTACTTAAATCTTGTTGAATAGGGAGGAACGTCTTATTTATGAGAAATTGGGAAGAAGAAAAAGAGAAGCGTGTAGCTTTCATTCGTGAGATGTTATCCGCAAGTGGCGCGAAAGGCATTGTCTTCGGTAACAGCGGAGGAAAGGATAGTGCACTCGTGGCGGCGCTTTCCTCTATGGCGACGGAGAACGTGCTCGGCGTGATGATGCCCTGCGCTTCCAAGCGTAATTTCGGAGAAGACCTCGAAGACGCGAAGAAAGTCGCGGCGAAATACAACATTCCTTCTATGATCGTGGACTTGACGGAGGTCAGGTCGGACCTTCTCAAGGCAGTCGGCGTGCCTCTCGAGACGAAGGGGGCGCTGTCCAATATCGCACCGCGCCTTCGTATGACCACACTCTACGCCATTGGCGCCGAAAAAGGTTATCTTGTGGCAGGCACGGGCAATAAGAGCGAACGTTACATGGGTTACTTCACCAAGTTCGGTGACGGCGCTTGTGACTTTAATCCCATCGCCGATCTCACTGCGTCGGAGGTTTTTGAGTTTCTTCGCTACCTTGGCGCGCCCGATCACGTCATAGAGAAAGCCCCTTCTGCAGGGCTCTTCGAGGGACAGACCGACGAGTCCGAGATGGGCGTCACCTACGCGGAGATCGACGCCTTCCTCGCAGGCAAGGAAGTCAGCGTGAAAGCGACAGCGATCATTGACCGCTACCATAGGTCGTCGTTGCATAAGATGACGATGCCGAAAACGTTTAAAGAGTAGAGCTCTTTCATGCGGAATAACGAAGACAAACGCTCCTCCCTAAAAAAATAAAACAAGAGACGAACGTGGAGAGTGGTGCAGGTACTAGCGCTCTCCGAGGAGGCGGGTCTGAGCGTACTCCGTGTACGTGATGCCCGACGACACAGGTAGTTAGCGAAGTAGATGGGCCGCTATACACGTTCGCAAAGGACTTATGTTTAACATAGTATTATTGGAACCGGAGATCCCCCAGAACACGGGCAACATCGCACGTACTTGTGCCGCGACGGACAGCGTCCTCCATCTCATCAAGCCACTGGGCTTTAGTTTAGACGAGAAATCTCTTCGTCGTGCAGGATTGGATTATTGGGATAAAGTTACGGTGAAAGTTTATGAGAATTTATCCGATTTTTACGAGCAAAACAAAGAAAATATAGCGGCGGGCGCCACGCTGTATTTCGCGTCCACCAAGGCGGCAAAAACGTACGTGGACGTCAGCTATAAGGATGGAGATTATATCGTCTTCGGTAAGGAGACCAAAGGCATAGACGAAGCCATACTCAAGGAGAATTACGATCGCACCGTGCGCATTCCGATGTGGGGCGAACTGCGCTCGCTGAATCTCTCCAACAGCGTGGCGATCATACTTTACGAAGCCTTGCGTCAGGTCGGATTCGAGAACTTCACTTTGACGGGCAAGCTAAGGACGCAGTAAACGGGGCATTTAAGAGTAGGCGGCATCAGCCGCCTTTTTTTATATCTTTTTGCGCATAGCGCGCATAAAGTAATTTGAAAAGCCAATGTAACTATGCTATAATAATGCTTACGACACTATTTAATAGTGCAAAGGCGTGCATCTCTCGGCAGAGGTGCGCCTATTTCGCGTTACATAAATGCCTTTGTACTATTATGTAGTTGTGTCGCAGCAAGCGAGATGGTGCAGTTTTGCAAGGTACCGTTTCGTTTGAGACGACCTTTGTTTTTTGGACCTAACACTTTAGTCGGAGGCAGTTATGAGGAAGAAAGTACTACTTGCAGTGATGTTACTTCTTATGGTCGTTTGTTTCGTGTTCGTCGGATGCGGAAATGCAGAGCTTGAGAACGCCGCGATCACCGAGCTGAGGAGCGGATTGGAGAAGAGCTTTTCTACGCTCCCATCCGTGAGCGCATTCGCGATCGATAACGATAATAATACGATTGCAATCAGCGTCGAGAACGATGTCGCTACGCTCGATCTTACGGGGGTCAAACCGGAGATCGGTGAGTTCACGGTCATGGGAAGTGACGGTTCCGCGCTTACGCAGCTGACCTTGGCTGAAGGCGCGAATGTGTACACGCTCTCCGGAAAGAACGGCGAAGTGTCCGTTACGTATACCCTCACCGTCACGCGCAAACCACACGTGCACACGTACGGCGAATGGACGACGGAGAAGCCCGCCACTTGCGTGGAGGAAGGGGAAGATCGCCGCTACTGTTCAGGCTGTGGCGAGTATGAGTCGAAAACCATCGAGATAGATCCCAACGCGCACGCCCTCGTTTCTTTCGAAGCGAAGGCGCCCTCTTGCACAGAAGTCGGCTGGGAGGCGTATGAGAAGTGCACTCTTTGCGAATACACCACCTACAAAGAGATCCCTGCTGCGGGGCACGATTGGGCATGGGTGCAGGATAAGGCTCCCGAAGAGCGCGTTCCCGGCATTAAACACGAGGAATGCTCGGTCTGCCACCTGAAGAGAAATGAGGACACCCCGATCGACGCTTTGCCCTGTTCCCATAGTCACACCGCCGTGGTGTATGGGGTCACACAGGCGGAAAACGTCACGAACCAAGCCACACTGTATGCTTTCACAGTGTGTCTTGACTGTGAAAATGAGCTTTCGCAAATCACAAACGTCATTACGCTTTCTTCCGCCACCGTTTCCTATGACGGCAAGTCGCACGAGCTCTCCGTAGCGTCGGAGCTTCCTATCCCGGAGAGCATCTCTGTCCGATACGAAGGAAATGGCGTCGTCGCCCCGGGCGAGTACGTCGTCACGGCGTCCTTCTATGAAGGAGAGGACGTGTCGGAGGTCACGCTCACTGCCACCCTTACCGTTGTAAAAGACGGCACCTACCACGAAGTCATATTCTATTATGAAGATGAAACGCCTGCCGTCTCCGTTGCGGTGGCGCATGGCGAAACGATCAAAGAGGAGGATCTCCCGCCCATCCCCGAAATAACGGGCTATGAAGGCACGTGGTTGCACGCCGACGATGCCATCATCGCAGATACCGAGATCATTCTCGGCTATAACCCCATAAATTACACCATTACCTATCATCTCTATAAAGAGAGCGAGAACAATGCCGATAATCCCGAAACCTACACCATAGAGTCGCCCACCATCAAGCTGGGCAAGGCTACGAGCGGCGAAGGTTTCTCTTTTGACGCTTGGTACACCACGGAGGACTTCGTTTCCGGCACGCGCGTAACTTCCATCACCAAAGGAAGCACGGGCGATATCGTGCTCTACGCCAAGTACCTCTTCTACCGCATTGAATCGGCGGAAGGTTTCGAGTTCGACTTCGAACATTACGAGCATCCTGCCCTGACGTGCACCGTGCCGAGCAAACGCACCACGATCACGCTTGCTTCCTCTGTGATCCTCGTCAGCGAGGGTTGCACTTGGAGCTTGAGCCGTGACATTGAGGGCATTGAGATCATAAAGACCAAGAATATGTCCCTGGCGGAAGGTCACAATTATGCCTATATCACCGTATGGTTTGACGACGACCATAATCTCGTCTACGTTTTAGACGTGTATCGTCTCGGCAAGCGCCGCTATGGATTCTTCGCGAACAATGACCTTATCGGGGATGACTTCACCGAGATCGAGGAGCAGGGCATGATCGCTTCCGCGCCCGTTGCACCCGATAAACGCGGATATACCAATGTCGGTTGGGTGGTGCGTGAGGATCCGGATACCTTCATCACATTCCCGTATTCCGCCTTTGCGGGCGACATCGACAATGAGTCGCAGAGGAAAGCGCACGATTATTCCAAGACGGGCTACGTGCTGTGCATCGACGCCGTCTATGTCCCCACCATTTACGATATTACGTATCATTTGGACGGTGGCATGAACCCGACGGATATTACTTACGTATACACCATCGAGTCCGATACCATCACCCTCGCCACTCCGACGAAGAAGGGCTATACCTTCGACGGTTGGTACAGCGATAAAGACTTCAACTCGAAGGTGACCGCCATCACGAGCGGTAGCGTGGGCGATGTGGATCTCTACGCCAAGTGGATCTATTACACGGTGACCACTGTAACGAATTTGGAGCTCGCGGGCACGTATACGCGTGTATCAGATTATAAAGTAACGGTGGGTGCGGAAGTCACCTTGACCGCCGAGACGAACGTCGGCTACAGATGGATGGGCTGGTACATCGGCGGATATTGCTTGGAAGATGGCCTAACCTTTACTTTCGATATGCCCGCGGAGAATATTACCGTTACGGCAAGATGGGCGTTCATCCCCTATACTGTATCGTATGAGCTGTATGGCGGCACGAATGCGGATGTAAACCCCTACAGCTATAACATAGAGGATGAGGACATCATCTTCGCCGACGCCACCCGTGACGGCTACACCTTCTTGGGTTGGTATACGGACGAGGAATATACGAATAAGATGGAGACCATCGTATCGGGCAGCCATGCGAACGTGGAAGTCTACGCCAAGTGGACGCCGACGGTGTACACCATCACCTATCATATGGATGGCGGCACAAACGCGAAGGTGAATCCCGAGAGTTACATCATCGAAGATGATGATATCATTTTCGAAGTGCCCACTCGCGCAGGCTACACCTTCGACGGTTGGTATACGGATAAGGAGTATTCTTATTATGACTACGTTACGGGCATCGAGTCGGGTAGCTTCGGCAACGTCGACGTCTATGCCAAATGGGTCTATTACACGGTGACTACCAAGACGAATCATGAAGGCGCAGGCACCTACACTATGCTGACCGAAGAGAAGGTCACGGTAGGTACCGAGGTCACTTTGACCGCGGCTACAAACCCCGGCTACATTTGGTGCGGCTGGTACTGTGACGGAGATTTGATGACGGAGGAGTACAGCCTTACCACGACTTTCACGATGTATGCGTCGGATCTTACTTATGTAGCTAAGTGGAGCAAACTTACCGTGAATGCCAATAAGGCGCAGGCGGGCAGCATCCCCGTGCTGAATGCCGCCTATGTGTATGGCGCTGAGTGCCTCTTATCTGCCACCACCAATGCGGGTTACACCTGGGTCGGCTGGTATAAGGATGGAGAGAGATACAGTCTCGACCCCGAAATCATGATCGGTATGCCCGATGAGGATACGACGTTCACGGCTACGTGGAGCAAGCTGACCATCACTGCCAATAAGTCCGAGGCGGGCACCATCCCTGCGGTGGATAGCACTTACGCCCTCGGGGATGAGTTCTCCCTCACTGCCACCACCAATGCGGGCTACATTTGGTGCGGCTGGTATTATGAGTACACGGAAGATTCCTATGCGCTTGTCGATGATGGGGCTGCTTCTTTCACGATCTATTTGTCCGATGAGGATATGCATTATGAGGCAAGGTGGAGTAAGCTGACTGTGGATACGAATATGCCGCAGGCGGGCACCATTCCCGTGCTGAATGGCACGTACGTTGCTGGCGAAGATCATACACTCCACGTCACCACCAATCACGGCTATACCTTTGAAGGTTGGTATTTGGAAGAGGAGCTCGTCGCAGAGGAGGCGGATCTTGACATCTATATGCCCGATGAAGACGTGACCGTCACGGCGAAGTGGTCCTTGAACGTGTACGACGTCACCTATCATCTGAATGAAGGCACGAACGCACAGGCGAACCCCGCCACATACACCGTGGAGAGCACGGAGATCGTCTTTGCCGATCCTACCCGTAAGGGCTATGCCTTCGATGGTTGGTATACGGACGCGGAGTTCCACGACGCCATCACGGGCATCGCCGCGGGTAGCTACACCGACGTGGAGATATATGCCAAATG
>Ga0310690_10008373_pt1 | contig 13123 bp, 7 predicted proteins | sample AusTroGonzalo_MG_2_FD_207661 | JGI IMG/M metagenome (GOLD analysis project Ga0310690, IMG submission 207661) | Bovine rumen microbial communities from tropical cattle in Woodstock, Queensland, Australia - Gonzalo_04 (v2) (version 2) | ecosystem: Host-associated > Mammals > Digestive system >... | reverse complement strand
CACAGAGCAATACGGGAATCAGCAGGACGAAAAGGAGATTTCTGTTCTTCATAGAAGTGATTCTTTTGTTTCGTGTGGCAAATATAAACTCAAAAAATGAATTTATCCCCATTTTCCATGAAAAAATCGGTAAAATGTGATGAAAAACGGGATTTCTTTGTATCTTCGCCACGGAAAAACCATAATAATACGATATGAAAAACAAAATGTTTTTGACTTGTCTGTTGATGATGATGGTGTGCGCGATGCGTGCACAGGTAGTCACTACAGGCAATCAGACCGCCTCAGAGACCGACGAGTCGGCATTCACATTCACAGAGTCGCAGTTGGGTGAGGACGACGATGCCATCCAGAGCGTGTCGGCGCTGGTGTCGTCCACCAACGATATCTTTCTGCGTGAGGTGGGTTATCTCTTCAGCCCCATGCGCTTTAAGGTGCGTGCCCTCGACTCGAAGTATAACGACGTGCTTGTCAACGGTGTGCTGATGAACGATGCAGAGACCGGACGTTTTTCCTACGGCATGATTGGCGGCCTCAATGAGGCCACCCGTAACCAGGAAGGTGTCGGCTCGTTTGAGACCAACCGTTTCGCCTTCACCCCTGTGGGCGGAGCCAGCAACATCAATATGCGTGCTTCGCAGTACGCCACAGGCTCGAAGGCCACCATTAGCCTCTGCAATCGTAACTACCTCGCCCGTGCCATGTTTACTCATAGTACGGGCCTGATGTCCAACGGCTGGGCCTTTACCGTGAGTGCTTCCTACCGCTGGGCTAACGAGGGCGTCATCGAAGGTACGTTCTACAACGCCTTCGGCTACTTCCTCGCCGCGCAGAAGAAGTTCAACGACCGCCATAGCCTTTCCCTCTCTACATGGGGCGCTCCCACCGAGCGCGCTCAACAGAGCGCAGCTACCGAGGAGGCCTTCGCCCTTGCGGGCTCCCATTATTATAATCCCTACTGGGGCTATCAGAACGGTGTGAAGCGCAACGCCCGTGTCGTTACCTCCTTCGAGCCGACAGCTGTTGCCACATGGGACTTTAACATCAACGATGACAGCCGCCTCGTCACTAGCGCCTCGTTCAAGTACAGCAACTACGGCACCACGGCCCTCGGTTGGAACGGCAACGCCGCCGACCCCCGTCCCGATTATTATAAGAAGCTTCCCAGCTCGGCTTACAATGTCTGGGATGCAACGCATAAGGTGACGGCTGATGACTACACCGCCTGGTCGTCGCTCTACGATACGTTTACGGGCTCACCCGCTGGGCGCCAGATTAATTGGGACCAGCTCTACTTCGCCAACCAACAGGCCAACGCCGTAGGCGGCGAGGCGCTCTACTATGTAGAGGAACGCCACAACGACCAGCTGGCCCTCAACCTCACCAGCACCTACAACCGCACGCTCAATCGTTTCAATCGCATCGTGGGCGGCGTTGCTCTCTCTGCTACGCAGGGCATGCACTACAAGACCATGAGTGACCTTCTCGGCGCCAACACCTACATCGATGTGGATAAGTTCGCTGCCCGCGACTACGGCCGCAGCAGCCAATTGGCGCAGAACGACCTCCGCAATCCCAATCGCCAGATTACTGAGGGCGATGTCTTTGGGTATAATTATAATATCTATGTCAACAAGGCTCGTGTCTGGGGACAGTATGCATTCAACAACGGCCCTGTCAACCTCGTCCTTTCCGGTCAGGTCAACGGCACCACCTTGGAGCGCTTCGGCTTCATGCAGAATGGTCGTGCCGCCGACCGCAGCTATGGTTCCAGTGGCGTGGCGAAGTTCCTCGGAGGCGGCGGCAAAGCCTCATTCATCTGGCGTCCCAACGCCCGCAACGTCATCAGCCTCAATGCCGGCTATCAGAAAGACGCCCCGCTGGCCTACAACGCCTTCATTGCCAACCGTACCCGCAGCGATTTCGTTCACGACCTTAAGCTTGAAGGTGTCCTCAACACCGAAATCTCTTACGCTCTTACCACTGGGCCGTTCCAAGGACGCTTGGCGGGTTACTACATCCGCTTTGACAACGCTGTGGAGCAGACGGCGTTCTACAACGACTCGCAGAGCCACTTCACCTACCTCACCATGAACGGCATCGAGAAGACCCACTACGGCGTGGAGGCTGCTGCCATTCTGCATGTCACTAACTCCTTCTACTTTACTTTCATCGGCAACGTGGGCGAGGCGCTCTATACGAACAACCCTAATGCCGTGCTTACCTACGAGGATGCCAGCGCCTACATCGCCAGTCCCAAGAATCCCGTTACGGGGCAGGAGGAGCAGCTGCGCGTCATTGCTGAAGGATGCCGCATGGGTAGCACACCCCTCACAGCTCTCAGCCTCGGTGTCGATTACAACGTCAACGGCTGGTACTTCGGCGCCAACGTCAACTACTATGACCGCGTCTATATTGGATTCTCGCCTTATAACCGTCTGACCAATATCTATCAGGCCAACCAGAAGCTCTACATCTCCGACGGCAGCGTAGATGAAAATGGCAATCCCTCTTTTGGCGTGGATGAGGCCACGTTGCAGGAGAGCGGTGGCATCCTGTATAATGCCGACGGTACTGTTTACAAGGCTTATACCGTCCGCCAGCAGCAGTGTAAGGGTGGCTTCATGGTCGATGCCAACATCGGTCACAACATCCGTTTGAAGAAGGGACGCAGCGTCAGCCTTAACCTCACCGTCAACAACCTGCTCAACAACACCAATATGTGTACCGGTGGCTACGAGCAGAGCCGCGACGACCTCTATTACGAGAACGGTACCGCTGGCGACGCCCGCACCTACGTCTTCTCCAAGAACCCCAAACTCTACTACGCTAACGCGCTTAACGCCTTCCTCAACGTCGGCTTCAAGTTCTGAACAATGAAGAATGAACAATAAAATGCACATTCCTATGAAGAAACATACATTTTTCCTTTTATCTCTCCTGATTGCAGGATTGCTGTTCGTTGCTTGCAGCATGAACCAGTTTGACGACCTGACTTTTACCGACGGTAATTTCCCTTATGGCAATAACGCCATTCCTGCCGATGCGCCTATCACTACCATCCAGGACCTTAAGACGGTGAAGTATCCGCAGCTGTTCCAGTCCACCTCGCTCTACAACTACCAGTACACTACCATCGAGGAAGACCTCTACATCAGCGGGCGCATCGTCAGTAATGACGAGAGCGGCAACGTCTATAAGACCATCGCCATTGCCGACGAGACGGGTGCCGTCGTCATCGGCGTCAATAGCACGGGCCTTTACAGCTACCTCCCTATGGGGCAGAAGGTCATCATTAGCCTCAAGGGGCTCGACTTTGGCGCCTATTCCAATATGCCCGAAGTCGGCAAGGCCTTCATGTCCGACAAGTATGGCCTTCAGTTGGGACGCATCAGTCAGAAGGACTTCGAGGCACATGTCCGTCTGGTGGGCAAGCCTGAGCCCTCAGCCATTGCGCCCGAGGAGATGACGGAGACGGCCCTCAAGAACCTCAAGGCAACAGACTATCCTCGCTATGTCGTCTTTAAGAACGTCTCCTTTGCCGACGGCGGACGGCAGTACGCCCCTGTTGACAACACCACCGAAGACCGCTACCTCAACGTCGGTTCGCAGAAGATTGACTGTCGCATGAGCAGCTACTCTAACTTTGCGCTCGACACCATTCCTCGCGGAAAAGTCAGCGTCACCGGCCTCCTTACCCTTTATGGCTCCACCAAGCAGCTCCTCGTCCGTGTTCGCGAGGATATCAAGTAACCTTCAGATAAAAACCTAAATACTACTGAATATGAAAAAGACATTCCGTTTTCTTCTGGCCGTTGTTGCCCTCCTGGGCATCGCTTCGTGTGCCGATGTTCCTGAACTTCCTTATCCTACGCCCGACCCCAACGGCGAGGGCGGTGGAACTAATGCCTTCAGCTTGCCCTTCACCAGCGCCAGCCTGAACGATTTTGAGGTGAAGACCGTCGAGGGTGTTGACTGGAGCCTCGGCTCGTCGTATGCCAAGGCTACAGGCTACGCAAACAACGTTACTACGGCTACCAAGACGTGGCTCGTCAGCCCTGCCATTAACACCACCATTACGAGTGACGATGGTGTTTCCATCGCCTTCGACAATGTGCTCCGCTACGTGAAATCGACCACCGATCTCAAGGGCTGGCACAAGGTATTGGCCAGCAAGGATTATACGGGCGACGTCACTACAGCCACGTGGATAGACCTCAATTTCCAGCCTGTGGAATCTACTACGCAATCGTGGGATTTCTATGCCGCCAAAACCGTCTATCTGCCCGCCGAGCTACTGAACGAGGAGAAAGTCTATATCGCCTTCTACTTCCAGTGCGACGGCACCAACTCCACCACGTGGGAGCTGAAGAACTTCAGCATGCAGGAGGGCATGACGCCCGATCCCATACCTACGCCCACGGACGTCACCCCCGTCACCATTGCCGAGTTCAACGCCGCTGCTGTCAGCACCGAAGTGTGGTATGAGTTGGTGGGTACGGCTTCAGGCATCAAGGACGGCGACCAATACGGCAACTTCGACCTTACCGACGAAACGGGCACCGTCTATGTCTATGGCTTGCTTGCTGCGAAGGACGGCGAAAAGAAGGCGTTCCAAGACCTCGTGGCTAAGACGGGCCTAGCCAACGGCGACAAGATAAAGATTCACGGGCAGCGGGGCGACTATCAGGGAAAGATTGAAGTCCTCAACGCCTACTTCATCGAAGTCGTCGAGAAGGGTGGCGATACTCCTGGCCCAGGCCCTGGAGGCGAAGGCGACGGCAGCGAGAAATCGCCCTACAACGTGGCCTACGTCCTCGGCGCAGGCAATCCCGGCACGACGGCTTGGGTGAAGGGCTACATTGTCGGCACGGTGACGGACAAGAGTTACGACTCTGCTGAGTTCGGCACCACCAATGCCAGCGGCACCAACCTCCTCCTTGCCGATGCTGCCGATTGCACCGATGCCTCGCTCTGCATCCCCGTGCAGCTTCCCTCTGGTGACGTCCGCGATGCCCTCAGCCTACAGCAGCATCCTGAGAATCTCGGCAAGCAAGTTTGGATTTATGCCAATTTGGAGAAATACTTCGGGCAGCCTGGCTTGAAGTCCGCCAGCAAGTACAGATGGGACGGCAATAGTGGCGGCGGCGAAGACCCGAATCCGGGTGGCGAGGGCATCTTCAGCGCCGACTTTACAACGGGCGAGTGCGGCTTCAAGGCCTACGATGTAAAACTGAACGGCCTTGACTACGTGTGGGCTGTTGATACTCGTTATGGCTGGAAGGCAAGTGCTTTCAAGGACAAAACGAATATTCCTTCTGAGAGTTTCCTCGTCAGTCCCGCTATTGACTTGACGTCAGCCTCCTCCGCCACGCTTTCGTTCAGTCACGCGGTAAACTACATGAATGGTGCCCCCTGCACCACACTTCTTGGCGTTGGAATAACCACAAGTTTCGACGGTGATCCAGTAAAGGCCAGTTGGGTGGCGCTTGATGTGCCTACTTGGCCCACAGGCTCCGATTGGAACTTTGTTGATTCAGGTGACATCAGCCTTGCTGGCTTTATCGGTAATAAGGTCTATATCGCCTTCCACTACACCTCTGAATCCTCCGCCGCTCCCACGTGGGAAATAAAGAGCCTGACGATAAAGTGATTTTGGGAATGGGGTGTATATGGATTGTTGGCTGACAACCTCTGTACCCTCCATTCCACTATAAAAGTGCCGTCTGCTGCGCGGTTTCCTTTTGGGGTCGTCATTCGTTGGGGAGGAATTCGCACAAGGCACTTGTAGCTTGAAATCACTAATTCATTAGAAGGCCCTACTATTCTTGTAGAAGGGCCTTCTAATTTCGTAGATGCTCCTTCTATTTTCCCAGAAGGCCCTTCTGTGTCGCCAGATGCTTGGGCTGAGCGCACGGCGCACTACGTTACGGGCACGACGCACTACGTTACGGACACGACGCACTACGTTACGGGCACGATGCACTATGTTCTGGGCATAGAGTTTGAAAAAACGACATTTTTATATCGAACTCACGTTTAGCAGACAGCGAAAAAAGTCCTTCTCCGAATGACAACCCAAATAGGAAACCGCTCAGGAACGGGCACTTTCTTATAGGAAACGACTTTTTTAAAACATGAGTTCGGTAAAAAGCAGTTTGTCCCAACATGTATCGGGGGCATCGGTGGATGCGCGTACAGATGTGATAGTCAAGCGACAAGCCACCGACACTTGCCCTTTATGGGTATCGGTGGGTTATTAGCTGGAATTCAATGGCATATTCCCTGCCACCGAAGCCCCCGATACCTGTTGGAAAAAAACGACATTTTATAATGAAAAATCCACTGCCCGTCACGGGCAGCGGAAATCTGCAATCATTGTAGGTTAAAAAAGTAAGTTTTATCTGGAAAATTGATGCTTTCCAGTTTGTTCGAAGTGCATTGTAAAGGAACCTTTCAGCACGCGGTCATTGTTACGAAGGGCGCGACCTGTATTATAGTAGCTATCAGGATAATCACAGCCGTAGAAAATCAACTGGAAATACTCGCCTTCAACGGGGATTTCAATGGTAAACCGAATGGCGTCGTAACGCTCCTCCGGTATTTCCTTGAACGAGAAGACAAAACCGCGGTTCGTGTAACTGAAGATAGCCGTTCCTTCTTTGAACACCTCGTCAAAGTCTGTGGGGAGTTTTTCCTCATAGCCGTTATAAAGTATGTTGAAGTCCGGATAGGATGCTATTATACAAGTAGCGTTGCTGTATGGTTTGACAATGAACTTGTCGTTCAACGATGCCCCTTCCTCACGTCCAAAAAGCGGAACGTCAGCATAGATGCGGGCTCCTTCGCGAATGCCGGCATACGTATAGGCCGCACCTATCCCGACACCGTCCTCCTCATATCTTTTATTGATGTACGTGTCTATTTGCTGGCATTTTTCCTTCATGAACTGGTTGTATCGCGTGTACTCTTCGCTGGGGACAGTTATGCCGAAAACATCGTGATAGCGTGTAGTCGAGACGCTGAAGCGCATGTCTTCATACGTGACGGGGTAGTCCGGCTGATTCACTTCTTTCTTAGCTTCTTCCTCATCCGATTCCCAGGAAGGGGAGACGATGGAGAGTTCGTTTGATATATCCTCAAAGGGGAAGAGATAAGCATGCGGTCTTGGAGTAATAGTATAATAAAAATTTACCCAATTATTCTGATACTGCATATAGCCTGTAGTGGAATTATTTTCGTCGATGGAAAAATCCAACACAAACAGACGAATGAAAGCTTGTCCAAAAAGTTCACGGCCTGAGTCATACTCGTCTTTATCTGCATACGTGATGATATAGCCATGCATGGGCTGTATCGGAGCCTTATCCACCCAACTGCTATCTAGTTTAAATGATATTCCGTTCAGCGAAATGTCGCTCAGTGACTCCATATTGCCGAGGTCTTTAATGCCGATATACGAATTGTCGCTTTGAGGGCAGAAGTTGCAGTCTTCGTCCATAAACAGCGTGCATTCGTCACCCAATACCCAAGTGGTTTGTCCTGCATAGCCCATCATGGAGGTCGTGCAGGCATCTTCTGGTATGTCATGGGTTATGCGGTATAATTCGTTCCAGTCGATGATGCCCTCTTTGCTGATATTTGTTGTGTCGGCAACTCCGTCTTTAATGGAGAATTTGAAAACGCCTTGCTCATTGATGTACAGCGTATAGTTTCCGTTAGGAAAGTCAGAGAGATCAATGTAAGCAGCAGTTGTATGGCTATACCTTTTATGAAAGAAGAAGGATGCACTTTCTTTATGCCAAATGTAGACGATGAACGAAGATGCCTCGCTGAGGGTAAGGATGATTTTGTTGTCCTCGATGGTTACGATACAAGTACTTTCGTTCTGGTTGCCATCCTCAGAGGGGAGGTAGATGCGATCTTCGATACCATTCCCTCGGATGAGGGGCTCTTCAGGAGTGTTATTGGTTGGGTCGAGCGAACCGCTGCAGCTGCAAAGCAGCGCGGTAAGGAGGGAGAGGGTAAGAGCAAGCTTTTTCATGTTCTTTGTTATTATCAATTGTACATTATTTATTGTTCTCAATGCTTTCCACTTTGCCGATGAAAAGAATGTTGTGGCTTTTGTTGTCGCGCACGGCAAAGACGAAGGGATGGTCAACAAAGAAATTGATGGGCTCGGGAGGGGGGACGTTGCCTCCAGATGCCGTTAGCCAACCACCCCATTTTGTTGTAGCAGCCATCTCTGTTCCTTTTTCGTCGATGCGGATAGATACGTCCTGATTGATGAACTGGAGGCACAATTCGGGATTGATGCGCGTGAGCGGATGCTGCATGGCTTTCCTGATGCCAAGTTCTTGTAAGGGGTCAAGTAGCTCGTAACTCGTTTTGAACTGGAATTTGGGCAGGTGTACAATGACTTGCCCGAAATCATACGGCTGGTTCCAGTCGATTTCAGGGAGAATGTCGTTCGTCGAATAGCCTTCAAGGGGAAGGGCTATGAGCATATTGAAATTCCGATAAATATAGTCCAAAGAAAGCAGACGATAGGAGGAGGCTTCTGCGTAGTGGTAATAGGATTTGTTCTGCATCATGTCGACGGTCTGCTCTTCGCCACTGGAGAGGACGAAGGTGTCCTTTCGGGTGCTGTCCGCTTTAAAGGGGATTGCCCATTCGGCTCCAAACCAAGTGGCATTGGCGGCAACGATGCGCGTGCTTTCATTAATAGGAAGATTCAGCTCGTGGATGTTGCCATAGGTATGGTAGTAGGCCCATTGGCAAATGGAGTCCTTTGCTTGCGTGGTTTGGGTGAAGTCGAGATGGCCTATTTCGGCATCGTAGTAGGTCTTGTTGGTGCTAATGAAGTTGCGGTTGATGGGGTAGCCCTTCTGCGTCCAGACAGCGTTGGCGAGGCAGACGTTGTTGGTGCTCTCGAGGGCATCGCGCAGCTTGTGGTACCAGGCGTTGAGGGCATCGAGGGTGACACCCTTACCGGCAATGCTGTCAAGCAATTCGGCGCAGGCTTCGTCGTCCACGCCGTTAGCCAGCATGCCGAGGGCAATTTCGAGGCTGAGGGGCGAGATGCAGACGTTCTTGTTCGGCTCGGCTTCGAGGCAGAGCTTACCAAAAAGCTTTTGGGCAAAGTCGGCACCCATTTGGGCGTAGGCTTTTTCTTCTTCGCTGGGCGTCAGCATTAGGGGCTTTGAATCTTCGCGTTTGAAGATGCGGTCCACGATGCCACCCGGGCGGATGAGGGGTTCTTCGGGTGGGTTCCCTGGGTCAAATGCATCGTTGCATCCGCAGAACATCAGCGCCGCGAGGAGGGAGAGGGTGAAAAGGGTCTTTTTCATATTCTATTGCTTATATTTTTAATCTTCAATTTTCAATCTTCAATCTTCAATTTATATCTTGAACAGGCTAAGGTAGGGCTCGGCAAGCTTGGCGCGGAGGCGGTGCTTGTGGGAGCGGATGGTGGTGTCGGTAACGCCGGTGCAGATGGTCTGCGTGTAGGTGGAGAAGCCGAGGCGGCAGAGGAGCAGGCAGGTAAGCTCGGAGTCGCTGAGCGTGGGGCTCTGCTGGCGCAGTTCGTCCACGATTGGACGGAAGATGCGGAAGAGCTCCATCTGCAAGTTGGCGGTACGCTCAGAGGGGAAGGCATCGAAGCCGCGCGTGCGGCTTAGGTGGATGGCGCTGAGTTCGTTGTTCCACGGGCTTTGCATGAACTGATTGATGCAGGCGCCCAGCTGCTCTTCAAAATGAAGGGTGCTGTTATCGTTCTTACGAGCATGTTGTTTTAGCCACCGATACCTGAAGCAAACCAGCGCAAAGCAAAAGAGCAGCCAATACAGCAGGATGGTGTAGTGACGAGTTGTCTGCCGCCGTTCTTGACTCAGTTCGTAGCGGTGTAGCACATTCGACATGCGGACGCGGTCCACGCTGCCAGCAATGGTCTCCTTGAGGCTGGCGTAGTACTGCATGTGGCCATAGGCGCTTTCAAACTGTCCGCTGAGTGAGTCGAGCGAGGCAAGGGCACTGGTAGCCGAGGCTTCGAGGTAGAGATTGCCCGTCTGTCCGTAGCAGCGGTTCAGATAGAGCAGTGAAGAGTCGGGTTGGCCGAGGGCTTTGTACGCCTGCCCTTTTAAATAATAAGGAAAGAGTTTGTCGTCCCCCGTACGCAGCGATTCGGCCAGCGAGGCGTAGGCGAGGGCATCGGCAGCGTTCCCCTTGCGACGCGTGATGATGGAGAGTTGCTCAGCTGCGAGGGCTGTACCGATGGGGTTGTCGATGGCACGGCTCAGCGCCAGCAGGGTGACGTAGTTGTCGTAAGATGCATCCCATTCTCCAGCGGCCATCTGGCACTTGGCGATACCTTCGAGCGGCATAATCATACGGAGGCTGTCACGTGTGAAGACAGCACAATTATAAGCCCGACGGTACCACTCGCGCGATTCGGCGAAGAGATGCTGATTGAATAGGTGGTCGGCGATGTTCTGCGACGCGCGGCGTTCCATGACGTGGTCGGACAACTCGCGGAAGCCGTCGGCTGCGGGCAGGTAGGCCTCGACAGCACGGAAGTCATCGCCCAAGTCGCGGCAGACAGAACCGAGGTAGAACTGTGAAAGGGCGCGCAGCTCCTTGTCGCGGCGTGGACGGGAGTAGTAGTCCACAGCTGTCAGGATGAGCGAGTCGCTGGTGTGCGTGATGAAACATTTATCTTCGGCTTGCGTCCGCAGCAGGGCATAGAGAGCGGCCTCTCGACCCACCCCCATCCCCTCCTGTGAGGGAGGGGTGCTCCTCCCCCTCACGGGGGAGGTTGGGAAGGGGTCTCTCTCTAGTTCTTTAAGGGCGCGGGCGGGGTCGTCGTTGATATAGGAGCGGATGGACTGAAGCTGGCGATAGACATCGGAAGATGACGATGCGGGCAAGGCCAGCAGCAGACAGAAGAGGAGAAAAATGGACTTTTTCATGCGGCTCAGAATCAAATTCGACGCAAAGATAACGCGTCTTTCTTAGTCGTGCAAGCGAAAATGCGTTGCAAAAGCGTTGCAACGGGGGTTGCAAAAGTGTTATTCTTAATTAAAGAGATATACAGGAGCTCAGGAGTACAGGAGTTGCAGGCAAATGTTTTCGTGTGCAGTTCTTATAGCTATTGTCTGAACTCGGTTTTCATTCTTCATTATACGTTAAACAAATGCTGTCTGGCGGGAGGAGGGGACTGAGAATCGGGAGCTCGGGTTCCGAGGGCTTAAGAAACGGTTTGATGGTGGCTGCGCCTGGGGCGAAGTCGGGCAGGATGCGACGGGCACCGAGATAGCGTGCCTGATAATAAGGCTCGCTGAGGTGCGAGATGATGACGCCTGTGCGGGCGGCGTGAATGAAGGCGAATGACTTGCCGCCCGGGTCGGGGCCGATGTAGATGCCGACATGACCTGGGCTGTCGGAGATGCGTCGCCCGCTGAAGACGACGATGTCGCCCCGCTGCAGGTGTTTGATGCCCTTCCTGACAGGACGTCCCTGATGCCACTGCCCACTGGAGGTGTGGCTGAGGCTATAGCCAAAGCGGGCATAGACATAGGAAGTGAAGCCCGAGCAGTCGAATGCCGCAGGGCCGCGGGCTGCGTAGCGATAGGGCTTGCCCAGATGCTGGCGGGCAAAGCCGATGATGCTGTCGGCCGTGGCTGCGGCACGGAGTGAGTCGCTGTTCGCCCCCACGCCACGCAGCGTCGTGCAAGCGGAGAACATCAATGAAGAATGAAAAATGAAAAAAAGAAGAAAGATTCTTTTTAATAAATTGAAGATTGAAGATTGAAAATTGAAGATTGTTGAAAAATGAAAAAAGGAGTGTAGAAGGCAGTTCCTCCCTTCTACACTCCTAAAAACAGACATCTTATTTTCCATTAAACCTAATCTTCAATCATCAATTTTCAATCTTCATTACCGTATCGGGCTGAGGCGGACGGCAAGGACGTGAGTGCCAGGCTTATAGTCGTAGGCGGCTAAGGGGCCGGGGCCGCAAGAGGCGTTGCCGATGCCGCGCACCCAGGCATCGAGGGTGAGGACCACTTCGGCGCGACGGATTTCGCTGATGCGGTGGCCATACTTGACGTCGTTCAGGTCGCGATCGGTGACGTGGAGGGCGCAGAAGTCGAACGTCTTATCCTGGCCTTCAATGCGCAAGCCCTTGCCGGAGTTGTCGGTGAGTGTGAGCCAGCGGGTGTCGCAGCGCTCGCCCATCGACTGGGCACGGACGTAAAACTCCTCCATGTCGGTGACGGTGGAGGTGTAGCGTCCCACGAAGGCGGCATCCTTACGATCGGGCCAGTTCTCGATAGGGCCACGGCCGTACCAGCTGACGTTCTCCAAAGCGGGGCTAAGCATCGCCTGCAGGCCGAGGCGCGGCAGGCGGAAGTCGTCGGCGGTGACGAAGGTGGCATGGACGTCAATGCTGCCGTCGGTGTAGATAACGTATGTGGTGGTGTCGTTGATGACGGTCCGAGGCGTCTGCGAACTACGGATGACGGTGACATAGCCAATGGGGGCATTTTCGCTGATGCTCCAATCGAACTTTGTGACGATGCTCTCCGTGTCGCTCCAGCCCTGACGGTCGTTGCTAATGGTGCGGAAGGTGTAGAGGGCAGGGCCCTGACCACGGTGGATAAGGTTGTCGCCGCCGTTGTAGCGCAGGCCGGTGAGCAGGCCTCGGCGAGTGTCGAAGGTAATCTCGTCGCGGCCGGTTGAGAAGACCAGCGTGCGGCCGTCCTCGATGTGGGCGGTGAGCTTGGTGGGAGAGGTTTCGACATCAGGGGCAGCGGGGACGGGGGCAAGTTCCCTCACAGGTAGCTGGGCGGAGGCGACAACGTGGCCGGCATCGGCCCAGACGCAGCCGCGGCGGAGGCTGACGTAGAGGTTGACGTGGTATTCGGAATCTGTATTGCCAGCCATGACCTCCTGAATGGGTAGGGGAAGGGCACAGCTGTTGCCCGGCGCGCAGGAGGGCAGGGCGATGTCGCCTTCACGCACGCTGACGCCATCCTTGAGGATGGTGTAGTGGAGGGCGAACTGGTTGAGGTTGAGGAAGGCGTATTTGTTTTTGACCACCACGCCGTCGCCCTCGAGGCTGAAA
>Ga0310690_10008372_pt1 | contig 13127 bp, 3 predicted proteins | sample AusTroGonzalo_MG_2_FD_207661 | JGI IMG/M metagenome (GOLD analysis project Ga0310690, IMG submission 207661) | Bovine rumen microbial communities from tropical cattle in Woodstock, Queensland, Australia - Gonzalo_04 (v2) (version 2) | ecosystem: Host-associated > Mammals > Digestive system >... | reverse complement strand
GTCCTTGTGTGAATATGCCCATCCCTTCGGTTGCAAGGTCTACGCAACTGTTAATACCCTTCTTCGCGATGACGAACTGCCTGTGGCATCCCGCCTTTTCGACCAGATGGCCGAAGCCGGTGTCGATGCCGTTCTCATCCAGGATATGCGCCTGTTGCCCTTTCTCGCTGCTCCCCGTTGCTCGATGCTTATCCCTCACGCTTCCACTCAGGCCGACAATCGGACTGCCGAGCAGGTACACCGACTTTATGAGCAGGGGTTTCGTCGCGCCGTGTTGGCCCGTGAGCTTTCTGTGCAAGAGGTGGCTGCCATTCACCGCTCTGTTCCACAGATGGAGCTGGAGGTGTTTGTCCATGGTGCCCTCTGTGTATGCTATTCTGGTCGGTGCTATGCCTCTGAGCATTGCTTCCATCGCAGTGCCAACAGGGGCGAGTGTGCCCAGTTCTGCCGTTTGCAGTTCGATCTGCTCGATGCCGATGGAAAGGAGTTGATGCACCAGAAGCATCTTCTTTCGCTGAAAGACCTTAACCTCAGCATGCAGCTGGGCGACCTCATCGATGCCGGAGCTACCTCGTTTAAGATTGAGGGACGTTTGAAGGACGTGACATACGTGAAGAACGTCACAGCAGCCTACAGCCAACTGCTCAACGACTATATCAACCGTCATCCGGGCAGTTATGAGAGAAGTTCATGGGGTGTCTGCCGCTATTCCTTCCAACCCGACTTGAGCCGTACCTTCAACAGGGGCTATACTACCTATTTCGCACATGGCCGACAGCCCTCGATGGCCTCCTTCCACACCCCGAAGGCCATCGGCCAGCAGGTGGGTACTGTTAAGGAGTTACGTGCTGGCTCGTTCACCGTAGCGGGTACGACGGTCTTTTCCAATGGTGACGGTCTCTGTTTTTTCGATGAAAACCACCAACTTCAGGGCTTCAGGGTAAATAGGGTAGAGGGCAATCGTCTCTTCCCTCAGCGTATGCCCGCCTCGCTGCGCCCCGGCATGTCTCTCTATCGCAGCAACGACCAGTCGATGGAACGACAGCTCTCTAAGATCAGCGCGACACGCAAGATTCCTGTTTCCATGCATCTGAGGACTACGCCCGATGGTTTCGCATTGTCTATGCGTCACCACGGCGGCTCTCAGTCAGTCATCGGTGCCGAAGTATCCCTGTCCATGGAACATCAGCTGTCGCGCTCTCCCCAGCGTGACACCATTGCCAGGGAGCTGTCAAAGCTGGGCAATACGCCCTACGAGTGCGTCGCTGTCGATATTCCTACCGACTTTCCCTATTTCATTCCAGCCAGTGGTCTGGCGGCGTTGAGGAGGAAGTTGGCTCCTCCCCTCACTACAGGGAGTGAAGCGGTCGCTCCTGCTGCCGATATGCCTGTTTCCAACGATGTCGACAAGCCCGCTTCTCCTTCTTGTCAGATTGGGATGGGCGGACTCTCGGATGCTAGGCTCATGCAGTGTCGCTATTGTCTGCGCTATGAGCTGGGCTGCTGCGTACGTCATGGGGGAAACCGTCCGTATTGGAAGGAACCCCTCAGGCTGCGCATGGGCGATGGCCGCACCTTCCGCTTGGAGTTCGACTGCGCCCAGTGTCAGATGAATGTGTGGGCAGAAGCCTGAATGTCAAAAAAGTCAGAAAAGAAGAAATGAGAAGGTTCAGTCATGAAATTGTCTGTCTGATGGCGAGCATCGCTTGTCTGATTCTCCTTGCCTCCTGCTACCGCCAGCCCTCGCCGACTCCTGACGGGTGGGTGCCCACCGAGGAGCAGATGGACTCCATCTCCTTTTACACCACTCATCACTATTCTGTCAACTACAACTTCGTCATCACTGCCGACAGCCTGCCGCTCATCATGCAGCTACCTACCGAGGTCGTTAGTGGTATGCGGGTAGATTCTTTCTATGTGGGCAAGTCAAGTCCTCTGGTGGTGGCCGACATCCTGATGATTCCTGCTGACACCATCGACTCCGTATGGGTGCAGGTTGCCACTGACCAGGCTAGCTTTGGCTGGGTTCACGAGTCCGAGTTGCTCACAGCCGTGTCGCCCGACAACCCCATCTCGCGCTTCATTGATGCTTTTTCTGATACCCACCTGCTTATCATGCTTGCCATAGTTGTACTCTGTGCAGCTCTGTGGGTTGTAAGCCGTCTCTACCGTCACAACGCAAAGATTGTGCATTTCCGCGACATCGATTCCTTCTATCCCACGCTGCTGGCCCTTCTCGTCTCTGCTGCTGCCGTTTTCTATAGCACTATCCAGCTGGTCAATCCTGAGTCTTGGCGGCATTTCTACTATCACCCTACGCTCAATCCCTTCGAGGTGCCGCTCCATCTTGAGCTCTTCCTCTTCACGGTGTGGGGTCTGCTTATCGTAGGGCTTGCTGCCCTAGACGTTGTCCGTCGTCGGCTGACGCCAGGTCAGGCTTTGCTCTATCTTGTTGGTCTGGCCGCCGTCTGTTCCGTCGACTACGTCGTTTTCAGCGTGTTCACGCTCTACTATGTGGGCTATCCGCTACTGCTGGTCTATATTGCCTTCGCTCTTTGGCGCTATTACCGATACTATAGCTCTCGCTACGTCTGTGGACGGTGTGGGCATGGCATTCGCCAGAAGGGCAAATGTCCCCATTGTGGAGCCTTCAACGTATAGTGCTGGTTGCGTGTGGTCAGTATGGGGTGTTACCATCCCAGCCGGTCTAGGGCGGCTGCGTGGTACCACTGCATGTCGCTGATGTGCTGGTTCTGGCGTCGGGCGTTTTCCTGGTATCGGTATAGCAGGCTGTCAGGATTCTGCGGCACGAACATGCTTATGCCTCCGTAACGCTCTTCTGTCACCTCGAAGTCGCGGAATATCTGCTGTGTGAAGATGTCTTGATAACTCACGTAGTTGGCCAGCCACACCATAGCCATCTTCTTGTATACGACGGCCTCGTCGAAGACCCTTTTCCACTGCTCGTAGGCATCGCTGCTGGCATAGCGCAGCAGGAAGTCGTTCATGTCGAAAAGCGAATGGCTGTAATAGTAGATGAGTCCCTCCACGTCAGGATAGCCTTCTTCCAGCGGCTTCAAGCTTTGCTGTAGGGCCGTCGCCGTTGCCTGTGCCAAGGCTTCCATGTAGCTTGTCCTTACTACAGAGAGTGGCTCCTTGTATCCATCCACCTGCTGCGCGTAGTAGGCATTCACGGTCTCTTGATAGAAGTCGTCACGCTGGTTGAAGAGTGTGGGAATCACCGTGTGGTAGGGGGCACCGTCGCCGGGGATCTCTGCTGCCGAGGCGATGATATAATCCGTGCAGTTGCGCAGCTCGTATGCCGACTCCACGCTTTGGAAGCAGCAGCAGTCAGCAAAGATGAAACGCAGCGGTTTCTCGCTGCCTTCCGGGCAGGGTAGCGCTTCCAGGGCACGCGCCATATCCGTGATGTTCATCCACGTTCCCTGTAGATTCTCTCCACCGTCCGTGTCCTGGCCGTATGCCCGGTTGCGGCTATTGGCTGTGTTGTCCTTCACGATCCAACCGTCGGCATGTCCCCATAACACCAGTCCGTATGAACGGGCAGCGTAGTTTTTCATTGCCCATTTCATGGCCATGCTCAACGTGGCCGGATCGCTGGTGCGCAGCTCCTCGCTCTCTCTTTCTATCGTCATGGTATCGCCCTGCTCCACCTTCATGAAGTAAGGTCGCTTTCCTTGCCTGTCAACGAAAAGCAGCAGGTTGCAGCCTTCAGCCAGTTCCTTGCTGCCCCTGATCATTTCCCTCATATCGCCTGCCACAAAGTCGTTCAGGTTGTTATCGCCCGCTATATACACCAGAACGGTCTCTGCGTCAAGCGGTTTCTCGTCTTCCTTTTTGCTGTGGCAGGCGGTGATCACCATGGCAGCGGCAAGCCAATATACAAAGTGTTTCATGTGTGCTGTCGAAAATTTTTGCAAAGGTACAAAATATTTGTCAATTGCGCATGGTCGATTGTGAGATTTTTTGTAATTTTGCAAACCGAAACCGTCTATCAATCCAATCAGCAAGAAAGTGCAGCCTCAGAAAGATCCGTTTGTCCTTGCATTATGCCGTGCCGTAGAAGCCACCGTAGGGCGTGAGATGGTCACGCCTAGGGATTTCGACTTTCTGAAGGATACCATTTTCGAGCGTTTACACCAGAACATCAGTTCCACCACCTTGAAGCGGCTGTGGGGCTATGTGCCTGGCATAGGCATTCCCCGTACGACCACGCTGAACATCCTGTCGCAGCTCGTAGGTAGTGACAGTTGGGATGACTTCTGCCAGAAGACGGATGCTGCTGCTCGGACGGCATCGCCCGAAACGGGTGAACCGGCTGACACCGGGCACTCTGTTGAAGCCTCGCCCCGCAGCTTCCGATGGCTGTGGGTCTCTCTAGTGGCTTTCGTCCTCATTCTGTTCTCAATCCTGATCGTTTCCCTCCGATCCAGCCATGCCGAAGGCTCCTCTGCAAGCAGCTGCGTCCTCAGGCAGGGACAGCATTTTGCCACCCCTCAAGACTACCTCCGCCTTTTTGGCATTTCCGACATGAGTAACTACTGGGGTAAGGTGCTGCCCCATCATCCCGACGTTGTGGTGTGGGGGCCGGAGTATGCCCATCCCCACTGGCACAACTCTGGCGAGCGTGACCAAATGATGCCGACCATTACCGAGCGGTGGGAACCTGCCGATGCCGACAGCACCCTGGTAGTCATGAGAAATCGCGACAAGTACCATCATGAGCTGCGCCTCAACGAGGTGCGCATCACCTTTATGAAGAACCTCGTCGACACTGGTTACGTCTTCTTGGGAGTCTACAGGCTGTCCCTTGCTCAGTCAGACACTACCCGGTGCGTATGGGAGCGCATCGCTGACAACTGTGACCTCAGTAACCTCGCCTATCTCGAGGAGCTGCGCAATTGACTTTCTTTCTCCGTCTGTTCCGGCTTGATACCCTCTGGACGGCCATGATGGAATGGAATAAAAAATACCCATTTCATCGGGTTATTTCATGATTATTTCAAAAAGGACTAAAAAGAATTTGTCTTTTTCGGCTTTTTTTTATAATTTTGCCATTGTTTCATTGGTGAAATCACAAAAATGTAAAATATTTAAGAAGATTATCATGAAGAAAAGGAATTTGTTATTGTGCATGTTTGCCCTGCTGGTGTCGCTGGCGGCGCAAGCAGACATCATTGCCTATGCGCAGTATGCCAACGGCACGCTGACCTTCAGGTATGGTGAGTTCACCCCGGATGGTGCTACATCGTGGGATGCTTCCGACACGGGTGATGACCCAGGCATGTCGCCGGCATGGAAGTTTTCGTTGGCCAATGCTGGTGAGATGTGGGTAGACAAGGTGAAGAAGGTGGTGTTTGACCCTTCCTTTGCCAGTGCACGGCCTAAGACCTGCTTCTACTGGTTCGACTGTTTCAGGAAGTTGGAGACGATAGAGGGTCTGGAGTACTTTAACACGAGCGAGGTGACCAGCATGAGTTGTATGTTCGAGGTCTGCGAGAAGCTGAAATACCTGGATCTGAGTACCTTCGACACAGGTAAAGTGACCGACATGACGGCCATGTTTGCCGGGTGTACTAACCTGAAGACGGTCGATTTGAGCAACTTCGAGACTGCCCAGGTCACCAGCATGGGAGCAATGTTTGCCGGGCAGGCGAGCGTGCCGAACACTTTGAAGACCATCTTGGTGGGCTACGGCTGGTCTACAGACGGTCTGGCTGGCGACTGGGCTTCGCAGGGAATGTTTGACTATTGTCCTAACCTCATGGGCGGCTTTGGCACCAAGTGCGAGGGCGATGGCAACACAGATAAGACCTATGCCTGTGTTGACAGCTACTATTCGCCGGGCTACCTGACCATGAAGGACGAGGAGAGAGCATACGCCGTCTACGAAAACGGTACGCTGACGTTTAAGTACGATGCGGAGATTCCTGAAATCGACAACTGGTGGAATGTGGGTAATACCGGCGTTCCTGACAATTATGGCTGGGGCGGTACGATGTGGAGTTGGAGTACGGACTTGCTGACCAGGGTGGTGTTTGAACCGTCGTTTGTCCATGCTAATCCAGTCAGCTGCTATGCGTGGTTCGATCATTGCCGGAAGCTGGAGTCGATAGAGGGTCTGGCCTATCTGAACACCAGTTCTGTCGTTTCCATGGGTTGCATGTTTGAGGCTTGCGAGAATCTGAGGAGTCTGAACCTAAGCCGTTTCGACACACGCTGCGTGGAGGACATGGGCGAGATGTTTGCTGGATGCAATTCGCTGAAGACGCTCGACCTGACAACCTTCGATACCCGCAGGGTGACGAACATGCAGTGGATGTTTGCCGGATTGGAGAATACTCCCACTAGTCTGGAAAACATCTACGTGGGTGACAACTGGAACGTGGACAATGTTGAGCATTCCGAGTTTATGTTCGAATGGGCCATCAGCCTTGTGGGTGGCAACGGAACTTCCTATGACAGCGAGCATCTGGACAAGACCTACGCCCGCATCGATGCTCCGGGGACGCCGGGGTACCTGAGCAGGAGAGGGACAGACAGTTCACCGCTCATCACGTTCGTTGATCCTAAGGTGAAGAATCTCTGCGTAATCAACTGGGATACCAACTGCGACGGCGAGCTGAGTCTCAATGAGGCGGCTGCCGTGCCCACCCTGGGCGGTGCGTTCAGGAGCAACAAAGAGATAACGTCGTTCGACGAGCTGCAGTATTTCACAGGGTTGACGAGTATCAATTCGCATGCATTCGGAGGCTGTTCAGGGCTGCAATCGGTCATCATGCCTAGCACGGTCACCTCATTGGAAAACGGAGTGTTTAATCTGTGCAGCTCACTCAAAAGAGTAAGCATGCCCGGTGGCGTGAAGCTAGGACTCCACGTCTTTTCGTGGTGCGGCGAATTGGAGCTTATTACGATTTCCGACCTCGAAGCTTGGTGTGCCTCCGACAAAGATGAATGGTTTGTGGCCCCGAATTCTTATCCTGGCTACCAACTCTTTGTCGGCGACGAAGAAGTGAAGGAGCTGGTCATTCCCAGCACGATGAGCACAGTCAAGGAAGAAAGCTTCACGTTCTGCCGCAGCATCACTTCTGTAGTGATTCCCGACGGCGTGACCGAGATTCAAGGCTGGGCTTTCTTCGCATGCGAAAACCTGGCCTCGGTCACTATTCCTGGCACGGTCACGTCGATTGGCACACAGGCTTTCGAGGGATGCCGCCTTCTGACGACAATCACTATTCCCGCCAGCGTCGCCAATATTGGGCTGAGAGCTTTCGACGAGTGTGAGAGCCTGACAAGCGTCACCGTGGGGATGAGAACTCCTCTGACTATAGACGAGAACACCTTCAGCAATCGTGCCAACGCTACCCTCTACGTCCCCGCCGGCTGCAAGGCCGCTTACGAGGCCGCCGACTACTGGAAGGAGTTCCAGGAGATTGTCGAGGCGGAGGCTGAGGAAACCGAGCTGTGGAGCGGCAGCTATGAGATCCGTGACTGGAACTACCTGGGCATCGCCGCCGAAGACCTGACGAGTCTGATGGTTGGCGACGTGCTGCACGTGGCGGTGACCGACGTGCTGGAGAGCGAAGCCTACGTGGCGTTGTGTGATGGAAATTGGAGGACGCTGGAAGCCTGGTACGGCGTGTCGCCTGACAAGACCGAGGCCGTGTTCACCCTGACGGGCGACATGGTGCGGGCGCTGAAGGAGCGGGGCATGGTGCTGACGTGCCACGGCTACACCGTCACCCGCGTCTACACCACTCCGGCCTACGACGGTGGGCGTTACTCCGTCTGGTTGGGCCGGCAGACGGGCGGCGACGTTGTTGTAGACATCTGCCACTTCCAGAATTCGAACCGGAACACGGGCGTGAAGGCCGGCGACAGCATCCGGCTGACCTACGGCGGCGAAGGGATGCCACGTCTCGGCTATTCCGGCGAGGACAACGGGTGGCAGTGGACAGAGCTGCCCGGCACGCTGGTGGAGCGGATCGGCGTAGGTGCTGATCTCACGGTGACGGGCGACATGGCCAAACTGCTGAACAATAACAACCTGATCATTCAGTTAGCCGACGGTGGCCTGACCTTGACAGTGGTGGAGCTGGTGTCGGGTGCCAACACCGTTGTCTATCGTGTGCAGGAGGGTGAAACCTTTGCCTCTGGCACGGAAATAGATGAGGTGAACATCACGCTGACCTACGGAGAGACGGGAGGCCCGGACTTTAGGAATCCCGTGGGCTGGACGTGCTCGGTGGAAGGCTACGACTTCGACTTTTACATGCCGGGCAACGGTGTGAACGGCAACCGTGAGGGCGGCACGTTCTATGTGTTCAAGCCCAAGAAGAACGGACTGCTCACCGTGGTGGTGAGGCAGAACGCCAACAAGGCACTATACGTGGAAGAGAGCGGCGAAGTGATGGCCGACTTCAATGGTGTCGTCAGGGGCGAACATTTCAGGGGCGGCTACACCTTCGAGGTGAAGGCCAACCGCACCTATAAAGTGTACTGCACCGGCTCGAAGCTGGGCTTCTACGGCTTCATCTACGACTGGCTCGACAATGCCGACCTGATCAACATCGACTTCGCCTGCGACTACACCAAGCAGATCTGCGTGGCAGCCTTCGACACCAACGGCGACGGCGAGCTGAGCGAGGCCGAGGCTGCCGCCGTGACCGACGAGCAGTTCAAGACCCAGCTCCACGGCACGGGCGAGGCTCCTGAGAGCATGTCGTTCGACGAGCTGCAGTACTTCACCGGCCTGACGGTCATGCCGCAGGGCCGCTTCGCAGGTGTGAAATACCTCACCTCTATCATCCTGCCCGAAAGCATGACGTCGATTGAGACCAATGCATTCAGGGGGTGCGAGAGGCTGGCTACCGTCGGACTGCCCCTCGGCTTGCAGACGCTGGGCGAGTGTGCTTTCCTCGGTTCGGGCATCACGAGCATCAAGCTGCCAGCCGGCGTGAAGGAGATACCCAGCCAGTGCTTCCTGAACTGCCGGTCGCTGGCCGACGTCGACTTCGGCAGCGTCGAGCGCATCGGCGACGGAGCCTTTGCCCGTTCCGGCATCACGTCCGTCTCTTTGCCATTCTCGGTGAAGTGGGTGGGCAACGAGGCCTTCAAGAACTGTCCGAACCTGCAGGGCTATGTCGACCTGGCCTATATAGAGCATCTGGGAGCCGAAGCCTTCAGCGCTTGTCCGCTCATCACGATGACCTCCATTCCACCGACCATCGTCATCGACGAGAACTCATGGGGGGCCTTCAGCGGTTGCACAGGGCTGGAGACGGTGGAGTTCTTCGCGGGCACAACGCGAATTGACAACCTGACCTTCGAGGGTTGCCAGAACCTGCGAAACCTGCCCTACGGCCTGCCTTCCACGCTGGAGAGCATCGGCCACGATGCTTTCAGCGGCTGCGCACTGTCGAACATCGTCATTCCGAAGGGTGTGACCACGATACAGGAGAATGCCTTCAAGGACTGCAACAACCTCATTGCCGTGGTGATGGAGAACCCCGTTCCCATCGTGCTCGAGAACGCCGAGACCTTCAGCAACCGTCAGAACGCTACGCTGGTAGTGCCAGCTGGCAGCGAGGAGGCCTACCGCCAGGCCGACGTGTGGCGGGAGTTTGGCGCGATTACCTCGTTTGTCGACATCGTTGAAAACGGCAACCTCGAAACCGACGACACAGGATGCTTCTTCGCCAAGCACGCCGAGCAGAGCGACGAGGTGGTACCCGCCACCATCGCCGACGGCGAGGGCACCGACGGCTCCCGCTGCCTTGCCATCACCTCGATCGACGATCCTGTGAACGTCTGGGACACGCAGTTCTTCGTCCGAATGCCACAGCTGCTGCAGCCTGGCACCATCTACCACGTCTCGTTCGACTACAGGGCCAGTCGGGATGGCCAAGTCAACCTGGAGTGCCATGGTGAACCGACGGAATACCTTGCCCCCTACACGTCGCTGTGGTTCGGCACCGACTGGCAGCACTTCGACTACACCGGTGTCATCACCGCCGAGCAGAGCCACGATGACATTGCGATGCGCACCATCGCCTTCACCCTGGGCGAAAACCGGGTAGCCACGACGTTCTATCTCGACAACATCGTTTTCGAGATCGACCAGACCCACCAGGTCGAGAATATCATCAACTTCGAAGATCCGCGTGTGAAGCAGATCTGCGTCAACAATTGGGACCTCAACGGCGACGGCGAACTGAGCGAGAGCGAGGCCGCTAGGGTGACCGCGCTGGGCCAGGTGTTCCGCGACAACCACGAGATCACTACGTTCCGCGAGCTGCAGCACTTCGTCGGGTTGACCGATATCAGCGAGTGCGCCTTCGAAGGCTGCTGGAACCTTACCGCCGTGGAGCTGCCACGCCATGTCACCGTCATCCGCCACGATGCCTTCACGCTGACAGGCCTGCAGACCATCGACCTCTTCAACGTGAAGAAGTTGGAGTACTGCGCCTTCCTGAACAGCGCTCTCACCGAGCTCTACATCCCCGGCACCGTGACCGACTTCGATGGCTGGAGCCAGTTCAACGGCTGCCCGAACCTGAAGCGTGTGGAGTTTGGCGATGGTGCCGAAAATCTCTGTAACGCAGTCTTCGAGAACTCGCCCGAACTGGAGGAAGTCATCCTGCCCGCCTCGCTCGACGGGTGGATGGGTGCCAGCCTCCTGGGCAACTGTCCGAAGCTGAAGCGCGTTGAGATTCGCTCTGGCAACAGCAGTATGACCCACACCTTCCTCATGGGTGGTGGCGACACCGACAACCAGGTGCACTTCGTCGTTCCCGACGGCACCGCCGACGAGTTCCTCAAGAAGGGCTTCGTCAACCTGAGCGACCTCTCGGCTCTGCCCGAAGTGAAGAACCAGCTGACCTACGAGGCTCAGAGCGTCGAAGCCCTGCTCGATGCCGGCGAATACACCGCCTCCAGCGAGGCCGTGGCTGCCCTGCGCGAGGCCATCGGCAATGCCCGCTCGGCCGAGGTCCAGGGCTATACCGACGTGCTGCAGAACATCGACTTGCTGCATAGCCATGCCAAGGCATTCATGAAGCAGGCCACCTTCAACCCCGGTGTCGACGTCACGGCCCTGCTCGTCCAGAATCCTGCTTTCTACAGCTACCCCTTCGGCTGGAACGTCACGCCCAATGGCGCTGTCTCAACCCTCTACAATGAATCCCGGATGGAGAATGCCGAAGCCTACGTCGACCACTTTGTGGAGCGCTGGACCTATGAGGGCGATGCCGACCAAGCTGCCGAAAAACTCGACGACGGCGGCATCACCCAGACCATCACCCAGCTGCCCGCTGGCAAGTATCGCCTGGAGGCCACGGTCATCGCTTCCAACAATCACGACAACTGCCCTGCCACCGGGGCCTTCCTCGTGGCCGGCACCAACTCCGTCGAGGTGGGCACCATGCCGGCTCTGCCCGAGCGGGCCAGCCTGGAGTTCACCCAGGCCGAGGATGGCGACTGCACCGTCGGCCTTGAGCTGGTGGGCACTACTGCCAACTGGGTGGCCCTCGACAATGTGCGCATTTACTGTCTGGGCAGCGTCGACGCGCCCGTCGGACAGACCGCCGACCACCTCTATGCCGAAGCCGTCGAGCTGCGCGCCGGCGCCGTGGCCGAGGTAGCCCTGAATCTGAGCAACGAGAAGACCTACACCGCCTACCAGTTCGACCTCCTGCTGCCCGAGGGCATCGACATCGCCACCGACGAGAACGGCAAGCTGCTCGTCGCGAAGGGCGACCGCTACACCGACGCCTCGCAGCGTCTGAAGGTCGAAAAGACCGCCGACAACACCTATCAGTTCCTCTGCGTGTCGATGAGCAACGCCGAGCTGACCGGCAACGACGGCACCATCCTCACCTTCACGCTGAAGGCCGACGGCAGCCTGCCCACGGGGGCTGAGCTCCAGGCCCTGCTGCAGCAGGTGAAGCTCGTGCAGCCCGACGGCACCCTCCTGACGGCTCCCGACGCCGCCATCGGCATCAGCATCACCCGTCCGCTGAAGCCCGGCGACGCCAATGACGACGGCGACATCGACGTGGCCGACCCTGTCGCTATGATCAACTACATCCTTGGCCGTCCCACCGTGAAGTTCCTCTTCGCTGCTGCCGACGTCAATCAGGACAACCAGGTCGACGTCTTCGACGTGATGAAGGTCATCAACATGACCTTCGCCAAGAACGCCGCCCGCCAGCTGGGCCGTCTGCTGGAGCCTTCGGCTGACCAGATGACCATCGACGGGTTCAACATCGAGGTTGGCGAGACGAAGACGCTGGGCATAGCGCTTGCGAATACCGCTGCCTATGCCGGCTTCCAGTTCAGCCTCGTGCTGCCTCAGGGCATCACCGTCAAGAGCTATGCTCCTACCAGCCGCATTCCTGCCGACATCGGCGTGTCGATGCAGCAGCAGACCGACGGCAGCTACCTCTTCATCGGTACCGCCTGGGAAGAGGATGTGACACTCGTCGGCAACAGCGGAGCCATCATCGACATCACCGTCACTGCCGACGACACCATGGCCGAAGGCGCACTCACGGGCTACTTCCGTTCCGTCAAGCTGTCCGACGCTAATGGCGTGGGCGTCACCTACCAGGAGATGAGCTTCCCCATCAACTCGATGAGGGGTCTGGAGCTGGCATTAGCCAGCGGCTGGAACTGGATCTCCACCAGCCAGGCCGACGCTTCGCAGCGCGATGCCCGCACGTTCCTCAGCCCCATCGTCGACGACGTGCTCCGTCTGCTCAGCCAGACGCAAGAGCTGGTCAACGACGGCCAGTACGGCATCGTGGGCAACCTGCAGACGCTCGAAGTGGGCAGCGCATACAAACTGAACACCAACAAGGCCACCACGCTGAGCCTGAAGGGCGAGACAGCCGACGTAGCTGCCACGCGCGTACATTTGTCTAAGGGGTGGAACTGGCTGGGCTACGTGCCCACGGTGGCACTGCCCGTCGCTACGGCACTTGAGAACCTGCAAGCCTCTGCCGACGACCGCATCATCTCGCTGACCGACGGTGTCGCCGCCTACGACGGCAGCGCCTGGGTGGGCGACTTCACCATGCGTCCCGGCGAAGGCTATCTCTACTTTG
>Ga0310690_10008371_pt1 | contig 13128 bp, 14 predicted proteins | sample AusTroGonzalo_MG_2_FD_207661 | JGI IMG/M metagenome (GOLD analysis project Ga0310690, IMG submission 207661) | Bovine rumen microbial communities from tropical cattle in Woodstock, Queensland, Australia - Gonzalo_04 (v2) (version 2) | ecosystem: Host-associated > Mammals > Digestive system >... | reverse complement strand
TGTCCGGCTGGATGATCCTGTTGTGGCGCAGGATGGCCCTGGCCTCGTCCCTCTTCCTCCTGCCCTCGCCGTTGGACGTCACGATGGTATCGACGAACGCGACGATGAACACCATGGCCAGCACGTTGCAGAACAGGTTGTTCAGATAGTCCTCCGCAGGCCATACCCTGTTCATCACCATGACCACGATGAACATCAGGACGCTGACGATGATGATCGCCAGCACCGATCTGATCACCACCGATCTGAGGAACTTGTTCTCGACCTTCGATGCGCGCGTCTTGTTATAGCCGCTATCCAGTACCCTTTCCTCCCTGGACAGCCTCCCGGCGACGCCGGGGTGCCTTGGTTTGCCGTTACCGGAATCGTTCTTCATTCTCTCCTCTCCCTATGGCTTTGCGAATGATGGCCTGCGTCTCCTCCGCAGGGCGGATTGTGTTCACCATGTGGACGGTGCATTCCGACAGGTACCTCCTGAAGAAGTCCCTGCGCCTGTCCACGCGGTTTTGGTTCCTGACGAGCTGGTGCGGGTTGCAGAAGTCGTTGGCCTCCAGGTACGCCAGCGCCTCTTCCGCGCCGAGCTCCCTCTCGACCGCCTGGTCCGAAGGGTCCCTCTTGAGCAAGATGATGTGCTTGACGGAGGTGTGCTCCGCCATGGCGTCCGATCCCGCGACCCATCTGACGTTTCCAATGCCGCGGCCCCTGTTGTCGAACCTGACCTGCTCCACCAGCTCCCTGTACTCGCTCCATACATCGCCTATATCGGCATCGATGTAGCAGTTCTTCTCGGACCCGGACACCATGGGGGCGCCCCTCCCGAATGACACGAAATACCAATCGTCTGAGATCAGACGGGTGTTCGGCAGCCTCAGCAGGCCCCATGACTGGGTGGTCTTGCCTGTCTTGGACGGGGCGATGAGGGTGACCCCCTCCCCGTCCACATCCAGGACCGCCCCGTGCACCGGATGGATCCCGTGGGCGTCCTCGAGGATGTTCCCGGCAACGCCCAGGGCTATGCTCTTGATCCAGCCGTAGTAATCGAAATTGAACAGGAACAGTATGGACGACTCTATGTCGTACTCCACATGCATCGGGCAGCTCTCGTCGCTGATGCAGTACAGCATCGCATGGGCCCTGACCTTGTCAGACATGTGGTAGAAGTTGTCGTTCCACATCCTGACAATCTCGCGGTCCTCCGTGAGCAGCTGCACGCATATGCCGTTGATGTCGGCCTTTGCGTTGTAAAGGCGCTTGCCCCTGCAGAGATCGCGGAGCTCGTGGGACCGCTGGTCCCCGATGCATTCGACTGTGTATCCCATATCCCTCTGTATGGCGCAAGGAGATATCTAAATTGGGGTTCATGACGGGGCGAACGTTATTATCGGCCCCAGCATACGGTGGGTCATGGAAGGCGCGAGGATAGCTGTCGTGGGCCTCGGGAGCCCTATCATGTGCGACGATGCAGTCGGCCTGAGGGTGTCCGAGGAGATCTCGAGGATGGGGCTTGAGGGCGTGGAATGCTTCCAGGAAGCCATCGGCGGGCTGGACATCCTGCCTGTGATCGAGGGGTTCGACTACGCCGTGATAGTGGATGCCATCCAGACCATGGAATACGAGCCCGGCACCGTCCTGCTGTACAGGGAGAAGGACTTCGAGGAGGAGGTCGCAGAGGCGGCCACCCATGACGTCAACCTGCCCACGGCCCTCAAGATCGGCCGCAGGATGGAGGGGCACGTTATGCCGAAGGAAGTCCGCTTCGTGGCCATCGAAGTGGCCGACATCAAGACCATGTCCGAGACCATGACCCCTCCAGTTGAGGAGGCGGTCCCCAGCGCCGTGGACGCTGTGCTCCACACCATCCGCTCCATGACCGGCTCGGAGCGAATGTGCCAGATTCCTATTTAAGGGCAAATTATAAAACCGTTGGATTTGTTGTACCATAACACTGAGCCCATGCTCTGGGCTTATGGATGGGATGGTTTCAATGAGCAAAATAGCAGTCATCTATGCGACTGGAATGACCAAGAACACCAAGAAGCTCGCCGAATACATCGCGAAGCAGACCGGCGCCGACATCTTCAACCTCAAGGAGCTGAGCTCCATCGACGTCAGCGGGTTCGACACGATCGTGTTCGGTACCGGAATCCACGCCGGGAAGCCCTACGCGCCCCTCGTGGACTTCCTCGCCAAGACCAAGGACGAGCTCATCGAGAAGAGGCTGTTCCTGTTCATCTCCTGCATGTACAACGACGAGAAGGGCGACAAGCAGTGCGCCGCCGTCTCCCAGAAACTGGGCCTGGCCGATGCGGTCTACTTCAACAAGAAGGCGCCCGAGATGAACGAGGCGGGCTTCCCCAAGGCCGTCGACGACTTCATCGCAAGGATCCAGTGATCGGATGGACCAGATGATCAAACTGGCCATCCTGGCCGTGTACATCCTGCTGAACATCTTCGCGTTCCTGATGTACGTCTGGGACAAGCACAAGGCCAAGAACGATAAATGGAGGACCCCCGAGGCCACGCTCATCGCCATAGCCTTCTTCGGCCCGTTCGGAGCCACCGCGGGGATGCAGCTCGTCAGGCACAAGACCCGCAAGCCGAAGTTCAAGCTGGTCTACCTGTTCCTGGTCCTGCACATAATCGCCATCGCGTACCTTGTGTACGCCGGCTACCTTTTCTGAGGGGGACGCCCCCCTCACATATCATGGAGCTTCCTGACATCCAGCTCCATGCCCGGCCTCCCGAGCAGGAGCACCCTGCTGTCGGGGGCCTCCTTCAGTATCTCCATGCCCACCATGCCGCCGAGGCGCTGGGAGAACTCCCTTATCTCCTCGAACGAGGGCATGGAATCGATGGTGAGCCTCTGCCTGGAGCCGCCGACGAAGACGTATCCCTTGGGCTCGATGAGGTCGGGGTCCGCGATCCTGTCAAGGGCGGCGTACTCCTTCTCCCATCCGAAGTTGGATCCCTTCACGAGGGTGTGGCGTATGACGGTCCTGGTGTCCAGGGACGGCAGCAGCTCCAGCGTCTGCATGAGCTTGGACCATCCGTCGGGGGACTTGGGCCTGCACACCTTCCTGTAGACCTCCTCGTTGGGGGCGGCCACGGTGACGTAGAGCTGCATGGGCAGCTCGTCCAGGGCGGCCAGCCTCTCGGGGAAGGTCCCGTTGGTGACCAGGAACGTGGTCATCTTCCTGGAATGGCACTCCTTGAGGAAATCCGACAGGTACGGGTACGTTATGGGCTCCCCGGCGAGGGAAATGGCGACCTGGTTGGGGTTGCATGCCTCCTCGAACATCTTTGGATCGCAGCGGGGGTCGCCCTTGAATCCCGAGACCAGCTTCCTCTGGTGGGCTATGAGGGCATCAAGCATCTCCTTGGGCTCCGCCCAGTCCTTCACCTCGAAGTCGTTCTCCTGGACCCTCCAGCAGAAGGTGCACATGTGGCTGCAGGTGTTGATGGCGGGGGTCATCTGCAGGCACCTATGGCTGCTGATTCCATAGAAGTCCTGCTTATAGCAGTGGCGCTCGTGGAGCATGCTCTCCTTCATCCAGTGGCAGAGCTTCACGGCGGCGTGGTCGTTGTACAGCCTGTACTGCTGCTTCGTCAGGAGCTCGCGGTATGCATCGTCCATGTCATCACTCGGAAATCGAAAAGGCTCTTCTGGCCCTTGGCCTTGGGCTTGGCGGAGGGCTCCTCCAAGACGGGCTCCGGGGCGGGGGCCGCCGCCTCTGTGGTCATGGGCTCCCCGGTCGAGCGCTGGGACTCCAGGCGCCTCTGCTCCAAGACGTCGGCCACCTCGGCGTAGATCGCCTTGACCTCTTTGGAATCCGTCTTCTTGCCCAGGATGAAGCCCGTGTGGTTGGGCTCCAGGCCGATGGCGCACACCAGCGGCACCCTGGATGACGGGTCGTTGATCATTATCTGCCTCAGATAAGGCAGGACGTCCAGGGACGCCCTCCTGGTGGAGGTGTGGGCGTACTGGGAGACCAGGAGGAGCGTCTCCTTCCTGTTCTGCCTCACGGCCTTGCTCCTGGCCATCTTGGATAGGTACATGGGGAACCTTATCCTGTCGTGGCTGACGCGGTCCGAGAACCTGGCGGTAGCCAGGCCCATGGTCATCAGGTCGGTGGCGTATGACCAGAAGCGGAAGTACTGCCTCCTCATGACCCTCCCCAGGAACACGTCCGCGCGGGACATCTTCTCGTACCCGCGCATCAGGTCCCCCCTCTCGGTGTACTCGTAGGGGAGGTTCTCGTCCAGCCACAGCTGGAGTTCCCCGGGCTCGGAATCGACCTCCATGTACAGCTTCCTGGCTGCGGCGGGGTCACCCTTCCTGAAGACGGCGGACATCACGGCGTACATGTCGGTGCGGTTGTCCCTGGGGGAGAGCTGCGCGGCCATCTCGGCCGTGACCGTCCCGGTGCCCAGCGCCAGGGACTCGAGGTTCCTGACGGCGGCCCTCATGTCGCCGTCCGCGCTGGCCGCTATCTGCATGGCGACTTCCTGGGTGAGGTTGACCTCCTCGTTCTCCGCGATGGCCATCAGCACCTTGGCTATGGTCGCCGCCTGGGGCTTCTTGTATGTGATCTGCAGGGTATTGGACTTCACCGCCGAGCTCTTCCTGCTCAGGGCGTAGAAGTCGTTGACTATGAGTATGACCGGCTGCCTGGTGGTCTGGATCAGCTTGTCGATGACCGGAACGGCTCCGCGGTCCGCGTTGCCGAACAGGCTGTCGGCCTCGTCCAGGACTATGAGCTTCATCCCGCCGTCGGTGGTCTTCATGAACGACCCGTCGTCGGAGAACGTGTTGAACAGCGATCCCTTCGTGGCCACCTGCTCTATGTCCTTCCCGGTGCGCTGGTCGGAGGCGTTCATCTCGACGATGCCCCATCCCATCTCCCTGGCGAGGGCCTCGGCGGACGTCGTCTTGCCTATCCCGGGGGGCCCCATGAGGACCACGGCGCGCATCTCAGGAATGCCGTGCTGCCAGGATCTTGCCCAGGCCCTGAGGGTGTTGACCGCCGTCGGGTTCCCGAGCACGCCGTCCAGGTTCTGCGGCCTGTACTTCTCCGTCCAGTCCATCGGCGCTGCTCCCCGGAGCTGTATATGATGCGATAGAGGTCGAACAGCTGGTACATGAAGGCTATGATCCTGATGAACATGATGGCGAACGAGGGTGCCAGAGTGTATCCGGGGTAGATGAGCCACAGGACGCCCGAGATCACGAGGAACATCCCTCCCCTGATGTACTGCTTCAGCAGGATGTGTCCAAGGCCGAATATGTTGAAGAATCCCGGGACCAGGGCCAGGAAAAGCGCCAGCAGGGCCTTCTTCCTGACCTGCTCGGGGATCTCCCTCACCAGAGGCGTGCCGCACTTCGGGCAGACGTTCTCGTTGCCGGTGAGCGGCTCCCCGCACTTGTGGCAGGTCTTCGCGGTGGATTCGCCGCCTTCCTCGTCGAGGACCAGGGCCTTATCCTTCATCGCCCCGCATGCGTAGCAGAAGTCCGAGTCCGCCGGTATCTCCTTCCCGCACTGAGAGCAAATGTACCTCATCCGATCACCGATCCCGCGATATGCATGCGGTATATCCCGTCATCGCATTCGACCCTTATATCTTCCCCGTATAGGTCGGAAACCCTCGCGTCAGTGAGTATCTCGGACTTGGGGCCGTCGGCGACGATCCTGCCGTCCTTGACCATGACTATGCGGTCGATGCCCGCGGGTATGTCCGTGAGGTCGTGCGTGACCATCACTATGCAGACGCCGTTCTCCATCAGTATGTCGAACATGGCCCTGAAGCGGCCCTTCATGGAGATGTCCAGGCCGGTCATGGGCTCGTCAAGGACCAGCATCTCGGGCTCGGTCACCAGGGCCCTGGCGATGAGCGCCCTGCGCATCTCGCCCAGGGAGATGACCCCTATGGGGCTGTCCAGGAGGCCGTCTATGCCCAGGGTCCTCGCGGCCGACTCGGCGGCAGAATCCATCTGCCCGGTGACGGTGCTGCAGCGGAATACGTCCAGGCTGCTGAAGAACCCGGACAGTATGACCTCCCTGACGGTGGTCTCCTCCCTGAACCTGTCCTGGAGGTCCATGGATACGATGCCCATCCTGGAGCGGAGCTCGAAAACGTTCCACCTCTCCAGGCCGAACAGCCTGAAGGTGGCCGGGCTGTCCTCGTCGTAGTACGGGAGGACCTCTCCGCGGATCAGCTTGACCAGTGTGGTCTTGCCGGAGCCGTTGGGACCGATAATGGCAACGTTCTCCCCGCGCGCTATGCGCAGGTTCACGGAGTCCAGGATGTACCTGCCCCCGCGGACGACCGAGACGTTGCCGAGCTCCACAGCCTCCATGGACCCCCATCGCGCGTGCGCATTATTAATCTTTGAGGGCGGACGCGCGGAGGATGTGCTCGCGGAGGCGGAACAGGTCGGTTGCTATCATCCTCCCGCTGTCCGTGAGGGAGTACTCGGTGCACCCGCCCCTGTCGCGAGCGTCCAGGATCCCGGCGTTTACCAGCCTCTGGAGCTTCTTCGGCATGGTCCCCACGCTGGAGACGGATTGGTAGATGTCGGTCTTCCTGCTGGGGCCGCTGGCGTACAGCATGAGGATCACCCCCATGTTGTGCTTGTCCTCCAGCAATTCCAGGCCCTGTGAGAAATTGGCAGTCATCGATGATACAGCCGAGGGGCGGTATAAGAACCGCCCCTTAGCATCAGCAAATCGTTTATTCACGCCGTTAACGGCTCGGGCTCCTCGGAGCGCCTGAAGGCGAGCACCGCGACGGCCATGACCACGATGGAGAGCGGCAGGGCCACCACCAATGGGTCCAGGTACGCGACAATGGAGTCCGGGAACAGGACCGTGTTGCCTGTGATCATCTTGCATATCGGCAGGAACACCGAGGTCCCGGCGTTGATGAACAGCGCCATGAACATGTACGACAGGGTGCCTGCCGCCATGCTGTAGATCGCAGCCTTCTTGCAGGGCCTCTTGGAGTAGATGCCGTGGAAGTACGCCGGCAGCAGCGCCGCCGCGGTCAAGCCCATGAACACGGACGTCGCCTTGGCGATGATGTCCTTGGGCATGAGGTAGCAGTACACCACGACCAGCACCAGGATGATGACGATGCATATCCTGTTGACCCTGACGCTCTGGGAATCGCCCTTGAGGCGGCCCTTCTTGTTCTGCCAAAGGGTGAAGAGGTCGAATCCGGCGGCCCCTCCGATGGTGTGCATCAGAGCCGAGATGGTGGAGATCGCGGCGCAGACCAGGGACAGCAGGAACAGGGAGATGAACACGTCCCCGAAGGTGATGTCGTGGAAGACCTCCAGGATGTACTGGGGGATGATGAAGTCTGTGCCTAATCCGAGCTCTCCCATATACTGGGCGGACGTGAGGCCGTAGAGGTCGTCGAAGTAGACGTTGGTCAGGGGCCCAACGGTGTAGGCGGCCCCGACGATGACGAACATGAAGACGGATCCGATGATCAGCGACTTGTCCAGGTCCCTGTCGCTCTTGGCGGACATGTACCTGACGACCAGCTGGGGCTGGGTGAGGGCGCCGATTCCCACGCCCAGGAAGAACGTGGTCACCACCGTCATCCATTCCTTCGTGCCGAATGCCGCCGTATCCGTCCAGCCTTCGAACCCCGGCAGCACCCCCAGGCCGGTCTCGCCTATCTTGGCGTCCCAGAGGCTCGTGAGGGCCTCGTTCCCGGCCGTGACGCCGCCCATGGTGTAGAACGTGACCACGAGGATGACCGTCATGCCGATGAACATGACCGCGGCCTGCAGTGCATCGTTGTACATGACGGCGATGATGCCGCCGTAGACGACGTAGAACGCGACGATGATGGACAGCGCGATCAGGATGTAGTTGTAGAACTCGTTCAGGCCCATGACCGTCGCCAGGGAGTTGACCCCTCCCTTCAGGACGGCAGCGGCGTAGATGGGCATCATGACGATGATGAGAATGGCGGTGAACGCGCGGATCCCCTTGGAGACGTAGATCTTCCCCAGGAGGTCCGCGAAGGTGGATGCCCCGTGCTTCATGCCGGCACGCCTGGTCCTCTTTCCGAAGATGATGAACGCGACCACGAGGCCGATGAACAGGTTCAGGAAGCACAGCCACATCAGGGACATCCCGTGCACGGCGGCCTGACCGCCGAAACCTATGACCGCTGAGGCGCTCAGGAAGGTGGCCCCGTACGACAGCGCGATGATGACGGGGCTGGTCTTGCTCCTCCCCAGGAGGAAGTCCTGGTTGTGGCGGGTGTTCTTGTACCCGTACCAGCCGAGGAAGATGGTGGCAGCCGTGAAGACGGCGATCATCACCCCGAAGATCAGCAGGTTGACTCCCTCGGTCGCCATCCTGATCCTCCTCGGGCTCCTCGGGCTCACGGCCCTTCATCCATCCGTAAACTATGCAGAATACCACGCAAATGATGCATCCGGCGTAGGCCGCGATGTTCCACGGGTCGGTCAGTCCTAGAAATGCCATTCGGTTCACCGTGCTATATGTTAGCACTACACACTATGTTGACATCATACTTAAAGATAACGTGCACCGATGGACAAAAATGACCATATTACGAATCTCGAATTCGTGTTAATACACATAATTGGATTATTTTGCCAATTTATCCGAATCAAGATGTCTGGCTATGTTTTCAGCATACTCGTGGTCGATGATAACCATAATATGCTCGATATACCTAGGGGGGTATAGGTAATACCATGAAGACCGTACTCAAGATTGAGGGTCTCGACTGCGCCAACTGCGCAGCGAAGATCGAAGATGCAGTGAAGAAGATCCCCGGCGTCGAGAGCGCCAAACTCTCCTTCATGACCCAAAAGCTCACCATCGAGGCCCCCGAGGACAAGATGGACGCGATCGTCGAGGAGGCGACCAAGATCGCCAAGAAGATCGAGAGCGACGTCACAGTCTGCAAGCTCAAGTGATCCTCCATGAACAACTTCGAAAAGAGGATGATCATCGGCGGGATCGTCTTCGCCATAGGCATGGTGTGCCACTATGCCTTGGAGGTGGACGACCGCATCCAGCTCGCCATCTTCGCCGCAGGCTATCTGATAGTGGGCTACGATGTCCTCATAAAGACCGCCAAGAACCTCAGCCACGGGCAGGTCTTCGACGAGCACTTCCTGATGACCGTCGCCACCGTGGGCGCATTCATCATCGGTGAGTACCCCGAGGGAATGGCGGTCATGCTGTTCTTCCAGGTCGGCGAATGGTTCGAGACCACCGCCGTCAGGAAGACCCGCGGTTCCATCGCCGAGCTGGTGGACATCCAGCCCGAGTACGCCAACGTCCTCAGGGACGGCGATATCGAGAAGGTCGACCCCGATGAGGTCGAGATCGGGGACACGATCGTCGTCATGCCCGGCGAGAAGATCCCACTCGACGGCAGGATCATCAGCGGATCCTCGTCCCTGGACACCAAGTCCCTGACCGGCGAATCCATGCCGCGCGACGTTTCCGTCGGCGACGAGGTCATCAGCGGGACCGTCAACATCTCCTCCAAGATCGAGGTGGAGGTCACCAAGGACTACGAGGACTCCACCGTCATGAAGGTCCTGGAGCTCATCGAGGACTCCGCCACCAACAAGGCTCCCACGGAGCGCTTCATCACCAAGTTCGCCAGGTACTACACCCCTGCGGTCGTCTTCACGGCCATAATCGTCGCCGTCGTGCCGATCCTGCTGGGCTACGATGCCGAGACCTGGGTCTACAGGGCCCTGACCTTCCTGGTCGTCTCCTGCCCTTGCGCCCTAGTCATCTCCGTCCCGCTGGGGTACTTTTGCGGCATCGGTGCCGCATCCAAGGAGGGCATCCTGATCAAGGGAGGCAACTACCTGGAGGCGCTGGCATCCGCCGAGACCGTCGTAATGGACAAGACCGGCACCCTCACCGAGGGCAGGTTCGAGGTCAGCCACATGCACGCGATAGGCTGCACCGAGGACGAGCTCCTGGAGCACGCTGCCGTCGCGGAGACGTTCAGCAACCACCCCGTAGCCATATCGATCAAGGAGGCCCACGGCGGCGACGTCGACGCATCGAAGGTCAGCGAGTCCGACGACCTGCCCGGCAGGGGCGTCCGCGTGGTTCACGACGGCAGGGAGATCCACGCCGGCAACGTCAGGCTCATGCGGGACCTCGGCTACGAGTACTGCGACGAGCCCGTGTCCGGCACCAGCGTCCACATCTCAGTGGACGGCGAGTACAAGGGGCACATCACCTGCTCCGACGTCGTGAAGGCCGATACGGCCGACGTCATCGCAAGGATGAAGGCCGCCGGCATCAAGAAGACCGTCATGCTATCCGGAGACGCCAAGATCGTCGCCGATACCGTCGCTGAGAGCCTGGGTATCGACGAGGTCCATGCCGAGCTCCTGCCCGCGGACAAGACCGAGCATCTGAAGAAGATCATGGCCGAGAACGGCGGCAAGACCGTCTACGTCGGAGACGGCATCAACGACGCCCCGTCCCTGGCCATGGCCGACGTGGGCATCGCCATGGGGGCCATGGGTTCCGACGCCGCCATCGAAGCTGCGGACCTGGTCATCATGGACGACGACATCGGGAAGATCCCGGATGCCATCGCCCTGTCCCACAAGGTCAACAGGATCGTCCTGGAGAACATCGTGTTCGCCCTGGCGGTCAAGTTTCTCCTCCTGGGTCTGGCCACCTTCGGGATAGCCAACATGTGGGTCGCCGTCTTCGGGGATGTCGGGGTGTCCGTCATAGCCATCCTCAACGCCATGAGGTGCATGAAGATGGCCAAGACGAAGACCGAGAGGTCTTCCAAGAAGCCCGCCGCAGCCGAATGAACTTCAATGCCGTGCCTCTGGGCACGGCCCCTTTCCCTCCTTATACCGCCTTGTAATCTCCCTCCATCTGGGTATCCCGTCGTCCAGTACATCCGATGATTGTCGGTGGATACCTCCAACTCGGCCCGTTTCCCGATGCCGCCATCCCCGAGAGAACGAGGGAAAGGTATTTTATCAAGTCCAATAATCACGTCGTTGTCTGGCTTGACCGGGGCGCTAGGCGTGCCCTCCACCTGAAATCGTCTACACGCAGGGGTGACAGCAGGGGACGGCTCCTCTGAACATTCAAGCCCACCTAGTGACAATGAAATCTTGTCCTGCAGAGTCGGAGTTTGCGACGAAAGCGGCCGGAGGGTCGCGGTTCACGCATCAATCGGGGAAACCGGGTCAGGTCCTGACGGGAGCAGCCTTACTTCGAACCACTGACGTTTGCGGGATCGCAGGGTTGAGAAGCGAAGTGGCAAACTTGGATCGGGATGGGGTGTCAACCTCTGTGGCCAGGCACTCTTCTCTCACTTCTTCGGGCGTATGCCCGTGATGACATCCTTGGAGAAGTCGAACACAACACTGGACTCCCCCTCGGCCTCCAGCTTCATCACGCCCGTATCGTCGACCCTGCCGACGACAGCACCTGAACACAGGACGGACTCGAAGATGGAGATTATCTCCTGGGAATTCTCGGGGCTGCATGAGAACACGAACCCGCACCCCTGGTAGGTGTTGATCCACTTGATCTCGTCCACACCCTCCGGCCTGGGGATCCTGTCCAGGTCGACGGTGCATCCCGTGCCGGAGCATTCCATCATCATCCCCAGCGTGCCCACGCTGCCGGGGTTGCTGATGTCCTTGCATGCATGGGCGAGGTGCTTCTCGGCGACCTCCGCCGCCGCCTCCATCTGCCCCCTGACGATGTCGTCGGAGCGGTGCTCGGTGGAGACGTACGCGTAGGGCAGGGCATCGGGGTAGTGGCCCTCGAGGTCGATGACGATGACGATGTCGTCGCCGGGGCGCGCCGTGCTGCTGAGCATGACGTCCTCCTTGGCGACCTTCCCGACCACGGAGACGTCCAGTGCATCGTACCTGCAGTCTGGGTGGGTGTGGCCGCCGACGAACGGGACGCCGAACTGCCTTACCCCCTCGACCATGCCGCGGAGGACCTCGTCCCTGAGGGCCTTGTCCGATATGGAGAGCACATCGGTCATGCCCATGGCGCGGCCGCCCATGGCCGCGATGTCGTTGACGTTGACCAGGACGCCGAAGTAGCCGGCGTAGTACGGGGCATCCCTCACCAGGGACTCCATTATGCCATCGGCGGCGAACAGGACGCAGAACTCGCCGTAATCCAGCACGGCCGCGTCCTCGCCCTCCGCCGCTATGACATGGGCGAACCCGTCGGTGGGGAACTTGGAGGTGACGCCGGAGATGGATGACTTGCGGGCGACACCCGGGAACGAGCGGACAGCCGCGGCCACCTGGGATGCGCGGCTCAACGCCACATCCCCCTTCTGCGGAGGATGAATATGGAGATGACGCACAGGACGCCCATGAGCACCAGCAGGAAGTACGGCATGTACTCGTGGTCAGCCCCCGGGAGCGGCACGTTCATGCCGTAGAAGCTCGCGATCATCGTCGGTATCGCGATGATCAGTGTGATGGACGTCAGGAACTTCATGACGTTGGACAGCGAGTGGTTGAGGTCGGCCTCCACCAGCTGGCGGGTACCCTTAATGATCTGGCTGTACGTGGTGGTCATCTCGAGGGCCTGGTTGGTCTCGATCACCACGTCCTCCAGCAGGTCCCTGTCCTCCGGGGAGGACACGAAGCGGGACTGCTTGCCCATCCTGTCGATGATGGAGGCGTTCACGCTGAGGCTGGTCTTGAAGTAGACCAGGTTGGACTCCAGCTCGTGGAGCTCGAAGAGGTCCTCCCTGCGGGTGACCCTGCGGATGGACTCCTCGATTGCCATCCTCTTGACCTCTATGTACTTGAGGTCCGCCTGGTAGTTCACGGCGATGCGGAACAGGATCTGAAGCACGAATCTGGGCCTGTTGGCCACGTTCACCGCGTTGATGTTCCTGTTCCTGCTGGCCACGATGTTAGTGACGGCGAACAGCTCCTGCAGGCAGACGGTAACGACGGCCCTGTCGGTAACGGCGATGGAGATGGGGTAGGTGGTGAACTCCTCCCTGCCGTTCCTCCACTCGCGGGTAGGGGCGTCGACCAGGATGAGGGTGTAGTCCGGGGTGACTTCGACCCTGGAGCCCTCCTCGTCGTCC
>Ga0310690_10008369_pt1 | contig 13129 bp, 11 predicted proteins | sample AusTroGonzalo_MG_2_FD_207661 | JGI IMG/M metagenome (GOLD analysis project Ga0310690, IMG submission 207661) | Bovine rumen microbial communities from tropical cattle in Woodstock, Queensland, Australia - Gonzalo_04 (v2) (version 2) | ecosystem: Host-associated > Mammals > Digestive system >... | reverse complement strand
GCGCCAGGCGGCCGGCGTGTTCTTCTCCCAGTACAGATACTCGATCTTGTACTCGTCGTTGTTGCAGATCCAGACCTTCAGGCCCTCCATGTAGACCATCCCGTCCATCTTCTCCGCCACCGGAATACCGGTGTGCATGTACGTCTTTTCCATTGTCTTTCTCCTTCTTCGTTTTAACCTTTTAAACCTTTACAAACCTATACCCCTATACCCCTTTAACCTTTTAACCCTTTAACCTTTTAATCTTTTAACCTTAACTCAGAACCCGACGCCCGGCACGCTGAAGCGCAGGCCGGCGCCGTCGTGGTAGTTTGCGAACTCGCTCACGATGGCGCCCTCGTCGCCGCCCATCATGAAGTGCCAGCTCTCGTCCTTGGCGAGCTTGTGCGCCACGCCGTCGGCAGTCCACTTCTCCACGTGCACGCAGTTGAGGAACTGCTTGCCGGTCTTGGGATCCTTCTCGAAGAGGAGCGCGGAGAGCTTTGCCTTCACCTCGGGATACTTGTCGAGGTTGGGTTCGCCTTCGGTCGTGAAGCCCCACACCCAGCCGTGGCGCACGAGCCAGCTCTCCATCTTGCAGGGGAGGTCCTTCTCGAACACCTTGCCCGTCCACTCGTCCTTCGTCTTGATGTGCGTGGGCATGTGGCGGTGCTCGGCGATGGACTGGCCCGGCAGCAGGTAGATGTCGTGGCCGAAATACTCTTCGCGTATCTCGTTCACCCAGATGACCCCGCCCATGCCGTATTTCACGAAGTCGCCCTTCGCGAAATCGACGGCCCAGAAGCCGTGGCCGTTACCGACCTTCACCTCGCCGGTGAACGCCGGGAACACAGGGTAGCCGAACCTGCGGAACATGTCGAAATAGGCCTGGCTGGCCTTCTCGGCGTTGAACTTTCCGCCAATGTTGATGCCGTTCGCGTCGAACGTGCCGCCGTCGTAGAACTCTTCGTTAGTCATTTTTGTGCATCCTTTCTTGTCGCAGCAGGATGAGCCGCTCCGGCAGCCTGCCGTAATCGCTGCAACGGCCACCGCAGCCGCCGCGCAAAATACCATCTTGTTCATTGTCGTAGTTCCTTGTTGGATTTGAAACGTTGACGCCTATTCTACCCTTTCCGCCGCCGGACGGCAAGCCCGAACTGAGGGCAAATGAAGGCGCGCCCTCCCGGGAATTATGCTATAATCCCACCCAGCATGACCGAAAGCCTCTTCTTCCAGGACCTGGCCGTACTAATGGCCGTCGTCGGACTGGTCTCGATCGTCTTCACGCGCCTACGCTGGCCGAAAGTGATCGGGTACCTGTTCGCCGGCATCCTCATGAGCGAGCACACATGGGGCGGATCGCTCCTCGCTGATCCCAAGTCCATAAGCACGATCGGCCAGCTCGGCATCGTCTTCCTCATGTTCACCCTGGGACTCGAGTTCAGCGCGGGCGACATGAAGAAGGTGAAGCACGTCACCATTCCCACGGCCCTCTTCGACACTGTGATGATGATCTGGCTCGGCTACACGGTCGGCACCCGCGTTTTCGGATGGAACGGCGTGCAGAGTCTCTTCCTCGGCGCGGCCGTTTGCGACTCCGCAACAACCCTCCTTGCGAAGACCATCGGAGAGCTGAAGTGGGGCGACCGCCCGTTCGTACGCTACATCTTCGGCACCACGATCATCGAGGACATCCTCTGCGTCGGCATCATCGCTCTCGTCACCGGTGTCGCGCACGGCAAGGGCATGAGCGCAGGCGCCGTCGGCCTCTCGCTCGGCGGACTGCTCGTCTTCTTCATCGGCGTCCTCGTGTTCGGACTCATCCTCGTGCCGCGCCTCCTCAACGGCGTCGCGCGCCTGAAGGACGACGAGGCGCTCCTGCTCACCCTCCTCGGCTGCTGCTTCTTCGTGTCGTTCGTCGCATTCAAGTTCGACTACTCCCTCGCGCTCGGCGCCTTTCTCGTTGGCATCCTCGGCGCGTCCAGCGACGTGCGCCAGCGCCTTCACGATCTCGCCGCCCCGCTCCGCGACATGTTCGCAGCCGTGTTCTTCGTCACCATCGGCCTGCTCGTCGACCCTGCCGCATGCGCGCGCAACTGGCTCCCCATCCTAGGCCTCACCGCACTCGTCCTCCTCGGCAAGGGCTTCAACTGCTTCACGATGTCGCTCCTCGCCGGACAACAGGTGAAGGACGCGGTCCAGACCGGCTTCGGCCTCGCCCAGATCGGCGAGTTCGCCTACATGGTAGCGCTCATGTACATCGCACAGACCGGAGACGCCGCCAGCCCCATGTACCAGATCGTAGTCGGCGTATCCCTCATCACCACCTGCCTGAATCCCACCATGCTGCGCATCTCCGATCCGGTGGGCGACTGGCTCGAGACACATCTCCCAGCACGCGTGCGTGGCTGGATCGCCGCATACCACGACTGGCTAACCCGCTTCCGCACGGCACGTGTCCCATCCCAGCTACAGCAGCACCTACGCAGCCGAGTCCTCTGGATCACGGTCCTCGCCGCGCTCAATCTCTGCGTGTGCGTTGTGGCGGATGTGCTGAACGACCTGAACTACTCGACGTTCTCGCGCTTCTTCGAGGCCCACAAGCAAGCCTTTTTCTGCCTGGCCGCCAACCTCTTCTGCATCTCCATGCTCGCCCCAATGGCTAGCCTCGCCCGCTCGCTCGGACGCGACGTCGCCGCTGTCATCACCGGCACGCGCCAGCCAAAGCGCTGGAAGGCCGCCGCCCACCAGCTCGTCACGTGGATCGTGCTGATGGCCGTCCTCGCCCTCGCGTTCGCCGAGATCGTGCTGCTGACCGTAAATCTGCTTCCCGACGAGATTCCCATGCGGATCGCCATCATCGCTGTCCTGGTCACCGTCGCCATCATAGGATGGAAGCGTTTCCAGCGCCTCGGCCGCGCCGCCGGCTACAGGTTCAACGAGGCGCTGCAGGCGGAAAAGCGCGCACGCAAGGCCCCGGTCTCCACCACGCTAACAGTCCCCGGCGACTTCTACACCCACATAACCCTCCCTGCCGGATCTCCTGCCATCGGCGAGACGATCCGCGCGCTCGACATCCGCGCCAAAACAGGCGCTAGCATCGTGAGCGTGATGCGCGGCGGCGAAAAGTTCCGCAACCCAGGTCCCACCTGGCAGTTCGAGCCCGGCGACATCGCCTCCGTCATCGGCGACCCCTCGCAGCTAGCCGCCTTCCGTAGGCTGATAAGGGCTTGATTGGGATGGTGCTTGGTGCTTAGTGCTTGGTGCTTGGTGCGGAACTAAAGTACAAGGATGGGCGCGAGAGCAACGCACCAAGCACTCAGCACCAAGCACCAAGCACCAAGCACTAGTCTCCTAGCACAATCCAGCGGATTCCAGACAACCTGAGCGCAAAGCGGCGAATGCCATTGTAGCGTGTGTTCGTCTTTGACCAGTCCGAGTTGTCGCGGCAGTTGCGCAGATAGCTGGCCACGCCAACCACGCGCCCGGCACGGTTCAGCACCGGGCTCCCGCTGTTGCCGGCCACGAACGGCGCATCCACCTCGATCTGCTGCGGCCCGACGCCTACTATGTGTCCGCGTATCTCGGTGACGACCCCGCGCCCGTCGCTGTTGCCCAGGACCGTCACGGTCTCGCCTATGTCCGGCATGTTTCGCTCACGCACGAAAGCAGGCAACGGACCTACGAGCGCAAAGCGCACCAGATCCAAGCCCTGCGCCCGCTGGCAGACACCAAGCTGCAGAACGGTATTGTTCAGCAACGTCGCACGCACTGCCGTCGCAGGAACCCCTTTGACCACGTGAGCGTTCGTGTATAGCCAGCAGCTATCTCCCTCTCGCATGATGAACCCGGTGCCAGCGCTCTTCCCGGCCACGATCACGGCAAGCTTGTCCTTCGCGCCAGCGAACCCGCCGTCCCGCTTGCGGAACGCCTTGTCCAGATACGCGCTGAACTGCCCCATGCGCCGCCCGAGCGCCTCGCTGGTGGCCTGCCAGTCGACGGCCGCGCACTGAGGCGCGGCCACCGACAGGAGCGCTATCAGCAGCCCCCACAGGAAACGGCCGGAACGCCGTTTCCGCTGCTGGATGCTTCCGATCACTTGACTACGATCTGGCCCGCCTTCGCGAGCATCTTGGCCTCGACGGACTGTATCTCCGCGAAGCCCTGCGAGCTGTGCGGGTTCAGGCCGTTCGACGCCTCCATGGAGCTGTCGGCCTCGTTGTAGATGGTCCCCTTCAGTCCCGTGAGCGACTCGAAGAAGATGTTCCCCTTGTAAAGGCCAAGCGTGACGTCCGCCGTCGCCTTGTCCGCCCACACCTGGATCGCGGCGCGTGCCGCGCGCGTGGCGGGATCGTACCAGCGGCCGTCGTAGATCTGGTCGGCCACGAACTTCGAGAGCTTCTGGAACAGGTCGGTCGACCTGCGGTCCATCACGCCCTCGTAGATGTACTTGAGGCCCCAGGAGAGCACTTCCATGCCAGGCGCCTCGTACACGCCGCGGCTCTTGGTGCCGATGATGCGGTTCTCGAGCGCGTGCTTCATGCCGATGCCGTTGCGTCCACCGATGGTGTTGGCGAGCTTCATCACCTCGAGCGGCGAAAGCTTCTTGCCGTTCACCGCCACGCAGCGCCCCTTCACGAACGAAAGCGTCACCTTCTCGACCTTGTTCGGAGCCTTCTCCGGCCACACGCCCATCGTGGGCTTCACGATGCGCATCGAGGTCTCCATGCTCTCCAGGTCCTCCGCCTCGTGCGAGAGTCCTGCGAGGTTCGCGTCCGTGGAGTACTTCTTCTTCGTGCCGACGAACGCCACGATGCCGCGCTTTGCGAGGAACTCCACCATCTGCGTGCGGCCCGGGAAGAGCTTCAGCAGGTCGGCGTCGCGCCAAGGGGCGTACACGCCGAACTCCGGATCCATGACGTTGACGTAGCGCTCGAAACGCATCTGGTCGTTGCCGCGACCGGTCGCTCCGTGCACGAGGGCCACGCATCCTGCCTTCTTCATCGCAGGCAGGAGCGCCTTCACCGTCACCGCGCGGGCGATGCCCGTGGAGTTCCAGTAGCCGCCGTCGTACATCGCCTGGCACTTGATCGTCTCGAAGCAGATCTCGGCCATGTCCTTCGTCACGTCCATGATCGTGGTCTCCACGCCGGTGGGGGCCATGCGCTTCTTGATGTCGTTGATGTCCTTCTCGTCAGGCTGCCCGACGTTCGCGCTGAACGCCTTCACCTTGACGCCCGCGTCCTTCAGGACGCAGCAGATTGTCTTGGAATCTAGTCCACCGCTGACGCACACGCCAACGGTCTTGCCCTTGAGATCAGCCAGTTTCATCTTTGTTTGCCTTTCGTTGCGAAAAGATTGGCGGATATTATAGCACATCCTCGTAGCATGCCTGTAAATATCAATGGAAACAACAGCAACAACTTATAAAAACAACATCTTCTTTCTCGCCGCGCAACTGCGCGGCGCTCTTGAAACCGGGCGCGGTTGCGCCCGGATAGCAAAAGTTGTTTTTATCAGTTGTCATAGTTGTTTCCTTTTCAACGAAACTCATCCTCAATTACATTCCCGTACGCAACGCGGGTGGCGGGCTACACGCCGAAGATGTAGCAGATGACGGCAAGAAGGCCGTCGGTCACGGCGATGGCCACGATGCCGCCGACCACCGCGTTCGTCGCCGCCACGCCCACGCCGTCCGCAGTGTTGCGCGTGCGCATTCCCGCGCTGCAGCCGATGAGGCCGACAAGAAGTCCAAACAGCGCAGCCTTCCCGAGGCCGAACAAGATCATGAAGAGAGTGGATGTCGACTTCACGTGGCTCCAGAACACAACCGTCGGCACGTCCATGAGCCGCAGCACGATCGCGCCACCCACCAGTCCCGCCAGCTCGGAGCAGATCGTCAGTATCGGCATCGCCAGCATCGCCGCCATTACGCGCGGCAACACGAGGAACTGCACCGGCGGCAGACCGAACGTGGTAAGCGCATCAAGCTCCTCGTCCACCTTCATTGTGCCGATTTCCGCCGCGAACGCGCTCCCGCTTCGTCCGGCCAGGATGATCGCGGTCACGAGCGGGCCAAGCTCACGGAAGAGGCCGATCGCGATAAGGTCGGCAACGTACACCTCCACGCCGAACATCTGGAGCGATGCGGCAGACTCGAACGCAAGAATCAGCCCCAGCAGAAAGCCGATGAGGGTGGTGATCGGCAGACCGTCGAATCCCGCGCGCTCGAACGCGAGCGCAGCGTCGCGGAACCTGAACCTGCCAGGATGCCACAGCATCCCGATGGTCCATACCACCGTCTCGCCGAGGAATGCGGCATTGTCCCAGAAGCTCCGCCACCAGCCGCACACGCATCTCCCAATGACGGTAGAGAGAGAGGGGCTCTCACCCGCGTCATCGCCGTTCTCAGCGTCAGAGTACGCCGAAAAATCGTAGCGTGCGCGGATAGGCGCGATCACGCCGTTGGGATCCACGGCCTTGACGGCAATCTCCCGCGCAGTGGCGTGCCTGTCGAGCGCGACCACGAACGCCTCGAACGCCGCGCTGGCCTCGGTCAGAGCCGAGACGTCCAGCATCACCTCGGATCCCTTGCGCTGGCGGTCCACGCGCCGCAAGTCACCCCACGCGCGCGCTATCTCGTCCGCGCTGGCGGATCTGATGACGATCGGTCTCATGGATGTATCCAGGCAAGGTCGTCTTCAAGCGCTTGCCTCCTGTCGGCGGCGAGCCTCTCCCACACGTCGGGCGTGAGCTCCAGCCCCGCCGCGGCAAACTGGTCGATTAGGTTCTTGCGTCGCCACGCGGCGTTCGCCGCCTTGCGCTGCTCGTAGTCGTCGCGCATGCGCATCGCCTCGTCCACCGTCACGAGCGCAAGCCTCCCGTCCTTCATCACGGGCACCATCTCGCCAGTATCGCGGTAACGCTCAAGCGCGTCCCATGTCGCCTCGGAAGCGGCCTCCTGCACCTGACGTGCATCCTCCGGCCAGTCGGTCCTGTCGATCACAGCCAGCCTCCCTTCTTCAGCATTTCCACCCTTGCGGCGGAAAGCACGCTCTCCGCTCCGTTGCGCCGCCATATCAAGTCGAGATTCGTCCTGGTGGCGTCGAACACGTACGCCTTGTCCGCCAACGCCGCGTAGTCGCGCAGATTTTCCCGCGAACGCTCGTACCGCCGCATCACGTCGTCGCGCGGCACGTCGTGACCGCCATCCAGGACACGATGCCGTATTCTTACCGGCAGCATCGCCGCCATCGGCATCCAAAGGTAATAGAGATGAATCTCGTAGCCGCGCTCCTTCGCATCCGCGAGCAGCTTCAAATGTCCTCGTCCTGCGAGCGTCGTCTCGAAGCCGAAAGACTCGCCCGCAGCAATGAGCTCCGCGATGCGCGCGAGCGTCAGCTTGCCAGCCTTGATCGCCGATAGGCGGATGTCTGTCGGAGAAAGGCCCTGCGCCACCAGGTCCGGGTTCACGTACTCGATCGACCCCGCGTAGTCCGGCAGGAATCGAAGCGCAAACGTGGACTTGCCGGAACCGTTCGGTCCGGCCACGATATGACAGACTTTAGGTCCTGCGGCTATGGTCACGGTCGGCTTCATTTTTTGCCGGTGTATCTGGGCACAAGCGACTTCAGCGCCGCGAGATAGGCCTCCGCATCGTCTGTGCGTCCGTCCTTCATAGCCTGGCGAATGAGGGCCTCAAGGCGAGACACCACGAACTTCTCTTCCTCTGTCCTGCGCTCGTCTGCCACCTCGTCTGCCTTGCCTGCCGCCTCGGCCAGGCGTTTATCCGCAAGCGTCGGCGGCTTCTCTGGTGCGGCCGGCACGCCCTCGCGCAGGATTCGTCTGCGGATTGCCTCCTCTTCGGCGTACTTCGCGTCCTTCTTCGCCATCTCGGCAAGCTCCGCCTCGCGCGCAGCCTCGTTCTGCTCCATCAGCTGCAGAAGCGTCTTGTTCGGACGCGTCTCCTCCTCGCGCCGACGCAGTTCCTCCTGGAGCTGCTCCACTTCAACTAGCTTCGCCGCATAGTCGGCCTTCTGGAGCGCCAAGACGTTGCTTGTGGCAATGATCTTCTGCAAATCGAGCTCGACCATGTGCGCGGCCACCTGCGCCGTCTGGAGTTCCGCCTGCTTCGCGGCGTTCGTGGCCGCCGCATGTTCTGCAAGAGCCTCGGCTTCTGCTTTGCGGGCCTCCGCAGCCTTGCGCTCGGCCTCAGCCTTGCGTGCCTCCGCCTGAGCGGTCTCCCTCACGGCCTCGGCCTTCTTCGCGTCGGCAGCCTTAGCCTCCGCCTCTGCCTTTGCTTCCGCCTCGGCGGCAAGCCTCTCCTGACGGGCGTTCAGCGCGGCGGTCTCCTTGGACTTTGCTGCCGCCGCATCGGCCGCCGCCTTCTTCTGCTCTGCCTCAGCCTTCTTCTTCTCGGCTTCGGCCTTCTTCTGCGCCGCTTCCGCCTTGCGCGCCACGAGCTCCAGCTCCTGGTTCTTCTGCTCTCCGGTCTTCACGTAGGTGTAGGCCGCGCCGCCGACAAGTATCGCGGCAACGATTATGACAAGCGCGTATTTCATGATTCTCCTTTCGCTCCAACGGCCAAACGCTGCGCTATCGAATGGTTGACCAGCTGCGCGCTCAGCCCACGCACGTTGACAAACCTGACCTTCTGCGTGAATTCCAGAAACCCGTACCGCACGAGAAGCTTTCCGACCAACTCGTCGATGAACGCCGTGCTACACATTGGAGCTCCATCAAAGTCCAACGTCACATGTTTACTCTCGTTCTCAATCGCGTTCTCCGCAAGTGAACGTAGCAATGCCGCGCTTGGACGATTGCCACATTCGCACACGCCATTGTCGCGCAACGAATCAGCTATGGATATGGCAACGTCAGCGGTCATGCCAGGCCGTCCTCACTTGTCCTTCTTCGGCTGTTCAGGCTTCGGTTCGGCGACAGGCTGGGGAGGGACGCGCTCCTGCGCGTCCGCATGGGGAGCCGCCGTCTCGGCGGCGGTCGGCTGGGGAGGGACGCGCTCCTGCGCGTCCGCATGGGGAGCCGCCGTCTCGGCGGCGGTCGCGCTGGAGCGCGACCCTCCCGCTTTCTCCGCCTCCTTCAGCGCCTCTGCGTCCTTCTTCAGCGTCTCTCCGGGCGGCAGGGGTTTGCCATTTTCTTGCTGCTCCTTTATGAACTTGTTGTACTCGTTGTCGCGCACTGCGGCAGCATCGGCCTCCTTCACCGCCTTCTCGGCCTTCTCCATGTCCTTCTTCTTGAGTTCCTCAACAAACTCCTTCAGGTTCTCCTGCTCCTCGACCTGTTTCTCGAACGCCTCCTTCTGCTCCTTCTCCATCTCTTCCTTGTGGATATCAAGCCACGCCTTGCGCTCCTCCTCGCTCATCTTCTCGAGCTTGCGAGCACGCTCCATCTTCGCCTTCTCGATGGCGAGCTTCGTCTTGCGCTCCTCGTCCTGCTTCTTCCACTCTTCCTGGAACCTACGCAGCTGTTCCTTGCGAGAGACTGGATCCGCCAACGGAGACGCACTCCAACCATTATCATCCCAAGGACGTGGGTCGGATAATGTTTTCTTACGACGCAACGCTTCTGCCTGCGACGCTTCAGCATCATCCAAAACATATGGCGTAATGAATACCAGAAGCTCACTTCGCTTGTCGCTGTGCGTAACACTTCCAAACAACCATTTCCCGATATAGGGAATATCTTTAAGAATTGGAATTCCACTCTCGGATTCTGTATGCGTCGTTTGAGTCAATCCGCCCATCACAATAGTTTGCCGGTTCTCGACTGACACATCAGACGACATTTTTCTGGAAGTGACCGTAGCGTAATTTGCTTTTTTAACCGTAGTATTTCCGTTGTTGTCTGCAGTTGCGACATCCACGGCCTGATCAGGCCCCTGCGTCTCTATAGTTTCTTCAATCGTAAGCATCACTGTTCCGTTTGGATTGATCTTAGGCGTCACTTTAACCGTTAAACCAATATCTCGCTTCTCGAAATTTGGCACAGCTGTTCCATTATACGTCGAACCAGAGTATTGATACCCGCTGAAAAGATATATCATGTCAGTCGCTTCAATAGTAGCCTCCTTATTATCTACCGTCATTAGAATGGGTGATGCAAGTACCTTTGTTCTACTGTCTGACTTTGATGCCTCAATAACAGCGGCGAGATTCAACTTGTCGCTTTTAAGCATATAGTTGATTCCACCACCTCCTAATTGGCTCTGTGCAACAGCAGTAATATTACTCGCGATCAGCGATGTTGCCGACAATGAACCGCCGCCGCCGCCGAGCGCATACCCAGAAAGCGCATTTGCAGCTCCTTCTTTAGTGATAGTGCCGCCTCCATTGTTAAATAGGCCATCGCGTAACACCTTAACGACTTCATTGACCGCTTCATACCCCACTCCTGCAGATTCGTCCTTTATTGTCGTCGTCACACCGCCCGAAGTCGACGTGGTTGTTTCGGAATACCCTGCAGAAACTGGGATTTTGAGATATTCTGTTGTAGTAGTATCACCCACAGTTTTTGTTCTTTTCGTCCAATACATTTGTTTTCCCATGCTATCCAGAATTGGTTGTCTAACCGTGGTACGTTGCCGACCTCGCTGTAGCCAATCAATACCAGTGCTGAGATCATCCCCTAGCGAAACTTGGATGATAACCGTCTCCAGCAGCACCTGGCTCAGCTTCACGTCCATGTTGTCGATCACTTCGCGGATGGCGCGCATGTCGGCCTTGCGGGCCATCACCACGATGCCGTTGATGCGCTTGTCGGCGAGTACCTTCACGTTATCCTTGTTGAGCTCGCCTAGGCGTGAGGCGTTTGCGTTCTGGAAGGTGGGACTGTTGGCTGCGCCCGTGCGCCGCTGCTGCGTGTTCTGCGTCGTGCCACGCGTGAGGTTGCTGTTCGCGGCCCCGCCCTTCTGCGTGTTGGCGTTCGTGTTGTTCTTGGACTGAGAGGACGAACTACCCCCCGCCCCGATGAGGTCGTTGAGCATGGACTCCACGTCCTCGGCGTCAGCGTACTTGAGGCGGATCACGTCGATCTGCACCTCGGGCGTCGTCTCCACGTCGAGCGTCTGGATGACCTTGTCGAAGAAGTCCATGTTCGCCTTGTTCGTGATGACGATGAGCTTGTTGGATCGCTCGTCGGCGAGGATGAGCACCTTGCCGCGGATCATGCCGCGGTCTGCGTCGGAGACCGCCGCCACGAGGTTGGCGTTCGGCGTGGGCGCTGGCGTCTCCGGCTTCTGGAGGCCAGGACGGTTGTTTAGGTTCAGGAGACGGCCAGGCTGCGGCGTTGGCGTGCTCTTGCCGAACCCGAGGCCGCCGGACGTCTTCGCTCCGGAGGTCTCCTTCTGGCTCTCCTTCTGCGACTCCTGCACGATCGTCTCTAGCGCTGTCTTGATGTCGGTCGCCACGGCGTACTCGATCTGGCGCACGAACACGTCCTCGGTCACCGGTGTAGCGACATCCAGATCCTTGATGACTTCAAGCATGCGGTTCACGTTCTCCTGCGTGTCCGTCACGAGGATCGTGTTCGTCCGCTCGAACACCTGAAACAGGCCGTTCGGGTCCTTGAATCCCTCGATGGCCTTCTGCGCCTCTTCCGCAGTGATGTTCACGAGGCGGATCATCTGGCTCACGACCTTGCCCTTCTCAGGGAGCGGCTTGCCGGGCATGTTCATCAGGATCGGGTTGCCTTGCGTACGCAGCGTCTTGCGCTGGAGCGCGCGCAGGAACTTGTCGCCGAACGGCTCCAGCACCACGCCGTTCATCGTGAGCGTAACCTCGATGGCCTCCATGTACTCCTCCTTGGTGAGGAGCTGGCCTTCGAGCGACTTGAGCGTTATGGTGCTCTTGGGCAGGTCTGGGGCGGGTATGATCGTCTTCTGGCACTGCTCGGCGTAGGCATCAAGCACCAGCTCCAAGGGTGCCTGGTTGAACACTAGCGCCGGCACGCCGTTGGTGCCCTTCGGCGCGTTCTTGATCGCATCTTTCGCCTCTTCTTCGGATGGCGCAGCTTGCTGCTGGGCAGCACCGGGGCGCATCATGCCGGGACGCCTGTTCAGGAGCGGACTGCGCCGCAGCCCCTGGGGGCCACCCTGCTGTCCTCCCTGCGGGGCCTGTCCCCAGCCCGTGGCCGCGATCAGGCCCGCGCACGCCATCAGCAGAAATCCAAATCTCTTCATTTGCTCTTTCCTTTCGCTTCTTCCTCGCGCAGGTACGCGCAACATATAGTCATCTTGCCCTTAAGATAGCCGGTGTTCTTACCGGAATTAGAAACGCCGACAGACCGAACGTCGAACATCGCGTGGTCGGCCGTTTCAAGCGCATACAGGAACTTCACGAGACTCTGGAGAGACGCCGTCCACTCGAGGTCGATCTCGAGCTTGTTCAGCACGCCCTCCTGCTCCTCCTTGCCGTAGTTCTGCCGCGATACGGCAACGTTGTTCTCGCTCGCGATGCTTCCAAGGCGCCCCATCCACGTAGCATTTGCGAGCTCGTTCTCTCCCAGCACCGGGATCTTCTCCTCTTCCTCCTGGTACTGCTGCAGCAGCTCGTCGCGGCGAGCGATGAGGTTTGCCTCCTTCCGGTAGGTCTTCACAGCCGCATCGTATGCCTTGGTAGACTTCGCCCAGTCGCGCTCGAAAGTCATGAACCACAGGACTGCAGCCAGCCCGTACAGGGCCAGCACCACGACCGCCAGCAGGATGGCAATGTCTCTCAACGACATCTTTCCCATGTCAGCGCGCCTTCTTTCTGCCGCTGGCGCGGCGCACTTTCGGTTCATCCTCGTCCGGCTCCTTGAGCGTCGCGAGTATCTTGAACTGGTTCTTGCTCATGCCGCCAGGGATTTCCACCCCGCCCGGAAACAGCTTCTCGCCGTCGGCGTCGCTCAGCTCGTGCAGGGCCCGTTGATAGTCAAGGGCATTCTGCGAATCTGCTATCACCTGAAGCGCCACCTCCTCGTCGCGCGTGTAGCGGAACTCGCGCAGGCGGATATCGTCGCCCGCAGGCATCGCGTCCGTGATCCGCTTCAGGAGCATCAGCGCGCCGTGCTCCCGGTCGCTGTATCCCTTCACCATGTCGAGCTTCGTCTGGATGCTCTTCGCGTCCTTGTAGGCAACCTGGTGCCGCTTCGA
>Ga0310690_10008368_pt1 | contig 13130 bp, 10 predicted proteins | sample AusTroGonzalo_MG_2_FD_207661 | JGI IMG/M metagenome (GOLD analysis project Ga0310690, IMG submission 207661) | Bovine rumen microbial communities from tropical cattle in Woodstock, Queensland, Australia - Gonzalo_04 (v2) (version 2) | ecosystem: Host-associated > Mammals > Digestive system >... | reverse complement strand
ACACGAAACTTCCGTCCGAAAAGACAGCCGAATTGAGGGCTGCAAAGAAGTTGTCCTGATAGGGCACTACCGAGCCCAAGTATTCGCGAACCAGTTCCGGGTGTTCCCTTACCGCCTCGCTGATGGAACAGAAGATGATTCCCTTCTCCTTCAGTTTCTCGCGGAAGGTCGTCTTCACGCTCACCGAGTCCATTACAGCATCCACGGCTGTACCTGCCAGTGCCATACGTTCCTCCAAGGGGATGCCTAACTTGTCGAAGGTCTTCATCAATTCGGGGTCAAGCCCTCCCTCTTTCCCACCGAGTGAGGATTTCTTTGTGGGGTCGGCATAGTAGCTGATATCCTGATAGTCAATCTCCGGCATGTTCAGGTGTCCCCACGTAGGCTGTTCCATTGTCAGCCAGTAGCGGAACGCCTTCAGTCGGAACTCCAACAGCCAGTCAGGTTCCCCCTTTTTCTCAGAGATTAAGCGCACCACATCCTCCGAGAGACCTTTATCTATCACCTCGGTCTGTACATCGGTAGTAAAGCCATACTGGTACTTCTTCTCCGCCACCTCACGCACAAACCCATTCTTTTCTTCCATTCATCCTTTCTTTGAGTGTGCAAAGATAGTGCAAACCGAGAGAAAAAACAAATTTATTTGAGTTTTTCCGAGATGCAGCCTATCTTCGAGACTGCGTAGCAGGATCAAAATTACGATTAAGTAAGAGATTTTCCAAATTAATTTGTTTTTTCTCATGCTTAATCGTATTTTTGCACATCAAACTAACAACTTTAAACTAATGGAATACCGAAAACTAGGCAAAACAGGTTTGCAGGTCTCTGCACTGAGCTTTGGCGCCTCATCACTGGGCGGGGTCTTTCATACAATAGACGAAGGACGGGCTATTGAGACCGTCGGAATAGCTCTGGAAGGGGGCATGAACCTGATAGATGTATCACCTTATTATGGTCATTATAAGGCAGAGGCAGTGCTGGGCAAGGCTCTACGGCAACTGCCCCGCGAGAAATATATCCTTTCCACTAAGGTGGGGCGCTATGGCAAGGATGGTGTGAACACATGGGATTACAGTGGCAAACGAGCCCAAGAAAGTGTCTATGAAAGTATGGACCGATTAGGTGTGGAGCACATCGATTTGATTCACGTTCACGACATAGAATTTCAGGCATCACTACCTGGCGGCCTGCAACTGGTAGTAGATGAGACATTACCCGCCCTTGTAGAACTGAAAGAAAAAGGCCTCGTGAGCCATGTAGGCATTACGGACCTGCAAATTCCTAACTTGCGCTGGGTTATCGACCACAGTCCCGCAGGTACCGTAGAGACCGTATTGAACTTCTGCCACTATTGCCTGAATGATGATGCATTGGCTGATAATCTTGATTATTTTGAAAGTCACGGCATAGGACTAATTAATGCCTCACCACTCAGCATGGGATTGCTTTCCATGCGTGGCGTGCCCGACTGGCACCCTGCCCCCAAACCTTTGGTTGAGGCTTGCCATCGTGCAGCGGAACACTGCGCTGCTAAAGGTTATTCCATAGAGAAACTGGCTATGCAATTCTCGGTGAGCAATCCCCGTGTGCCCTCCACACTATTCTCATCGGCCAACCCTGACAATGTACGCCGCAACCTACAATACATCAGCGAACCCATCGACTGGCAACTGGTACGTGAAGTTCAAGACATCATTGGTGACCAAAAACGTGTAACATGGAAAAACAGCTGATTATCGATGCCCACTCTCACCTGTGGCTGCGCCAAAACACAGAGGTAGATGGTTTTGCCATTCGTACGCTCCACCCGAACGGCAGCCGAAGCATCTTCTTTGGCGAAGAACGCCAGATGCTACCACCCTTTATGATTGACGGACGCAACACCGCAGAGGTATTCTTCAGTAACATGGATTACGCTCAGGTAGGTGCCGCCGTTGTAGTGCAAGAAGTTATCGACGGCAACCAGAACGCTTACCTTTCAGAGGTACAGGCCAAGTATCCCGACCGTTTCTTCTGTATGGGTATGGCATGGACACTGGATGAAGCCAAAGCTGTACAGAAATCAGGACTGAAGGGCATCGCCTTTCCAGGACATCGCATGAAAGAATCCTTACACACGTTCATGCCTATCTTCAAGTTCATGGAGGAGCAGGGCATGGTGCTGTCCATGTGCTTAGGCGAAGACCCACGACAGATAGCAGAAATGGCTGAGGTGATACAGGAATGTCCACGCATGAAAGTTGCCATCGGTCACTTTGGAATGGTTACAACACCTGCTTTCGAAAGTCAGGTAAAGCTGGCTCTCAAAGGCCAGAACGTGATGATAGAGAGTGGAGGCATCACATGGCTCTTCAACTCAGAGTTCTACCCCTACCCCTCCGCTATACGATGCATCCGTCAAGCTGCCGACTGGGTAGGCATCGACCGCCTGATGTGGGGCTCTGATTACCCCCGCACCATCACCGCCATCACCTACCGCATGAGCTACGATTTCCTCTTCCGCAGCACACTCCTCTCTCCCGAGGAGCAGGCCGCCTTCTTGGGAAAGAACGCCCAACGTTTCTACGGCTTCAAGAATCTGCCTGAATTACCCTATATTAAGAATATGAGTGAATAAACCTACAATATTATGAATAACTACCCCAAAATCGGCATTCGCCCCACTATCGACGGTCGTCAGGGTGGAGTCCGTGAAAGTCTCGAAGAGAAGACAATGGCCCTGGCTAAGGCCGTGGCTGAGTTGATAACCAAGAACCTGCGCAATGGTGACGGATCGCCTGTGGAGTGTGTAATTGCAGACAGTACCATCGGCCGCGTGGCAGAGAGCGCCGCCTGCGCCGAGAAGTTCGAGCGCGAGGGTGTGGGATCTACCATCACCGTCACCAGCTGTTGGTGCTATGGCTCAGAGACGATGGATATGAACCCACACTACCCAAAAGCTGTGTGGGGCTTCAACGGAACAGAACGCCCAGGTGCCGTCTATCTGGCTGCGGTTCTCGCCGCCCACGCCCAAAAAGGTCTGCCCGCTTTTGGTATCTATGGCCACGATGTGCAAGACCTGAACGACAACACCATTCCTGCAGATGTAAGTGAAAAGATTCTGCGCTTTGCCCGCGCCGCACAAGCTGTGGCTACCATGAAAGGCAAGTGCTACCTATCTATGGGCAACACCTGCATGGGTATTGCTGGTTCTATTGTCGATGCCGACTTCCTGCAGCATTATCTGGGTATGCGCACCGAGTATGTTTCATTAGTGGAGATTCTGCGTCGTGTAGACTTCAACATCTTCGATCCAGATGAATTCAAAAAGGCCATGGCTTGGGTGGAAAAATACTGTAAACCGCAAGAGGGTCACGACTACAACGAGGACCGTCCGCTCTTCCCCGGAACACCCATGACAACTTTCAACGGCAAGGGCAAAGGAAAGAACCGCGAGGAGAAGGATGCTGACTGGGAATTCACCGTCAAGACGATGATGATTATCCGCGACCTCATGCACGGCAATCCCCGTCTTTTGGAGATGGGCTATAAGGAAGAAGCACTGGGGCACAACGCTCTCTTCGGTGGTGTGCAGGGACAGCGTCAATGGACCGACTACAAGCCCAACTTCGATTTCCCCGAATCAATGCTCTGCACATCATTCGATTGGAATGGAATACGCGAGGCCGACGTTTTAGCAACCGAAAATGATTTTCTGAATGGTCTTTCAATGCTCTTTGGTCATCTGCTCACCAATCGTGGCGTGATGTTTAGCGACATCCGTACCTACTGGAGCCCCGAAGCCGTGAAGCGCGTGGCAGGTAGTGCACCCATCGGCACTGCTGCCGGAGGCTTTATTCATTTGATTAACAGCGGTGCGACAACACTTGATGCAACTGGCGCTATGACAGATGCCGATGGCCAACCCACTATGAAGGAACCTTGGAACATTACCGATACCGACATAGAAGCCTGCCTAAAGGCAACCAGTTGGATGCCTGCCGACCGCGACTACTTCCGTGGTGGTGGTTACAGCTCACACTTCGTCACCAAGGGTGGTATGCCCATGACCATGATGCGCGTGAACCGTGTTGCCGGACTCGGCCCTGTTCTGCAATTGGCAGAAGGTTGGACGGTGGAACTCGACCCCAAGACTCACGACATCTTAGACAAACGCACCGACCCCACTTGGCCTACTACTTGGTTTGTACCACGCCTCGACCCAACGAAGGATTGTTTCAAAGATGTATATTCCGTCATGAACTGTTGGGGAGCTAATCACGGTGCCATCGCCTACGGTCACATAGGTGCCGACCTTATCACGCTATGCTCCATCCTCCGTATCCCCGTTTGTATGCATAATGTAGCTGATGCAGATATCTTCCGTCCTGCTGCTTGGAACGCCTTCGGTATGGACAAGGAGGGAGCCGACTATCGTGCTTGCCAAAACTTTGGGCCGATATATAAATAATGTTCAATGCTCAACATTCAATGCTCAATGAATAAGAAACCCTTAGTTGAGAGGAAATACCTCTTCACCTTCATTCTCATCACCTCACTCTTTGCGCTGTGGGGCTTTGCCAACGATTTGACGAACCCTATGGTAGCAGCCTTTCAGACGGTGATGGAGTTATCGGCCGCCAAGGCCTCTATGATACAATTTGCGTTCTATGGCGGGTATGCAACAATGGCCGTACCAGCAGCGCTTTTCATTCGGAAACATACCTATAAACACGGTGTGTTGCTGGGGTTGGCACTATATGCCATTGGTGCTTTTTTGTTTATCCCTGCTGCACAATACCAACAGTTCTCATTTTTCTGCGTCTCATTGTATATTTTGACGTTCGGTCTGGCTTTTCTAGAGACAACAGCCAATCCTTTTATCCTCTCGCTGGGCGAGAAAGAAACTTCTACACGACGTTTGAATCTGGCACAGGCCTTCAACCCCGTGGGTTCACTTTCGGGTATGGCTGTGGCATCGTTTATCGTATTGCCGCAATTGCTTTCCGACAAGCGTGATGCAACTGGACAGATTATTTTCGGTTCACTCTCTGAGGCGGAAAAAGCAGATATCCGATTGCATGACCTTGCTGTCATTCGCGATCCTTACGTAGCCATTGGTTTGGTTGTGGTTGTGATGCTCATTATCATTGCCTTGACCAAGATGCCGCGATTAGCAGGTGAAGGGCAGAAATTACACCCTCGGCACACGCTGAATCGCCTTTGGCACAACACAATCTACCGCGAGGGTGTATTGGCACAGATCTTCTATGTAGCAGCACAGATTATGTGTTGGACTTTCATCATCCAATATGCCGACCGTCTTGGCATCAACAAGGCTACAGCACAAGTGTTCAACATCGCAGCTATGTCGTTGAACCTCAGTGGCCGCTTCATAGGCACTTTCATCATGCGCTACGTCAATACACGTCGTTTGCTCATGATTTTCGGTATCTGTGCCTCTATCTGCACCATCGGTGCTATCTGCATCGACGGTCGGGCTGGCCTTTATTCCCTGGTGCTCATCAGTTTGTTCATGTCTATCATGTTCCCCACTATCTATGGTGTAGCGCTGGAGAATGTCGATGCAGAGGACACATCGCTTGGTGCAGCCTTCTTAGTAATGGCCATCGTGGGTGGTGCGCTGATGCCTCCTCTTCAAGGCATGATTATCGATTTGGGCAGCGTGGCTGGTTGGCCTGCAGTGAACGTTTCCTTCTGTCTGCCCCTGATTTGCTTCATCTTTGTAGCTCTTTATGGCTACCGTTCTTTTTGTCAAATAAAGCACAACTAGTTCACACTGGTCTAACTAGATAAAACAAACCTAAGATATGAAAGCATTACAGATTTCAGATACTCATCTGCTGGAGGTTATTGACCTCCCCACACCAGAACCTGAAGTTGGTGAAGTGCTGCTGCGCATTAGTTACGTCGGCTTTTGCGGCTCAGACCTCAACACTTTCCGCGGTCGCAACGCCATGGCTTTGAAGCCCGTAATCCCAGGGCACGAAATCAGTGCCATTATAGAAAAAGTAGGCGATGGTGTGCCTACCAATTTTATGGCGGGTCAGCTTGTTACAGTCGACCCCTATACTTCCTGTGGTAATTGTCCCAGTTGTCGCCGTCGTCGTTTTAATGCCTGTCAACATAACGAGACCCTGGGTGTTCAGCGCCACGGAGCTATGCGCGAGTTTATCTGTGTACCTTGGCAGAAGATTATTCATGCCGAAGGTCTGGCGCCGCAGGATGTTGCACTGATAGAACCCATGAGTGTGGGCTTCCATGCTGTAGATCGGGGTCAGGTAACGGATGCCGATACCGTTCTCGTTATTGGTTGTGGTATGATAGGTGTAGGCGCTATTGTTAGAGCCAGCCTTCGTGGCGCTACCGTCATTGCTATGGATCTGGACGATGAGAAACTGGCTCTTGCGCTTGAGTTGGGTGCTTCAGCCACCGTCAATAGTGGAACCGAAGATGTCCACACCCGCCTACAGGAACTGACCAATGGCGCAGGCCCCGATGTTGTCATCGAGGCCGTAGGCGCTGCCCCAACCTATAATATTGCAATCAACGAGGTAGCCTTTACCGGCCGTGTCGTCTGCATCGGCTACGCCCCCGGTGATGTAGCATTGCCCACCCGTTTCTTTGTGCAGAAAGAGTTGGACATTCGCGGCTCGCGCAATGCGTTGCCCGATGACTTCCGTGCTGTCATCCACTATCTGCATCGGGGCACGTGTCCAACCACACGCCTCATCTCCGGCATCTTTGCCCCTGAAGAAGCCGCCAAGGCTATGGCCGATTGGGATGCCACTCCTGGAAAAGTTTTTAGGCTATTGGTTCAATTCTCATAAAACCAAAAACATCATGCAACCACTCAATTGCAAAACCGCTCACAAGGCACAGCGCCCAGAGCGCATCATACAATTCGGCGAAGGTAACTTCCTCCGTGCCTTTATTGATTGGATTGTTTGGCAAATGGATAATCGTACCGCCTTCAACTCCTCCGTCGTCATCGTACAGCCCATTGCTCAAGGAATGGCTGACCGTCTTCAAGCTCAGGACTGCCTCTACCACGTTAACCTGCAGGGCCTTATTGAAGGTAAGCCCGTAAACTCGCTCGAGATGATTGACAGCGTCAGTCGCACCATCAATCCCTATGAGAACCACGATGCTTTCCTCGCGTTGGCTGCACAGTCCGAGATTCGTTTCGTTATATCTAACACTACCGAGGCTGGCATTGCCTTCGACCCTGCTTGCCGACTGTCTAATACACCGCCTTCGTCCTATCCTGCTAAGCTGACACAGTTGCTCTATCATCGTTTCCGCGCTTTCAATGGCGACCCTTCCAAGGGCCTTATCATTTTGCCCTGCGAACTTATTTTCCAAAACGGACACCATCTCGCAGATTGCATCCGCAAGTACATTCAATTGTGGGCAACAGAATTGGGTGGTGATTTTGATGATTTCTACCATTGGTTCGAGCAATCGTGCTACGTCTGCACCACTCTCGTTGACCGTATTGTTCCAGGCTTTCCACGCAAAGATATCGATGCCATTCAACAAAAGGTGGGTTACGCTGACCAAATGGTGGTTCAGGCCGAGGCTTTTCATCTTTGGGTTATCGAGACCGCTCCCAACCTACCGTTGGAACAGCTTGCCAAAGAGTTCCCCGCTGATAAGGCAGGATTGCACGTCGTACTGACCTACGACGAATCACCTTATCACGAACGTAAGGTGACATTGCTCAATGGTCCTCATACGGTGCTTTCACCTGTAGCTTTCCTTTCTGGCTTGAACATTGTCCGCGATGCATGCCAGCACGAGGTAATCGGGCCTTTCGTCCGTCGTGTGATGTTCGATGAGTTGCTGCCCACGCTCAACCTCCCCGAGGATGAACTGCGCCGTTTTGGTAATGATGTTATGGAGCGCTTCTGCAATCCTTTCGTCGACCATCAGCTCACAAGCATCATGCTCAACAGCTTCCCAAAATTCCAAACACGCGACCTTCCTGGTCTCAAGACCTATCTCCAGCGTAAGGGTACACTGCCCAAGGGGCTCGTGCTTGGACTTGCTGCCATCTGCGTCTATTATCGTGGCGGTCAGCGTGCCGACGGTACACCCATACAGCCTAACGATGATCCACGTATCATGCAACTACTCACTGATTTATGGAAACCTACCTCTAATACATCCCATAATGGAGAGGAGAGCGTCTCCCGTCGTGTAGCAGAAGGCATCTTAGCTGCAAAAGACCTTATCTGGCACGAACATGGCGACCTTAACACCATCCCCGGGCTCACCGACTTGCTAACCCAAAGCATCACCAGCATCTTAGAGAATGGAATGATGGAAACCGTTGCCAATCTTTCCCATTAGCCTCATCCCCAATAAAATGAAAGATTTTCTGCAAATACACCCCGCTGATACCGTGGCTGTAGCCCTGCAAGAACTTCCTGGCATCCCTGCCGGTCATAAGTTTGCTCTTCGTGACATAGCCCAAGGCGAGGACGTCATCAAATACGGTTATCCCATCGGTCATGCCACTCGCCCCATCAGCAAAGGCGAACTGGTGGACCATCACAATATCGCTACCAACTTAAGCGGGACAATGGACTATGGGAGCTTTGTCCCCAGCCCCTCACAGGGAAGAGGGATGGTTAGAGATCAGGCTGTTTTTATGGGCTACCCCCGTCCCGACGGCCAGGTTGGCATCCGCAATGACATTTGGGTTATCCCCACCGTCGGCTGCGTAAACCCCATATGCCGCCAAATAGTAGAAAAAGCCAAAGAACAATGTTCAACGTTTAATGTTCAATGTTCAATCCTACACTTCCCCCACCCTTACGGCTGCTCCCAGTTGGGTGAAGATCATGAGAATACCCGCAAGATACTGCGCAATATGGTGCTGCACCCCAATGCTGGCGGCGTGTTGGTCGTGGGCTTAGGCTGCGAGAACAACCAACCAAAGGAGTTTGAAAAACTGCTTGGCGACTACGATCGCCAACGCATCCGTTTCATGGTTTGCCAAGAGGTCGAGGGCGATGAGGTTGAAACTGGTGTGAGCATTGTCAAGGAACTTTATGAGCAAGCTCAAACCTACCAGCGCGTGCCCGTACCTTTCAGTAAATTACGCGTAGGCTTGAAATGTGGTGGCTCCGATGGTTTCAGCGGCATCACCGCTAATCCTCTTTTGGGTGCCTTTACTGATTGGCTCTGCGTGCAGCAGGGCGGCACAGCCATCCTTACCGAAGTGCCAGAGATGTTTGGTGCCGAGACCATCCTCATGCGTCGAGCCATCTCGGAAGAAGTGCTCCAACAAACCATCAACCTCATCAACAACTTCAAGGATTATTTCCTCTCTCACGGCCAGCCCGTAGGCGAAAACCCTTCTCCCGGAAACAAAGCCGGTGGCATCTCCACCCTCGAGGAGAAAGCTCTTGGATGCACCCAGAAAGCTGGCACTGCTCCCGTCGTCGGCGTATTAGAATATGGAGATTCTCTCAACTCTAAACACCCAACTCTAAACTCTAAAAGCCCCTCTGGGCTCTTCCTCCTCTCTGCCCCCGGCAACGACCTTATTGCCAGCACTGCTTTGGCGGCCGCCGGATGTCAACTGGTGCTTTTCACTACAGGCAGAGGAACTCCTTTCTCCACTTTTGTCCCTACGCTGAAGGTCAGCACCAATAGCGCTTTAGCCCGCCGCAAACCCCAGTGGATAGATTTCGATGCAGGCATCCTGTTAGATGGCACAAACATGGAAGAACTTCTCCAGCACTTCATCACCTACATCACAGATGTCGTTTCTGGCAAAGAGCTTACCACTGCCGAGGTTCACGGCAATGCCGAATTCGCCATCTTCAAAAACGGCGTAACGTTATAAAATCTACCAAGAAGCACGAAAAAAGACAATAGGACACGAAAAGAGACAAATAGTGCCAGCCTGTCAGAATTGCCCCCCTGCAAAAAGGGGGTTCTTCGGTTTGGCACGCTTGTTGCTCTATGGTAAGTGAACAACGAACAAAAGGCGTTAGGATTTAGATAATGTTCAATGCTCGATGCTCAATGTTCAAAGAATTAAAGTTTAACTAAAATATAACTAGGAGGTATTAATTATGTTACCAGTAATGTTTCAAAACAGTTGGATGCCAACACTATTTGATGATTTCCTGAACACTGATTTCATGCCTCGTGCCAAGAGTACAGCACCTGCAGTCAATGTCAAGGAGAGTGAAAAGGCCTACATAATGGAACTTGCAGCTCCAGGCATTAAGAAAGAATATTGCCGCGTAGGTATCAACGAAGAGGGTAACCTCACCATCGCTATCGAGAATAAGGTTGAGCACAAGCAGGAAGACAAGCATCATCACTATCTGCGTCGTGAGTTCAGCTACTCTAACTACGAACAGAGCTACACACTGCCTGATGATGTGGAGCGCGACAAGATTGCTGCCAAGGTAGAAGATGGTATTCTTACTGTTACAATGCCTAAGATGGCTAAGGAACAGAAGAAATGCACTAAGGCTATTGAGGTCTGCTGATAATTTCGCTAAACAATAACAAAAAGGGCTGCACGTTGTGCGGCCTTTTTTTATCTGCTTTTGCTTTCGCTGCGTTCAGGAAGCACGATGCCTTCACGTTCTATAGCTTCGAGCAGAAGGTCTTCAAATGTTTTTGTATGCTCGAAGTCATCAAGGATCTTCTTGTCGCGTTTACGTTTTCGCTCCCGCTTCCTTTCCTTTATGGCAAAAGGATGCATGATTTTGTCTGTCAAGCCAGGAGATAATTTGTCTAACACCTCGCTCACGGATGGGGTGTGAGGCACTATCATTCTCGCAAGACTCTGGCGTACGGCATCCTCAAGACCTTTGGTACGTTCGGGAGCTACGACTTCCACCTCCTGCAACGTATCTATTCGCTCACGAGTAGGGGGAATCGTATCATCGGGCAAAGCCGTCAGCATGAGGGCCATCAACAGGGCATGTGTCATCGCATTGTTTGTTAAATGTTCACAAAAATATAAATTAAATGTAAGAAACAGGGGCAAAGTGTGAATAATTTCATTATTTTTGTGAGTTGAAACGCATTTTTAAGATAAGATTACAAATGAAAAGGCTCATTATCTCGTTCCTTGTTGTGTTTTGTTTTGCCACCGCACAGGCACAGCATTTCAAGGCGTACAGAGGCGCTGTGCCCGGCGGTTATAACTTCTGGTTTCACGACCCAGAGTCAGGAAATCATCGTGACCCTAACGCACATTTCCCTCTGCTTATATTTCTGCACGGAAAGAGCCTTAGCGGCAGCAATCTTGAAAAGGTGAAACGGTACGGCCCCATCAGCGCTGTTGCCAAAGGTTTGAGCATTGACTGTTACATCATTGCCCCACAAACCAACAACGGATGGAACCCTGACAGGGTAATGAAGATTGTCGACTGGGCGATAAAGAACTATGCTGTGGATACTACTCGAGTCTATGTTTACGGAATGAGTATGGGTGGATACGGAACCATCGATCTGTGTGCCACCTATCCCGACCGCATTGCAGCAGGTATGGCGGCTTGCGGAGGTGCCAGCGTTAAGGACTTGGCTGGCCTCTCTAAAGTTCCCCTATGGATTCTGCACGGAACGGCCGACCGTGCTGTACCTTTCAGTGCCTCACAAAAGGTTGTAGATGCAATGGAGAAAACAGGTAAGGACCGTCTCATCTTCACACCTCTCAAAGGTGTTGATCATGGACGACCTGCCCGACTTTTCTATATGACGCAGACTTACGACTGGCTGTTCAGTCACTCTACCAAAGACCCTGGACGCGAAGTCTGCAGAGACTTCAAGGTTACACCCGAGATGCTAAGCAAAGCCTACGAGGATTTGCGCGATCTACGCAACAACAATGCGAAAGAGGAAGAGGAATATATGGAGTAAGTGAAGAGTGAAGAATGAAGAATGAAGAGTGAAGAATGAAGAATGAAAATTGCCAAAAACCGTTAACCGAATTACGAATTACCATAAATAAATGAAAAAGACATTTTTATCTCTGATTGTTATGGCAGCAGCAATTGAGCTGCAGGCCATTGACTACACAAAGTACGTAAACCCTTTTATCGGTACACAGACAGATGAGACAGGAGCACTGAGCGGAAGCACTTTCCCTGGCCCTACAATGCCGCAAGGTATGGTGCAACTTTGCCCGGAAACTGAGCAATATGTAACGTGGGACCCCTGTTGCGGATACGACTTTAACCGCGATAGCATTTTTGGCTTTACCCATACTCACCTGAGCGGGACTGGCTGTACCGACCTGATAGATATCAGCCTGATGCCTACCGTTCGTAAGGTTACACCTGCCGAGCTGAAAAAAGGTATCTTTGCACAACCTTACAGACATAGTGAGGAATCGGCATTCCCCGGCTTCTACATGGTAAAACTGCAAGCAGAAAACATCTTGGTAAATCTCTCAGCCACCGTGCATACAGGTATTCATCGCTATATCTTCCCAAAAGATGCACAACAGCAGACTATGATTCTCGACCTTGACCGTATGACGTGGCGAGGCGACGCCTACTATGCAGGACGCAGAGCTTATCAGATTATCCAAAGCCAGATGCGTGTGGTGAACGACCATACAATTGAAGGTTTCCGCGTTCTCACGGGATGGGCTAAACTCCGTAAGGTTTACTTCCGCGCTGAATTCAGCAAACCCATCCAAAACCGCCTGATGATGGATGGCGGTAGGTCTGTCGGACAGAGCGACGTAATGAACGGCCGCACCCTAAGAGCTGCGTTGGAGTTTAGCAACAAAGACTCCCAAGACCTGATGGTGAAGGTTGCCATCTCTGCTGTCGACAACGAAGGAGCGCGCAAGAACATGCAGGCTGAGGCACGCAGCTGGGACTTCAACAACTACGTTCATGCCGCTCACGAGGCTTGGGAACGCGAACTCTCTCGTATCGACATAGAAGGTACTGATGCACAGAAGACCATCTTCTATACAGGTCTTTACCATGTACTGATGCAGCCTAACACTATCAGCGATGTAGACGGAAGGTATATGGATACCAACTTCGAGATTAAGCAGATGCCAAAGGGGCAGTCGTACCATAGCACCTTCAGTCTTTGGGACACTTTCCGTGCCGCTCATCCCCTTTACACCCTTC
>Ga0310690_10008367_pt1 | contig 13130 bp, 13 predicted proteins | sample AusTroGonzalo_MG_2_FD_207661 | JGI IMG/M metagenome (GOLD analysis project Ga0310690, IMG submission 207661) | Bovine rumen microbial communities from tropical cattle in Woodstock, Queensland, Australia - Gonzalo_04 (v2) (version 2) | ecosystem: Host-associated > Mammals > Digestive system >... | reverse complement strand
TCAGTCCCAATGTGGCCGATCACCCTCTCAGGTCGGCTACCGATCGTCGACTTGGTGGGCCGTTACCTCACCAACTATCTAATCGGACGCGAGCCCACCCCTTACCGGATTACTCCTTTGACCCCTGGGAGATGTCTCCCCGTGGTCTTATGCGGTATTAGTACAACTTTCGCTGTGTTATCCCCCTGTAAGGGACAGGTTGCTCACGCGTTACTCACCCGTCCGCCGCTAGAACAAACATCTTCCGCTCCATCCGAAAACTTCGCTTCCGTCGCATGTCCCCGCTCGACTTGCATGTGTTAGGCACGCCGCCAGCGTTCGTCCTGAGCCAGGATCAAACTCTTCCGTTTAATCCTTTTAAACATCTCTCGATGTCTTTCACTCTTTGGAATCTTCGCTAGTCTTTTCCTTAATGTTGCGCGTTTCTTCTCTGTATCGTTTTCAAGGTTCGCTTCACTCTTAAACCTTCACTTTCGTTCGGGCGAGCTCGACTATAATACCAAAGTGTCCCCTCCTTGTCAAGCAATTTTTAGAAATTTTTTTGCCATTAAAAACCGGCTGTACACCGGTATTTTCAATGGCTTTCGGCATCGACCACATCTTGTGGATTTGATAGATAAGCATCATCTACATTTGGTAGACATTTCTCCTGCTCCCTGCTAAAATAGGAAGGAATTCGGGGAAAGGAAAAAAAAGATGAAAAAGAACGAGTGCTTTCCGATGACGGCAGACCGGCTTGGAGCAGACCTGGAGGGCATCTGCCTTCATGAAGGCATCCCGGTGTTCGTTCCCGGCCTTTTGCCCGGTGAAAGCGCTCAGATTCGCATTGTCAAAGCCGAAAAAAAGTATGCATTCGGTCGGATGGAATCATCTCCGGATCCTTTGTCTGTTATCCGAAGGGTCCCGGACTGCTCAGCCTATCCCCGCTGCGGGGGCTGTTCCGGACGCCACATGAACTATGAAGCAACGCTGGATGCAAAGCGGCAGCAGGTAGAAGACTGTTTCCGTCGTATCGGCGGTATTGAAACGGAAGTGTCCCCTGTGCTGGGAATGGACAGGCCCTTCGGCTACCGGAACAAAACATCCCTGCCTGCCGGCGGCACCGCCCGGGATCCTGTGCTTGGCTTTTATGCCCCGCGGAGCCATGCAGTTATTCCGGCACCGGCCTGTCCCAACGCTATGCCTCCGGCAAACGAAATCGCTGCCGCGTTTCTCTCCTGGATGAAATCCTTTCACATAGCGCCATATCGGGAAGAAACCCGCCAGGGCCTGATCCGTCACCTCGTCATCCGGGTGAACCGGAAAGGCGAAAGCATGGTCACAGTTGCTGCCAACGGAAATACGCTGCCGCATACCCGGGAACTCATCGGGGCGCTGGTTCCGCTGGGTACCGTCAGTCTTTGGCTGAACGAGAACCGAGCAGCCACTAATGTGATTCTTTCAGATATTTTTCATCTTTTATATGGTAGAAACACGCTCGTGGATATGCTCTTTAATCTCTCCTTTGAACTGTCGCCGGCTTCTTTTTTCCAGGTCAATCCGGTTCAGACCGAAAAACTGTATCAGACTACGGTTGATTTCGCTCAGCTGAAGAATTCGGATCTCCTGTACGACGTATACTGTGGAGCCGGAACAATCACACTGACCATGGCCCGGTACTGCCGCGAAGCTGTCGGTATTGAAATTGTCCCTGCCGCGGTGGAAAACGCAAAGCGAAACGCTTCCGCAAACGGTATCTCAAACGTTAATTTTCTGGCCGGCAAAGCGGAAGAAATGCTGCCCCGGATGGTCGCAGATGGTTTGCGGCCGGATGTCATCGTGGTGGATCCGCCGCGGAAAGGTCTGGATCCTGCCGTAATCCGGGCCATGGCACAGGCAGCGCCGTCCAGACTGGTTTATGTCTCCTGCAACCCGGCCACCCTGGCCCGGGACGCAGGACTCCTGAAAGAAGAAGGTTATCTGGTCCGGAAGGTTCAGCCCGTGGATATGTTCTGCTGGACTTCCGGTGTCGAGACAGTATGTTTGTTGTCCAAACTCAAGTCCACCTGTAATTGATGTGGCTCTGGATCTGTCCGAACCGGCTGTGATATGAACTTAAGCTAAAGCAACTTATAACAAAATCAAGGCTTATTCCTCTGATCTTTCAAATATTCCCGGACAACCGGAAGAAACAAGGACGCATATCGTTCCATCTTGATTTTGCCTATACCTCTTACCTTCAAGAACTCTTCTTCCGTGCATGGTTGTTTAGCCGCGATTTCTTTCAGGGTCTTATTGTCTAGAATCACATAGGGCGGAACATTCTCCTTCGCTGCCGCTTCGTTTCTTTTTGCCCTCAGCAGTTCATAAAGTTCGTTACCTGCTTCTGCCGAAACAAAAACACCTTTTTCGTTTTTCTTCCGACTTCGATGAGTTACGAAGTTTCGGATCATCAGTGGGTGATCTCCGAAAAGAATATCATGGGATTTTTCTGTCAGAATCAATACCGGATACTGTCCCTCAGTGTATCTCAGATATTCACCGCTGATCAGGGCCGTAATCATGCGGTTTATGTCCCGGATAGTATACCGGCTCATAATTCCCCAAGTCGTTTGTTTTTCCATTCCAAGTCTTGTGTGTCTTGCTGTTTTTTTCCCTTTCAGAATATTTACAATGAATTCTTTTCCGAATCTCTGCCCAGTCCTTGCCACACAGGATAAAATCTTTTTTCCTTCTTCACGGATATCTGTCAACTCATATTCGCCCCTGCAGTTTGAACAGTTTCCGCAATACTCATCCGGCTGTTTTTCTCCGAAATATTTCAGAATGCAGGACCGAAGACAGCCTGTTCCTTCGGCATATTCTGCCATTCGAATCAGCCTTTGGATATCAGCCTTCCGAATATATTCTGCTTCTTTCTGTGTCAGATCCGGACTGGGTTCTCCCATTTCAATCAATCTGCGATTGGTTACCAGGTCGCTTGGATCATACAGCAAAATACAGTCCGCCGGTGAACCGTCCCTCCCGGCCCGTCCTGCTTCCTGATAATAGGATTCCATACTCTTGGGAATATTATAATGAATCACAAAAGAAACATTGGGTTTATCAATACCCATACCAAACGCATTCGTCGCTGTTATCACCGGTTTATGGTCAAATAGAAAATCCTCCTGATTCCGTGTTCTGACTTCCGGAGGAAGTCCTGCATGATAGCAGCTAACCGGGTATCCTTCTCTTACCAGATAATCGCAAAGCTGTTCTGTTGTTTTTCGGGTGGAGCAATAGATGATTCCAGATTTTCCTCTGTGTTCGTCCAGATACTGCCTGACCCAGATTTTCTTATCCTTCGGCTGCAGGACTCCGAAGTACAGATTGGGCCGGTCGAAACCGGTTTGAAAAAAGAACGGATCATTCAGTTTCAGCAATCGACGTATATCTTCCGCAACCCGCGGCGTGGCCGTTGCTGTAAACGCTCCGATCACCGGCCTTCCAGGCAGCTTGTCAACAAACTTACCGATATCCAGATAATCATACCTGAAATTAGGCCCCCATTGGGAAACACAATGCGCTTCATCAACTGCGATCATCGCAATGCGTATGGTTGTACAGAAGTTTTGAAACGATGAAATACTCAGTTTTTCCGGTGCGACATAAACCACCTTGTATTTTCCGGCCACAATATTCCTGAGCACTTTGTCCTGCTGAACGCTGTTCAGTGTACCGTTCAGATAAGCAGCAGGAATACCGTTTCTGATCAGTGCCGCTGTCTGATCCTTCATCAGGGATATAAGCGGTGAAACGACCAGCGTAACTCCCTGCAGAAGCATCGCCGGAATCTGATAGCACAGCGATTTTCCCTGGCCAGTTGGCATTACGCATAGGCTGTCTCTTCCTGTGAGTATTGCCTCAATAACCTCCCGCTGCCCATGACGAAAAGAAGGATACCCAAAGTATTGCTGCAAGATCATCTCCGGCGTTCCATTGCCTGTTTTTTCTGTTTTGTTTTCGATCGTTGGGAATACAGAAGCAATAAACTTATAGTATTTCCCATCCTTCTTAAAAGGAACATTTGGAATGGAGATAACCAGATATGCTTCCTCTATCGTTCGCTCCTGTTCCTCCGAAGCGGGTTCTCTTAATTCCATTCCCGGTTCAGTAACCCGGTAGGAACTGCACTGATCCTTCCCCATAGAAAAATATGCCAGGGGTCGCTTCTTTCCCTGGCGCCAGACAAATCTAATCTTATGAGCATGTACGATCTCGACCGAATGATCATAATCAGCCACGGACTCCATAACGGGAGACGTGTCATCCATAAAACGAGCCGAATTGCCTGCAATATATTCCTTTTCTATTTCCTGGATGCCGATATCACTCCTGCGAACACGATAAACTGCATCTGTCAGCACCTGCACATTTTCATTTTGCGGCGGTGCAGGATCGTCCCTGATTATTTCAGCTACGATCTCATCCATCACAGAAAACATTTTGACACTCGCCCCGTTCAGCGGAGCTCCGTTAGGTGCCTGCGTCAGGCGAAGCAGCTTCCGGCTGTCAGGACAATAACATACGACACAGGCGCCGGCTGTAATCTCTCCGCCTATCTCTTTATGCATTGGAGATTTTGTCAGCACAATCAGTCGTTCCACCTGCCTTGTACCTCTCCCTTCTTGTTTTTATGGTTCGGGTTTTATTACAGATGGACGATTTCAGAGTGAAAGATTGCTGCAAACCGGTTAGCAATCAGTCTTCGATGACACTGATCTGCTGTGGGTTCACTGCATAAAAGGCAAATGGTTTTATCCGAATGCTCCCCGTAAACATCCTGTATATACCGGTCTATGCCACGTTCGTCCATTATTCGATCAAACTCTGTCTCATATTCTGTCCAGGACACTTTTTTCCCCCGGTATGCTTTCAGAAGCTGATCAGTTGGAGCCAGCATAGGATCATGGATATAGCCGATTCCGCCAATCCGGTCCAGAAAAAAACCCAGATCCGGCTGTTTGGCGAACCCCGCCAGCTGTGATTTGTTATTGAGACGCACATCTACCAACAGACTCACACCATTATCTGTCAACAGATCAAAGAATGTCTCCGCTGTCTTCTGTGTAAATCCGATGGTATATATTTTCATGCCACACCTTCTTTTCCGGAATCCGGCCGATATCCGATTTTACGGTTCTGTGTCTGATAAAACTCTTCAATCCGCTGTTCGTCTGAGAAAAAAGACAGCTGGTCTCCAATACCTCGCTGCTCCATTTCCTGTTGTGTTTCAATCTGATCCGGATAGATGATATGCTTTACTGCAAAGCCTTGCTCCTTCAGCGCTTTTCCGATCATAATTGCCCGGTGACAGGTCATTGGATCCTTTTCGGCACACATCAGGGAAAAAACATATCCCATTTGCATTCCCTGCTCTATTTTTTTTATGCCTTGCTGAAATTGTTCCGATTTTGTGTACAACGCAAAATCAAGGTATCCTTCTTTTGTATAATAACGCGGATCTTCCTGTCGCGCTCCAAACTCCAGCCAATAATTACGATAAAGAATACCGTGTTTTTTCAGTTCATCGGACAATACTTCTTTATTAAATTGAGTATAATAAGCTGAATGCGGATTACTTCGTACATCAACCAAGCAACTGACCCCGAAGGATCTCAGTATTTTTGCCATTTCCTCCGGCTGATAAGAAACATATCCTATAGTAAATATCTCTTTCATCTGAGCTCCTTTCAGTTTTACCAAACTTACCGGCTGCCCGTTGATTTACCATTATTTTATCATGGCTTTTACGCTTTCGGCAAGGGGAACAAAACCACACCAGAGCGGTCTTATTTGAAAAAGAGGTGGCAAAACAAGAACAACTTTGTTTTTTCTGAAATTACTGATGCGATCCTGGTTGACCAAATCAGATTGTGTTCAATATGTTCCATTTGACTGTATCTTCGGAAACAGTTTGCCTGTTTACCGGACAGGAATCATAACTTTGCCACAATACGGGGCATTCTTATTTCATATGAACATCCATCTGGGGATAAGGTATAGAGATCCCTGCCTGATCCAGAGCGCGTTTGCCATTATCCAGCATACGGAAATTCACCGGCCAGTAATCCTCCGTTTTGACCCAGACCCTGACTGTAAAATCCAGCGAGCTGTCGCCGCATTTCAGCAGGTTGACCGACGGTGCCGGATCTGAAAGGAGTGCCTTCTCCTCCGAAACCACACGGTTCAGTACTTCATATACTTTGTCCATATCACTTTCATAGCTGACAGAGAAGGTCAGGTCCAGCCGCCGGGTCCCCTCTCTGCTGTAATTGACGATCGCGGTATTGGTCAGCGTACCGTTCGGCAAATTAATATGCCGGTTATCAAAAGTAGCTATTTCTGTATAGAATGCGCCAATGGCTTTTACAGTGCCTTCGTTATCGCCGATCCTGACATATTCTCCGACTTTTATCGGTTTGAACAGCAGCAGGATAAATCCGCCAATCAGATTGCCCAGAACGCCCTGCATGGCCAGGCTGACCGCAACACCCCCGGTACCGATCAGCGTGATGATCGACGTCATTGGGATTCCCATGGTATTCGCGGCAGTCATGATCACCACCACATACAGGAGAATACGAACCAGATTCTTGATGAACCCCCTCAGCGTGGGTTCCATCTTCATTTTGTCTTCATACCGTCCGATGAGTTTCATCACCCAATGGACGAGAAACAAGCCTATAACCAGTGTCAAAAGCCCGCGCAGCAGATCAAAGCCCGCTGTGGTAAAAAAATTCTTAATACTTTCCCAGTTCATCGTCGTGCCTCCTCTTTTTCGGCAGGTGCGCCATCCTGTAAAATTTCCTATGAATCGTTTTTCAGAACTTACTGCTTTTTTATAATATCATCTGCCAATAAATGTCAAGCGGTAATTCCACGAAGCAGTGCCGGACTGAACCATCATTTATCTGTTGAATCAGGAACCCCGGCGTGTTACTATACATATATCTTCCATTTGTCTGCGTTATATGATCTGAATATAAGGAGGGATGCCTGTGCCGGGTCCCGGCGGCCGGGGAAGAGCCCAGTTCCTCACCGAAGAGGAAAAAAAGAATTCCCCGAAAGTAACCAAAGAACTGCTTCAGCGGATTTTTTCCTATCTGAAGCCCTACTGGCGCCAGATGGCGCTGGTATTGGTCTGTATCGCCATTTCCTCGGTCTGCAGCCTTTTTCCGTCCATCCTGACCGGTAATATTATCGACGTACTGACCGGAAAGGAAATGGGAGGCTGGTTCGGCGCGGGGCTTTCCGCCCTGATCAAGCTGATTCTGCTTTCCCTGGGACTGAATCTGGTTTCGAACCTGATCGGCGTCGGACAGAACTATCTGAACAACTGGATTGCGCAGCATATTTCTTTTGATATGCGAAACCAGATGTACCGACATCTGCAGAAGATGTCCCAGCGGTTTTTCACTTCCGCCAACCAGGGAGATATTATCACACGCATGACCAGTGATATCTCCGGTGTTGAGTCGGTTATCACCGGCACCTTCACCAGCATCCTCTCCAACACGATCACACTGGTTGTTGCCCTGGTCGCCATGTTCCAGAAGAACTGGATCCTCGCCCTCGTCGGAATGGCGGTCGTTCCCCTGTTTACACTGCCTACCCGCATGGCCGGCAAGCGCAGGTGGAAGCTTGCCGGAGAAGCCCAGGCCTGCAACGATGAAATCAACGGTATCCTGAACGAAACCCTTTCTGTCAGCGGCCAGCTGCTGGTCAAGCTATTCGGGCGGGAAGACACGGAATACGCACGCTATGAGGAAGCCAACGGACGGATGATCAAGCTGAACATTCGGGAAAAAATGGCCGGCCGCTGGTTCTTCATGCTGCTGAGCACGCTGACGACCATCGGACCGATGCTTCTGTACCTGGTTGGCGGCATCCTGATCATGAAACATGACAGCAGCCTGACCGTCGGTGATATTACTGTACTGGTTGCCCTGCTCGGCCGGATGTACGGTCCGGTAAACAGCCTGCTGAATATCCAGGTGGACTGGATCCGCTCCATGGCCATGTTTACCCGGATCTTCGAATATTATGATATGAAGCCCGAAATCGACGACAAGCCGGATGCCAAAGAACTGACCAACGCCAAAGGTGAAATCGTCTTTGATCACGTCTTCTTCACTTATGACGGCGATCGCATGATCCTCAAGGATATCAGCTTCACCCTGCACAGCGGGGACTGCATTGCCATCGTCGGCCCCAGCGGCAGCGGTAAGAGTACCATTGTTAACCTGATACCACGCCTGTGGGATCCTACAGAAGGCCGGGTGCTTTTCGACGGAACAGATGTCCGGGATCTGACGCTGCATTCCCTGCGTGATGAAGTGGGCGTTGTGACCCAGGAAACCTATCTGTTCAACAGTACAATCCGGGAAAACCTGCTCTATGCGAAACCGGACGCTACCGAGGAGGAAATGATCGACGCCTGTAAAAAAGCCAACATCTACGATTTCATCTCCAGGCAGCCTGAGGGGCTGGATACCATGGTCGGCAACCGCGGACTGAAACTCTCCGGCGGTGAAAAACAGCGTATTTCCATCGCCCGGGCCCTGTTGAAGGATCCGGCCCTGCTGATCTTCGATGAAGCGACCTCAGCTCTTGATTCAATCTCAGAAGCCGCTATCCAGGCCGCCATCAACCCATTGATTGAGGAACGGACTTCCATTCTGATTGCCCACCGGCTGTCCACAATCCTCGCGGCGGACGAGATCCTCGTCATCCGGGACGGTGAGATTGTGGAACGCGGAACACATAAGGATCTGGTTCATGCCGGCGGCACCTATCAGGAGCTGTATGAAACCCAGTTCAGCAAAGCTGTGGAAATGTAACAGCATTAACAGAACAGGCTGCGGATTTCTTTGTTCCGCAACCTGTTTTCATTCTTTGATGGATTTTCCCGGCTTCAGATACCCAGGTTCATGCACTCCTCTTTAATCACAGAGGCATTACCTTCCAGGTCCCGATAAATATACAGGACCACAAGAACAGGTTCCTTGTTGATTTCCTGAGAGCGGCAGAGGAGAGCATAGTTGGTGCCGGCCACTACCTGGGTGCCGAGAAGCGCGACAGGTGTATAAGCTACCGTAATCATTCCTGTCTGGTAGCTGTCCAGCGCCTGATAGAAAACATTTTTGATATCATCGGTAATCGCCGGGTCTTCCGCCACCGACCAGCCACCGGCAAGCATACCGGCTTCCGGAGCTCCAGGCGCAGAATCATCATTTTCCGGCTCAATGGGCCGGACCATGGTAACATCCATCCCGGGGTAAACACCGGTCAGCCGGTCGGTTTCCCGGTCCCATTTCAGCTCCATGTCCACCCCGTCGATGGAAAGTGTCAGGATATCCCCTTCAAAGGACCAGCTGCCCTTTTTCTTTTCATCCTCATCCATAATCTCAAACGTATTATCATCATAGAGGAACACTGTCTGTTCGGCGATCGTGGCACCGCCGAAACTGTAAGTCAGTTTCCAGTCACTGACCAGAAACTCTGTGTCCGTTTTTTCCGCCTGTGCGCCCGTGAGACTGAACACAATCATACATATCGCCAGAATTGCTATGATTTTTCGCATGGTTTTCGCTCCTTTACTTTTTTACAGTTGTATTCCTATCAATACAGTATATCACACCTACAGCCACAGCCGCTGCAACCAGCGCGATCCAGCTGAAGCTCCAGCCATTGGCCATGAAACCCAGCGTGAAGAAAAAGGCAAAACCCAGCATAATCACAATAGGATACAATGCTTTAACCGGCCTCTCACCTTTTTTCAGCACATTGTTATACATATACAGCTCCAGGCAGAGAATCACGCCGGCGTAAGGGCACAGCCAGCTGAAACCCCAGGCTGAGGAACCGCCGAAGAATCCCCAGAAAAGCATGGCCGCGATCGCGATCTGCATAATCATCGGCACGGCAATCCACAGGTTGACCGGTTTCCATTCCTGTTGCTTCATGAAAGTACCTCCGATATAGAATTGAATCAGTTCCCTGTCAGTTTACAGAATAAAAGCCTGAAAGTATATGCTTTCAGGCTAAACGGTCGGTTTTTCTGTCCAAACGGTCAATCCGGCCGGGAATTCTCTTTTTCCCTGTTCTCTTTCAGCAGTTCATTCAGTTTCCGGACTTTTGCCCTGAAGCACCGATACATAATCAGCCAAATGAGAAGATAGGCAGCAAATTCGATTGCCAGCATGATCCAGAACGATGTGCTCCAGGGTTTAAACCAGCCAAGCACAAAACACCCGAAAAGAATGGCACCCATAGCAACCAGGAAATGGGTAACGGTAGCCCTAAGTATACTCCATTCTTCAACATCATAAATCACAACCGAACCCATCGCGATCGCTCCGGGAATACCTCCCAGGAGGATTTGCGGAAGCGAGCTCGTCAAACCGAATCCTTCGCTGCTGAGAGCAAAACATAAACCTATAATACACCCGGCAATATATCCTAGAAGTCCAAGCAATATTGCTTTTTTATACATTACGCTCACCCTCTTTTTTCGCTTCAGTTTTTTTCAGTGTCTGCTGTATCGCCTGAACATACCGGCGAGCAACCCAGGTCTCGCTCCCGTCCTCAAAAATTACCCGGATGGTTCCCGATTGGCTGAAATCGAAAGCGGACACCCTTCTCAGGTTTACTATCTCAAACCGGCTGATCCGGACAAAACAGTCCTGATCCAGCATTTCTTCCAGATCCCGCAGGGGCTGACGGGATTCATATTCGCCCGATTCCGCACGGATCATGACCTTCCGGCTTTCAGTATAAATCCGCCAGATTTCCCATTGATCAAGCAAAACAAGAGTTCCTTTCTTATACGCCGCAACCGGCGAATATTCTCCTTCAGCATATCGCTCAATCGTAATGATTAGATTATCTATAAAAGACGTGTTTTCTGAAGTCCGGATGATGACCTCCGGTTCACGGCAGGACGGATTTATATCGATTCGTATCTTTACCTTGCCGCTTATCATTCATCACCTCTTCCAAACAAAGGCATATCGCAGTTTATCTTACTTTATTTATACCTGTCTGGCAAACCGCTTTTCTGTATCTGTCCGACTGATCAGCAAAAGGTAAACGGTTACATGAAATTGAATCATGTAACCGTTTATGTCGTGATTGTGGCTTTTTATGTAACTTTTTTCTGAAAAGTGTATACAATTCTGTTTTTCTGTGCTACAATTCCACATGTTGTATGTTTTGAGCGTTATAGTATCCAAAATACACCAGATTTGGCAAAAATCATCAAAAAAAGGAGTGAAAAACCGGATGACTGTACGGGTTCAAAAACGGAACAGCCAGCAAACCCTGTCTGCTCCGCGTCCGGTGGTTGAAAAGAGCCGGAAGAAAGTCCCGTTCGCTTCCGGCGATGGTCTCCGCTGGAGCGCCGGGCGGTTTCTGTTGATCCTGGTCGCAGTCGTTCTGGTTTTGATACTGGTCTCAGATATTTCAGTACTCAGCTCCGGCAGCCAGTCCATCAACAAACTCCATTCCCGCATTGACCGGCTGGAGAATTCAAACACCCGAATCCGAAACGAAATTGATCAGAGCATGGATCCGGCCGTCATCAACGCCGTGTCGGTCGAACGGAATCTGATCTCCTCCTACGGCGTAACCACCATCAGCTTGACAGCCCCGGATAATATGCGGTAAAACGTATTATCCGGGTTTTATTTTACCTGTAAAAGGAGGAAATCCTCATGTCCTTTGAACGGATCGGTATCCGTCCGGCCCAGATTCTGCTGCCTGCCCCCGGCGTCAAACCGGAAACCTGGGCATGTATCGCCTGTGACCAATACACATCTGAACCGGAATACTGGGAAAGGGCTTTCGCCACAGTCGGTGATGCGCCTTCCGCCATCCGGCTGATCCTGCCGGAATACAACCTGAAAAACAGCGATGCCATCATCCCTCAGATTCATGGCACTATGACGGATTATCTCACAAAAAAACTCCTCTCACCCGCGGTAGATCCAGGCTTTATCCTCTGCGAACGGACAATTGCCTCCGGCACCCGCCTGGGTCTGGTCTGCTCCGTTGATCTGGAACAGTATTCCTTTGAGAAAGGCTCCCTCCCGCTGATCCGTCCGACTGAACAAACTATTACCGACCGGCTTCCGCCCCGGCTGAAAATACGCCGCGGCGCGCCGATGGAACTGACCCACATCATGATCCTGATTGACGATCCGGACCGCACCGTTCTGGAACCTCTACAGGCTAAGAAAGCTTCCATGCGGAAACTTTATGATTTTGACCTGATAATGAACGGCGGACATCTGGCCGGCTGGGCAGTCGATACCCCTGATCTGCTCAATGAAACAGATAAAAGCCTGAATGCCCTGCTGAATACCAAAGGTGAACATCCGCTTCTGCTGGCTGTCGGTGACGGGAACCATTCTCTCGCCACTGCCAAAGCTTACTGGAACGAGATTCGCGAGACCCTGCCTGAAAATGATCGGGCCTGGCATCCCGCACGCTTCGCGCTGTGCGAGATCGTAAATATCCATGACGAAGCCCTGCTGTTCGAACCAATTCACCGTATCATCACAGGGACCGCCCGTACAACGCTAATGGCCGGCTGGCGGCAGTATGCATCGGATCACGGCATGACGCTGCAGGCTGACGGTGAAGGTCACCGCTTTACAGTCGTTTCCGCCGATGGAGAAGAAACCGTTACTGTAACAAATCCGGAAGGCGCTATCCCCTGCGAAACAATCCAGAAATTCCTGGATGATTTCCTCGCACGGAATCCCGGTACAGGCATTGACTTTATCCATGGGGAAAAATCACTGCGGTCGCTGGCCGGAAAGCCGGGAACAACAGGCTTTCTGCTTCCGGAGATCGACAAACATACATTCTTCAGAGATGTGGAAAAGCTGGGTGTTCTACCGAGAAAAACGTTCTCCATGGGAGAAGCGGATGAAAAGCGGTTTTATATGGAAGCAAAAAAGATCTGATAAAGAAATGACTTCGGCCGCTGCCGAAGTCACAGATCGTAGACAAAGTGGTTTCAGCAAGGAATTGTTGGAGCCACTTTGTTTTGAGTTTCAAACAAGCTCTTCAACAACTGCAGAAAATACCAAAGGCAGCCA
>Ga0310690_10008366_pt1 | contig 13132 bp, 26 predicted proteins | sample AusTroGonzalo_MG_2_FD_207661 | JGI IMG/M metagenome (GOLD analysis project Ga0310690, IMG submission 207661) | Bovine rumen microbial communities from tropical cattle in Woodstock, Queensland, Australia - Gonzalo_04 (v2) (version 2) | ecosystem: Host-associated > Mammals > Digestive system >... | reverse complement strand
TGATTGGTCGGCTAACCATTCAATTTATCCAAATGGTCGCCCATTATTAGTTTATACAATGTTGAAGAACTATTTAACTTATCCAACATATAATGTTGGTAAGTTTACTCTATTAAATGGTGTTTCTTCATTATCGTCTGAACATATAGATTTTAATCCTGAAACAGATTTCTTTAGTACAATTCCTTCAGCTGATTGGTTATATTTTGCTGAAGCCGCTTATAGTGCTTTCAAAGAATCATTAGCTAATGATGAAGGCACAGATGGTAGATATGATTTAGATAGTTACGAAAAGAAACTTGTAGTAGATGAAATACGTTCCAATTCCGGTGACGCTGTTAAGACAGAGAAGAAAGAAACTGTAGTTTATAGTGAAACACTTGAAGAATTTGAGCGAGAATATCAGGCCTTTATAGAAATGCTAAAAGCACAAAAGGCACAAAAGTCATAAATAATATAAACAAAAGGAGAATTTATGAAATTAAACGAAGCCGAAAAGATTTTAAATAAGAATGGTTATGTTTTACAAGAAACACGCCGTTTAGGTACTAATAGAAATATTTTTGTTAGTGATTTGAAAAAACAGAACAAGTATGAAGCTATGAAGAAGGAACTTATAGAAGAATTGGATGGTGATTGTCCTTCACAGGAATCACTTACAAAATTGGGTTATGAAATGATAGGTGACCCACACGATGGCGATTTTTATTATGCAGCCGCAAAGCCAGATGCAAAAAGGAATACAATTTTTGACCAGGTTTATGATGGTAGTGTTTTAATTGACGTTAGCGATTATGATCTTATCTATTATAAAAAACCGTATATTTGGTTCAAATATCTTGAAAAAGTTGCAGCAAATAAATATTTAGATTAATTATGTTATTGAAAGAAGCTAAAGAAATATTAAAAAAGAATGGCTTTATTGTTGAAGGAATGGACAGTCACCCATATTCCGAACAATCTTGTAAGGATTTGTTTATTGAATATGGATGGAAGTGTTTGGAAACTTACGAACGCAGTGGTGGTGTTCATTTTGTATTTAAAATGAAAGATACTGCAGTAGATTTGTTTGTGAAAGGCGAAAGATACGAATGTGATTATTACAATGTTGGTGAAAAGAAACCTTTTAAACACACAACAAATGATTTTAACACAATAGAAGATTTATTTATTAAAGTAGTATTTGGACAATAATGAGGTAAAATATGCAAGGATTTCCTAGAAGTAGTTATTATGGAGTAGAAAAAAAGGCTGCTCCAGCTCCTGCTAAAAAGATAGAAGATCAATTTGAAGCAGAATATCAAAATTTCATCAGTGATTTGAAAGCAAAGAAAGAAGCAGAAGTTCTAACAGAAACACCAAAGGAAGAAGCTCCAATTATTCCTGAAACAGTTGTAACTGTAGCTGAAGATGCTCTTGTTCTTAACGAAGAAACTCAGCCAAAGAAAAAGAAAAAGAAGAAAGAAGAAACTGTTGCTGAATAAGTTTCCATATTATTCCTTTTTACAGTGCTCAATTTTGGGCACTGTTTTTTATTATACATAAACTATTGAGGTGAATTTATGAAAAAATATTCAGTATTAACATATAATTTCAATGATTACGAAATTATGCGTGAGCCAAGGGAAGTAGACCCTGAATGTGAATACATTTATGTGACTGACAATCCAAAATATAAGGAACAAACAAAAGTTTGGAAGGTCATTGTAGATAAAGATTTGGAAGGTTTATCTGTATTTGATAAATGTTATAGTGTAAGATTTAATTTATTCAAATATGTTACAACACCAGTTTGTATCTATATGGATGGTTCGGTTCAAGTATATAAGCCATTAACAAAATTATATAATGACTTTATGAACAGTGGTAATGATTTAGGTTTAATCATTCATCCACTTAGATATAGTATTCCGAAAGAATATGCTATTTGGCAGTCTATTAGAAATTATCCAGCAGCAAATGCTGAAAAGTGTATGAAAGCAATGTCTGCTATGGGATATGATTTTAATTATAAAGGTTTGTATGAAATGACTGTTAGAATAGTCAAGAATACAGAACGAAATAAGTTAATAGACCAATCCTGTTTTGAATTGTTAAAGAAATTTGGAACAAAAGATAAAATAGAACGATTAGACCAAACAGTTTATTCATTCTTACTTAATCTGGAATTCAATGATACAAAAGTATTCCCAATGAGTGAACAGATAATCCATTCTGATTATATGAAATGGTGTATTCATAAAACAGATAAAATAAATGGTAATATTGCGAATACAGATGTTAGAAATGAAGGTTTCTTATTTAATCAAATGGTTAAATTGTATAAAATCTTTGAATATGATTTGAGTAGTTTAACTAAAACAGAAAAGATAAAAGATGCTGTCATTAGTTTAACCAGTTGGAAGAAACGAATAAACACAGTATCATATACAATTTATAGTTTGTTAAAGAAATGCCCAGGATTTGATATAGTTTTGACTTTGAGTGAAGACGAATTCCCACAAAAAGAAAATGAATTGCCTGAAGATTTGTTAGATATGGCTAAAAATGGTTTTGTAGAAATTCTATGGGTTAAAGAAAATACTTATACATTTAAGAAAATGTTACCTACAATGAAGAAATATCCAAATAAAGCTATAATTACTGCTGATGATGGATGTCGCTATTTTAGAAATTATGCACAGGAACTTTATGATATATCAAAAACAAATCCTGGCAAAATTATATCTTATAATGGATGGAATAAATTAGGTATAACTAATGGTGGTGGTGGCAGTGGTATTTTATTCCCAGCTGGTTGTTTTAAAGATTATAAATTAACACAGAAAATAATTGATACAAAACACGATGACTATTACTATGGTTGTTTATCTAAATTAGCAGGATTAGAATGGTATATTATAAATGGAAAACCACGAAATTCTAATTTTGAAAGTATAGATTCAGAAACTAATGTAAGTAATAACTTCTATAAAACAGAAATGAATTTGTGTAAATTAATTAAAGAAGAATTGGGGATAAAATGATTATAGGAAAGAAAGAAATAAGTATACCTAATTTTGGTCAAGCCACACAAAATATATTCACAGCACCAATAAATCAATTACCTGATTTGGTAAAAAATTATTTGTGGGAAGGAACTTTTAATGTTGGTGGACAAACTTTGCCAGATTTGACATTGCATTGTAAAGCAATAGCACATAATCAAGGACAGAATGAATTTACTTTGACCTTTGACGAATTTCAGGATATGTATGCGACAACTACTTTAAATAGTATTTTCAACAGTCAATTAAACTTTGATTTTACTGTAAAAATGTTTGATACAGCACTGAAAAATGTAATTTATTCAAAGACTTATAAGAACTGTACAATTTCAAGAATAGATGAATTTGATTTGAACCAAGAATCTGACGGAAAAATCCAAATTAAAGTCCATTGTAAATACTAAGTTTGGTTCATACAAAATTTATAAACTCGGCTATTGCATATAGTCGGTTTTTTGTTATATTGGAGAATATGGAAAAAGATACTTATAAAAAGTGGGAGAACTTCGTAAAGAAGAACAAGATTCCCACAGAAGATATAGATGTTAGTTTATGTGCTACACTATTAGCGAACCAGGAAAAGTTTGAAAAGAAAACTATTATGGATGTCGCAAAAGATAACCATAAGAAGAATAAGAAAAGGAAGAAAAAGAAATGACACTAGACGAAGCAATAAAACACTGTGAAGAAAAGGCTCAATGCGGAACTGATTGTGGAATGGAACACAAGCAACTAGCCGAATGGTTGAAAGAATTAAAAGACCTTCGTAAAAAAGTTGAAGATTTAGAAGAAAAGCTTGAATATAAGTCTAGAGTAATGGATAAATTATCCTGGGACGAAGTTATTGAAGCAGAAAACGAAGTAGATGCTGAAATGGCTGAAGATGAAGATGATGGAGAACAAATAAAAACCATTTATGACGAGAGAAGAATTTAAGAAATTAGAAGCCGAAGAATATGAACGTATTAGAATAACTTGTCCAAAATATCAAGAAGACGATTCGCAAGATGCTTTAAATGCAAATTCAAGACTTGCTTATTTTTATTCTTGCATAATTGAAAAGTTACTTAAAGAAAATGAAGAATTAAGACAGACAGTTGAACTCAAAAACAAATTGGATAATTTATTCAAATGATTAACGCAAAAGTATTACGAGCAAAGTATTTTGATAATACAACGCCTGATAAAGTTATCAAAAATCAGTTAGAGAAAATTGAAAAACTGATTATTCAAGCGGCTGAACAGAAACAAGATTTTGTAATGGCGATTGTTCCAATTAAAGTTAAAGACAAAATCAAAGAAGAACTTGAGAATGAAGATTATACTGTATGGTCTAGCCCTATTGGTGTTGTAACTAATGAAGAAGAACTAAAACAGAAAGGTTTTCAGTATATCACGATTACTTGGGATGAGAACTTAGTCTTTTGGGATGAATTAAATTAAGGTAAAACTATGAGAAATAAATTTACACCTGAATACATTGACGAATTGAACGAAAACGAAGTTTTCGTATTTGGCTCAAATAAGGAAGGACAACATATCGGCGGAGCAGCTGCTTTTGCTATGAAAAATTTCGGTGCTGTATGGGGTAAAGGCGAAGGTCTTTATGGTCAGAGCTATGCTTTACCAACAATGGATGACGAAGACCCAAGTTGTGTAAAACCTTATGCTGACAGATTTATTCAATTTGCTAAGGACCATAAGGACCTTACTTTCTATGTAACTCCTGTTGGTTGCGGAATTGCAGGTTTCACACCTGAAGAAATAGCACCATTCTTTAAAGAAGCATTGGATATGGATAATGTAATTTTACCGAAATCATTTGTGGAGAGTTTACGATGAAAGTAGCACTAATTAGTTACGAACCAGACAATTATGACCCAGACGAACTTGACGATTTGAATGTTTGGGATTTTGACCAGAATGATGTTCGCATTTACGATTTGAATAAAGTAGATGAGAAAATGATTGACTATATTGTTTCAATGGCACACTCCTGTGGCGAACACGGGTTAGGTGTATTAGTGAGGAAAGTAGATGAGTAATTACAGAAAGACCTTTTGGATAGCTTGGTGTTATCCTATAAACAAATTAGAAAGAACAGCCCACGAAATTGCTGATGAATATCAAGTAGATTGTCGCATAGATACTGATGTCATTAAGACAGGTTGGTTTAGTAAGAAATATGAATACAACATTGTTTACAGTGGCGAAAAAGAACAAGTAGAAAAGGCATACGATGCAATTTATGAATGTGCTGAAGATTTTCAAGCAGAACTAGATTCATTATAAGGATAAAACTATGCCGAAAGATTATAATGGATATAATAGTTTTAAAGAGATGATGCAGAATGACCCAGACCCATATATCAGATTTATGCATCAGGATTTACCTGGCGGTAAATGGGCTGCATTAGCAATTTGTATGTTAGTTATTGGTTTACCAATGATACTTGCAGTATGTTTGTCTTTATAAAGGAATTTTATGAGATACCACGAACTGATTGGATTGCTTGACGATACTTTCGCCAAATACAGAAAAGAAGAAAATAGTCCAGATTCTGCTTGGACTCCTTATTGTTATTACAAGAATTTAGACAATGTAAAAGCCGATTATTCTGTTTATGTTGGTTCTAAAGGTTTGCGAGATGAACTTATTGCGATTTTGGAACGCTGTGAAAACGAACAGAATTTTAAATTCACAGATAAACAATGGGAAGCATTAGCATTGACACTTGAAACTGCTAATACACAAAATAATGATGATGGAGCTTGGACAGATATAATGTTTAGAGCCAAGTACAATTTCATTGAAAGTGTAAAAGCATTTTTAGATACACAGCATGTTCACTTATATTAAAAGGAGAAATAATGAAGAATTTAGACGAATTAGATGACGATGAAGAATTGGAACTCTTTATCAGAGAAATGGAAAAAATCAGGAAACGATTTTTAATCGGTGCCGGCATAATTTTAGCTATAACAGGCATTGTATTTTTAATTAAGCTTTTTGTATGAACGAAATATACGTTTTAATTTATCAGCCATATTTTACAAATTATGAGTTCTTTCATACTGAAGAAGAAGCATTAAAAGTACGAAATATATTTAAACAAAATAATCCTGATAAATATGCAGAAGTAGAAAAATGGGATATGGTTAAATTTGCTAACTGGGTGGCAAATGAATTAAGTATTATAGGTCAACCTGGTTTTCATATAGGATAAACTATGAAAGAAAATAAAGTATTAAAACTTATTCAAGAAAAACTTGATTACTATTATCTAAAAGCAGAATATACGAAAACCACAGTCGGACACGTATTTGTGGCTGAGGGCTTACATATAATCGTTAATGACGAAGAAGAATGTAAGTGTATTGAATTTAATTCTTTTGATAAAGGACCAAAAATCCGTAAAGTTTGTAAGGACGAAGAAACATTAGTAAAAGAATTAGATAAAACACTGTTAGCATTTTACAAAATAAAACATAACAGAATAAACGAAGAAAATAAATCTAAACCAGTCCGAAGTTCTTTTATTAACAAACAGTTGTACCGATTGTATTTGTTTGCATTTGATATGTGGGGCAAACGAATAAAGAAAGGTAAACGAGCTGGTATTTGGAAAATTCTAATGGATGACGTTTGGGCTGACATTTATGACAGAACTGACATAGATGAACGCTGGAAAATCTATAATGAGTTAAATCCAAAGAAAAGTAAATAAAATTTTACATTAAAACTGCAAATTCCCATTGACAAGCTCAGTGGGATTTTCTATTTTATGAATACAAAAAGAAAAACCACTAAATAAGGAGATAAAACTATGAAGAAGTTCCAAATTACTGTTACTGCCGTTCGTGAATTCACTGTCCCGGACAACGCAACTGACGAAGAATACGATGAATTGAAGGCGGTCGCTCTTATGGCGATGAACGAAGAAAAGATTAGCCCGGAAAAGGTCAAGGTAGAACTGATTGATGCCCCGGACGAAATCAAGGCAAAATATGTAATCAACAAGGACTGCCAGGACTAAATAATAATTTAACACAAATTAAAAATTTTCAAAGGTCGCTCTATTGGGCGACCTTTTTTGTATTTTGTATAAATACTATATGAAACAACGCATTTTATCAAAGAAAGAATGGGATTATATTGTTTGTCCTGATAAGATTGCTGAAATGGTTTTAACTTCTGCTGGATATGATTTTCGCGGTTGCAAAATATATCTAGGTTCAAAAGCGATCAGCCCTTACTCAATGCAAAAAGAAAATGTTTTAACTTGGACTACAGTCGGAGATTTTCTAAAAGATAAAGGACTTATTGATTTTGAAGAAGATTGGCAATGTGTAAAGGCTATTAAAGAGTATTATATGAAATTAAATGAAGCAGAAAAGGTTTTGAACGATGCTGGTTTCTTAATGGAAGCAAGACTTGCTACATTTGATGGAGTAGTCAGAGAAATTAAGAAGCTTTTAAAAAGTAAATATGAAATTACTGATAGAAGTAAATTTAATCAGTATGTAGAAGAATTAACACCTGTTAGAGTTCCACAAGTTTATACTTCTGCGGAATACGCAAGAAAACTTTGTAAAGATTATTTTGGATGGTAAGTTATGGAATTAAATGAAGCGAAACAAATTCTTAATGAAAATGGTTATGTTTTATATGAAGGTAAACTTGGAAGAGCATTAGGTATTGGTGCTTTAGCTTTGTCTTCTTTATTTGGAACTGCCCATGCTGAAATTGATAACTTGGATTTAAAAACTATTGATACCGAAGAAATAAATGAAATTAAAACAGCATTAGAACAAGAAAAAGATATAGATTTTTGTAAATTAAAAAGTAAAGGTTTAGTTTGTAAAGATACTAATAATTCTGTTACATTTTATCCGACAGAAACACTTGAAAACATTGGTATATCTGATAATATAACTGAAATCATATTTTTAGATGGATATAAGAACAAAAACAAATTAAGTGGCATAGTTTTCAATTATAAGAATGGTTCTAAAAAGTTAATTACACACAAAATCGGCGATAAGTATGGATATATTACTAAACTAGACGAATACGATACAGAAACAGATAAAAAGATGATTACTCCAGGTAAAGTAGAAGAAATGACAAATAACTTATACAAAACACTAACTAAAGAAGTAGACAGACCTAATAAGTATGAAGAAATTGAACAAAAGATTTTGAAAAAATATACAGGTAAAGATACTGACAAATATAAAAACTATAAACCATACGAAGATGAAGAATTGTCTGATGATGATAATTCTCAATTAAATAGAATAATGGCTAAATATCAAAAATAGTTTATTATGAGTGAAAAAGTTATTGTATCAATGACCAGTTATCCTGGTAGAATAAGTAATGTGGGCAAATCCATATACTTGTTGCTTAACTATCAAAGAAGAAAACCAGACGAGATTCATTTGTGGTTATCCGAACCTGAATTTCCTAATAAAGAAAAAGATTTACCTAGTGATTTGAATTTAATGCTTAAAACTGAAAATGTATTTCTTCATTGGTTGCCAAAAAATACTTATGTTCATAAAAGACACGAAATTTTTAAATACACAACTGACGAAGATTGTGTATTTTTGATTGATGACGATGTTAGATATGCTGACAATTTGATACAGACTGTAATGGAAACGCATAAAAAATATCCTGATTGTATAGTTTGTTATAATAGATATTCAAAGCATCAGTATAATGGTAGAAGAATTATCTACGGTCCGCCAGCACCAGAGAATGAACCAAAAGCAAATTTTAATCGTTGGTGTGGGCAGTCTATGATACCTTCTAAATTATATCCAAAAGAAATTTTAGACGAAACACATCAGCAAATTAGAGATAATACTTCACAGATAAGTGACGAATGTTGGTTTCAACCTTGGACAGTATATTATGATATTCCGATTTATCATTTAAATTTCAGTTGGGGAATTGATATAGACCCAAAGAAAGGAAAGAATACTGGTATTGTTGCTTTCAGTCACCAAAAAGAAGCAAATGGTTATGAAAAAAGAGATAACTGGATGCATGCTGTTATAACAAGTTATCCTGAAATTTTTGAAAAGTATAAGAGGATGTTTAATTATGAATAGTGAATGGTTGAATTATTGTATATCTTTAACCCCATATATTAAAAATAGATTTAAACAAGTAATGGGATTTGAACCAAATATAGAAAATCCAAAAAGATTTACAGAAAAACTTGAATGGCTAAAAATATATGATTCTATATTTTTAAAAACTTACTGTGCAGATAAAATAACAGTTAGAGAATATGTTAAAAACAAAATAAATGAAGATATATCTATTCCAATTATTGCTGTTTATGATAAATTTGATGATATAGATTTTTCTAAATTACCTAAAGATTATATTATTAAAACTAATCACGGTTCACACACTAACATTATTGTTAGAGATGGTAAAATAGATAAAGATTTTGCTAAGCATAAATTTGAAGAATGGCTTAGTAAAGATTGGTCTTGGTATGGTTTTGAGATGCACTATAAACCAATTAAAAGAAAAATTATAATTGAAAAATTTATGACAGATGGTAATTCAGCACTTACTGATTATAAATTTATGTGTTTTAATGGAAAACCAACATATTGTCAAGCTATAACTGATCGAGGAACAAATAAAATGGCTTTAAATTATTATGATATGGATTGGAAACCTTGTAAAGATATATCAAGATTAGATTTACCAGCTAATTATAATAAAATAGATGAAAAACCAAAAACTTTTGAACAAATGAAAGAATATGCTACTATTTTAAGTAAAGATTTTAAATTTGTTCGTGTTGATTTTTACGAAATAGATGGTAAAGTATATTTTGGTGAATTGACTTTTATACCAGCGGCATCTTATGTTAAATATAAAAATCCAAATACAGATTTTGAATTTGGAAATTTATTAAAATTGGATTAAATTAATAATTTTATTAATTTTTTCTTTAGTAGTTGTTTTATTATTTTTATATAAATTATGTAATGGCTCTTTCTCATCGTGAGATAGAGCCACTTTATTAAAGTTTTTATTTAAACATATACATTCATTTAAATTTTTAACGTATCTAATTGCTGTATAAAAATTATCGTCTTCTGTTATATCTAATGTATCATCTTGTAATAAGTAAAGTACATTACCATAACAATATGGTGGATGTAATGTAGCATAACCACCAGTATGTGATATACCATTATAGTATGTTCTATAAAATGATACAAAAGCTGATGTGTTATTTAACCATTCATTATATAATACTTCAGCATAATTGAATTTATATATACAGTCATCGTCAGCTGATATAATAGGAACAGTTCTATACTTATCCATAGTAAACAAAACTTTTTTGAACGATTTAAGATTTGGTTTTATCCAAAACAATTCAATTAACTTGTTTTCTACAAACAACATTAAATTATCAGGTAATTCCTTTTCCATTAAAGGAAATTCGTCTTTACTTAAAACTAACACGATATGAAAACCAGGACACATTTTTATAAGTGAATATAATGTTTTTTCTACTGTGTTTATGCGTGCTTTCCACGAAGTTAAAGATATACAGGCTTTTTCGCCATCGTATTCTTTGCCCATAGATTCATATTCATAAATTTTGCTATAATCTTCTTGTTCCATATCACATTATTTATATTCAGTTTGTATTGTAAATAAAATTTACTTTCAAATGGGTTGCCAAAAGCAATCCATTTTGCTATTATGAATGAAATTATATAAGGAGATTTTTTATGATAAACCAAAACATAGAAACATTTTTAAAAGATTTAAAAAATAACATTCAAATACTGCAGAACGTACCAAATTTTAGTGCTTATCATTTTTTAAGTATGTTATCAAGTGAAGTTGAATTTTTAGGTAAAATTTTATGTTGTTGTGATTCTGTATTTGGTAAAGAAGGTATATCAAGATTTACTTTTTCGTATGCCATTTTGAAATTAAATGCATTTAAAGATTATCAACAATTTATATCCATAAAAAGTAAAATAGGTGTAGGTCTTTTTGTTGAAAAAGAGGATAATAAAGAAGAATATAATATAAATGATTTAGTTGAAACTGTAAATAAAAAAATTAATTCAGATATTGAAATTGATTTTTATACTGATTTTAGATGTTCATTTAGTCATTGTCAAAAACCAACCGATAAACTTGGTATTAGTTCTAAAACAAACAAAGCAATTTATAAAAATAATTCAGTTTATGTGTTAGATGCATTAAAATTTAGTAATGATTTTTGTTCTGCGATAGATGAGATTTTAAAATCATCTGATAAAAATGTGAGTAAATATATAAAATCAAATTGGCTGAATATATACGATTTTGAAGAACATAATATAATTGAAATAGACAATTCACCTATTGAAGTCATAACCATTGAAAATAATGCTGTAACTGGTTGTACAATTCAACAATAGGAAACTCAATGAAAAAAATTATTGTTTGTTTAATCTTTTTAATTTCATTTGCAAATGCAATTCAATGTTATAATGGCAAAACCTATGTAAATATACCGGAATCTAAATTATCAGACCTTGGATATACAAAATACAATATAACGCATAGCAATTTTGATTGTAAAATGGCTTATAAGCGTTATTTAAAAGTTAAAGAAATAGAACCAGTTAATGTTTCTTATGTAACAGAAAATGAAAAGAACGAAATAGAAGAACCTAGTAAAATGGGTTCTTTCTACCTGTGTTTGATAGTTGTAATTGTTGGTGTAATTTGGTTAATTAAAAATGTAATTAAAGATGAACCACAAGATGAATGGTATTCAGTAACTCAAAAAGAACAAGTTAAACCTAAGAACAATATTAATACAGAATCTGATGAGTATTGGAATGATTATAGAGAATCTTTAAGATTAGAACAAGAAAGGCAGAAAAAGTATTGGGATGTTATTCTTGGGAAAAATTATCCTGTTAAAACAGAAGAACAAGTTAATACCGAACTGGTTAAGCCAAAAAATAGTATCATTCAAAAAGAACCGGTTAAGTCTTGGGATGATTTATCAAAAGAATATAGTGAAAACTTAAAAAAGATAGAAGACGAAAGACAGAACAAAAACTATCCTGTTAAATCAATACAAAAATTTAATAAAACTTATGACGAACTTTTAACAAAACAAGAATGGTATGATTTTAGAAAAAAAGTAATATATGATAGAGGTGGATATGTTTGTGAATTTTGTAAGAAAAAACATAATTTACAAGTCCATCATAAATTGTATTATAAAAAACCAGATACAGAAAAGATAGAACCTTGGTTATATAATATGGATGAAGTATTATTGCTTTGTGATAATTGTCATAAATTAGTACATAAAAATAATAAGATAAAAGTTTATTATATTTCTTATGCTGATTATGATAAAAGAAAAGTTGATTTTTATAATAATTTCAACCAATCATAATTTAAATAAATTTTCTAAAGTTCAACTAAAACAAATTTGTTAATTGCTCTATTGTCATAGAGCAATTTTTTTGTTATTTTTAGATAAAAACTATAAGGAGAAATAAAAAATGTTTCCAGGAATATTTGAAAGTTTTCAGGAATTTGTGCCTGAATTTGAAATTCTAAAAGACGGCGATTCTGAAAAAGCCAAAGAAATTAAAAAAGAGAATGACGCAATAGCTAAGCAAGAAATGGACGATATGGTTGCAAGAGCCAAAGCAGAATATGAACAGGATAACCCGATAGAAGAAGTTCATTGTAATGCTTGTGGTTGTACTTGGAAGCAGAGAGTTCACTATTGGAGAACTATGCACGGGTCATTTTGCACTATTCCAGTAAACTGTCCTCAATGCGGAACTCATATTTTCGGAGGTTAATAAAAATTTACATAGTTTTGTAAACATAATTTTACGCAGTTCTCATTGACAGAACTGCGTTTTTTATCTATATTTACTTATGTAAAAAGAAAAACAACCAAAGAGGTTCAACAATGGCAAATTCCCAAATCAACATCAACTCTGTAGTTTCTGTTTTCAAGAAAATCGCCCGCAAGACTGGTTGGAAGGTTAGCAAGAATTAC
>Ga0310690_10008365_pt1 | contig 13133 bp, 7 predicted proteins | sample AusTroGonzalo_MG_2_FD_207661 | JGI IMG/M metagenome (GOLD analysis project Ga0310690, IMG submission 207661) | Bovine rumen microbial communities from tropical cattle in Woodstock, Queensland, Australia - Gonzalo_04 (v2) (version 2) | ecosystem: Host-associated > Mammals > Digestive system >... | reverse complement strand
TAGTGAAATGCTTGCTTTTGAGATAATCAAAACAATCGTCCACGCTCTCAAACTCTATGATGGGCACGTGGAATGCCGCCCCCATCGTGCTGTGAATAAACTTGGGGTGCGTCAAGCGAGCTTTTCGGTTGACGACGAACACCGCGTCTGCGCCCGCGCCGTCCGCTACGCGCACGAGCGTGCCCATATTGCCGGGGATCTCTATGCCATCCAACACAAGAACGACCGCCTTATCGTCAAACACGAGCTCGTCCAAGCGATACTCTTTCATATAGCAAATGGCGATCACGCCGTCGGGCTTATCCTTTTCGGCAATGTGCTCAAACACTTTTTTGCTCACCGTATAGGCATTCTCCGCGAGCGGGAGCATTTCCTGCACGAGCGCAACGCACTCATTCGTATAGACGCATTCGGGCGAGATGAGGAGGGTCTCCACGCGGAGACCGTTATCCAAAGCGAGCTTGGCAAGCCAAAAACCCTCGGCAACAAAGAGCCGTTTGGGGTTGGGCTTGGAATTGGCGGCGATCGCTCGCACCGTCCGCACCGCAGGGTGGCTTTCCCCCACGTTTAAGAGACGGTAGTCCGCCAAAACGCTCTGCAACTTCTCGCCTACGTCCGTCATATTACCTCACGATAAAATTGATGATTTTGCCGGGCACGTAAATAACTTTTACGATGGTCTTGCCCTCAAAGAGCGATTTGAACTCGCCCTCGGTCACGGCTTTCTCCGCCTCCTCGCCCGTAGCGGTGCGCGGGAGGGTGATAACGCCTTTTAATTTGCCGAGGATCTGCACGGGGATCTCCACTTCGTCCGAAACGAGCATATTCTCGTCGTGTTCGGGCCACTTGCTCTCGGCGATAAGCGTCTTGTTGCCGATGGCTTCATTGATCTCCTCGGTGATGTGCGGCGCAACGGGATAAAGCAAAGTGAGCAACGTTTCAAGCTCGCCCTTGGTGATATAACCATCGGCATACACTTCGTTGACGTAACCCATCATAGCGGCGATGGCGGTATTGAAGCCCGTCGCTTCATAGTCCGCCGACACTTTCTTGATCATTTTGTGCGTGCTTGCGCTGTGTTTTTTGCTGTAGCCTGCCTCATCGGTCATGATCTCGGGAAGACGCCATACTCTATCCAAGAAACGCTTGCATCCCACAATGCTGTTATCCGACCAAGGAGCGGGACGCTCGTAATCGCCGATGAACATCACGTAAGTGCGTAGTACGTCGCTGCCGTACTTATCGATGCAATCATTGGGGTTGACCACGTTGCCGAGGCTCTTACTCATCTTATTGCCGTCACTGCCGAGGAGGAGTCCCTGCGCCGTACGCTTCTTATAGGGCTCCGCAAAGGGCACCGCGCCGATGTCGTAAAGGAAGCGGTTCCAGAAACGGGAATAGATGAGGTGGCGGGTGACGTGCTCCATACCGCCGTTATACCAGTCCACCTGCCCCCAATATTTCAGCTTGTCGGGGTCGGCAAGCACGTTGTCGTTCTTGGGGTCGATATAGCGCAGGAAGTACCAAGAGGAACCCGCCCACTGCGGCATCGTATCGGTCTCGCGCTTGGCAGGGCCGCCGCACTTGGGGCAGGAACAATTTACCCAATCGGTAACTTTGGAGAGGGGGGATTCGCCTGTATCGGTGGGCTTGTAGTTTTCAAGCGGAGGCAATACGAGCGGGAGCTCCTCTTCGGGCACGGGCACCATTCCGCACTTATCGCAATAGACGATAGGAATGGGTTCGCCCCAGTATCTTTGGCGGTTGAACGCCCAGTCTTTCATATTGTAATTCACCTTGGCGGTGCCGATGCCCGCCTTTTCAAGGTGCTTGATCATCGCGGCGATCGCGTCTTTCACTGTCATGCCGTTCAAAAAGCCGCTGTTGATCATCGTGCCGCTGTAAATATCGGTGTAAGCCTTTTCTTCAAGGTTCACTTCGCCATCGATGACTTGAATGATGGGCAGACCGTACTTTTTCGCAAAATCGTAGTCGCGCGTATCGTGCGCGGGAACTGCCATAATGGCGCCCGTGCCGTATCCCATCATCACGTAGTCGGCTACGAAAATGGGCACTTCTTTGCCGGTGAGCGGGTTGATGGCGCTCACGCCGCGGAGCATCACGCCCGTCTTGTCCTTTTGCAGTTGCACGCGCTCAAATTCGTTTTTGCGGCGAGCGGCCTCGCGGTAAGCTTCCACCTCGTTCATATTCTCAATCTTGTCCTTATTCTCGTCGATGAGAGGATGCTCGGGCGCGATACACATAAAGGTAACGCCGTACACCGTGTCGCAACGAGTGGTGAACACGCGGAGCTTGCCTCCTGTGGTCACGTCAAAATCGATCTCCGCACCGTAGCTCCTGCCGATCCAGTTTTCCTGCTCGGTCTTCACGCGCGGGAGAAAGTCCAAGCCATCAAGCCCGTTGAGGAGCTTGTCTGCGTAGTCGCGGATCTTAAGGAACCAAACGTCCTTTTGCTTCTGAATGACTTCACTGCCGCAACGGTCGCACACGCCTCCCTGCGATTCTTCGTTGGAGAGCACAACTTTGCAGTTTTCACAGAAATTCACGTATGTATTGCTACGATACGCCAAACCGTGCTTGAACAGTTGCAAGAAGATCCATTGCGTCCACTTGTAATAGTGGGGGTCAGTGGTATCTACCGTCCTATCCCAATCGAAAGAATAGCCCACGCGCTTGAGCTGGCCCACAAAGGTGTGGATATTCTTGTCCGTTACGATGCGGGGGTGCTGATTGGTCTTCATTGCGTAATTCTCGGTGGGAAGGCCGAAAGCGTCCCAACCGATGGGGAACAGGACGTTATATCCCTGCAAACGTCTCTTGCGGGAGATGACCTCCATCGAGGTAAACGCGCGGATGTGCCCGACGTGCAAGCCCGCACCCGAGGGATACGGGAACTCTATCAAGCCGTAAAACTTGGGCTTTTTATCAAAATCCTTCGCTTTGAAAAGCTGTTTTTCTTCCCAAATGCGTTGCCACTTTGCTTCTACTTCTTTCGGTGAATACTCTTTCATAACCGTCCTTCTCGCCGTACGCGCGCCAAAAGCGCGGAACGAACCATAGATATATAATAAACAATAATATAATACTCGCGCCGAAATGTCAAAAGATTTCGCCTCGCTATGGCGGGGAAAAGATTTACACATGTCGATTATAAGTTTTTCCCACTTTGCCAAAACTATTATCGGAGGTAAAACGATCATGAATCCTTTTGAACTGGAAGCTATGGATATGGACAGCTGTATGGTAAGCCGCGACAAACTGTACGGTTACAGCTACGACAAATACACCGCCGACCCTTACACCAAACTGCGCATCATTTTGATGAACGGCGCGGAATACGAACAGGTGTGGTTCGGACACAACGCAATGCGGTGCGAAGCGCGAGGCGACCTAAGACGCGACCTTGCCCTGCTCCGCCGAAGCGAGCAAATGCAACAAAAACGTATTGCCTGTTTGAAACCCATTTCGGAGAGCGTGCTGGAAAACACGATAGGCTATGAACAACTTGCCGTGGACCTCACCGCCTTGATGGCGGCAAGGGAGAACGACCCTTACGTGAAGCATTGCTTGGACTTTGCTCTCTTGGAGGACTTTGACCACTTGTACCGCTACGCCGACTTGCTCAATATGGAGACGGGACAGAAGGCGGAAGATATGGTGGGGTGCTACGCCGAGATCATGCCGGGACGCCCCACCATAAGCGAACACCGCTACCCTTACGACGACGTAAAGCGTCCCATTGGCAAGAACGCGTCTCTCCTTACCAAACTGCAAGTGAACATCATCACCGCGGCGGAACAGCAGACGATGAACTATTATATGAATCAATGCGGCTTTTACAAATCCGACCTCGGCAGACGACTTTATCAGGAAATTGCAATGATAGAGGAACAGCACGTGAGCCAATACGGCAGTCTCATAGACCCGACGGCAAGTCCTTTGGAAAAGCTTTTGATGCATGAATACACCGAAGCGTATCTCTATTACAGCTGCTATAAAAGCGAGCCTGACGCAAAGGTGAAAGAGGTGTGGGAAGAGCTTTTCACCGAGGAAGTGGCGCACTTGCACTTTGCCGCGAACTTGCTGAAAAAATACGAGAACCGCGAGTGGTGCGAGGTGATCCCGGACGGAACCTTTCCAGAACTTCTCATCTTCCGCGAACAAAAAGACTACGTGCGCGACGTCTTAAAAAACACCGTGAACGAAACGGCGATGCGCGAAGACTTTACGACGGTGAACGCCTTAAACGATAACTTTGACTTTTTCAAATACCAAGAGCGAGTGACGGGAAAAGACGTTGCCTCGCACGAGGTGATAGAAAAGCACATCAAAGAGCTCAACGCGGATTACCGCTATCAAGAGAAGGAACACCCCGTGGCGGCGCTCCGCGACAGAGAAAAGGACAACACGACCCTCGGCAGAGAAAAAAGCAAATCAAGCGTGAAATAAGCGCATACAAAAAGGGCTTTGCCATGATGGCAAAGTCCCTTGCGAGTCCCTTGCGTTAGGAATATGCAAGGGACTTTTTATTCATTGATAATCGTTATTCCGCGACGGGAAGATTGCCGACGATAAGGGGGATTTTCACCGAAGTATGACCGTAATTCACGCCCGTGTAATCAAAGGAACTGTCGGCGTAGATCGTGATGATGTCGTAGCCTTTCATCGTGTCGGGGTCTTCGGCTTTATGCTTGGTATAGAGACTGTACGTCGCGTAGCCGCCGCAAGTGCCATAACAAAGGTAGACGGGTGAATTCTCTTTGGTGTACGCGCCGCTCTCGTACAGAATGCTATTATTGATGTGGTCGTGGCCGCAGAAAAGTCCGTTCACCCCCGCACCAAGCTCTTTCATCAAAGCGTACATGCCGTTATTATAATCGGACGAACAGCACCCTTCGTAACTGGCGGTGCCGGACACAACTTCCCAACCCGTCTTCAAAACGTGCCAACCGAGCACGTTTCCTTTATAGACAAGCTCACTGCCCTCTATCTTGGTATATCCGTCGGGAATGGTCGTTTTGCCCGCGTCGTAAGAAGCTTTATCGATATACATGATGCTATTTTGCTCCACGAGCGGGATATGGACAAAGAGCATCGTTTTCACGCCGTTCGTGAGGTTCTCGGTGACGGCATTCACCTGCTCTTCGTACCACTTCATTTGGTTCTCTTTCAAGAAATCGTAGCTACCCTTATCCACGCCCACTTTCTTCGCGTCGGCGTCGGAGATCGCGTCGCCTGTATCCATAAAAATCATGGATTGCACGACCTTATTATCCTTGCCGAGAAGGTTCACCACGCAGTTGCCGTTGCCCCACACCTTTTCACCGGTCGAGGTGTATTTGGGAGTATTATCGACCAAGCAATGCGGATAGGAAGCACAAATATCCATAAGCTCCTTTCTGCCCAAAGCGAGCAATTGGTCCCCCTCGTGATTGCCGATCACGTACGTCCAATAAATGCCGAGTTTCTCAAAGATATTGCAAAGTTGCACAGCGCGCGATCTACCGCGAATGCTGGTAATGATATCGCCCGTCATCACGACGTAATCGGGCTTCTCCTCATATATGGCGGCGAGCATCTTATTCAGCGTATTTTCATTCTCCGTCATCTTGTCGCCATAGTGCAGGTCGGTAAATTGCAAAACTTTCCAAGGCGTTTCGTCCACGCCGTCCTCGTTCAGCTTGATGAGCTCGGCGGGCTTTCCGTCTTTGAAGTCCGTTTTCAAAGAAACGTTGGTCTCCACTTTATGCACCTTGGACCAATCCACGCGCATGGGCATCGGACCGAATAAAAACACACATACGATGGAGATCACCGCAATAAGGCTCACGGACACGATAGCGGCGATTTTAGCTTTTCTTGTCATTTCCATAGTTCTTCTCCCTTTTGCCTGAAATGCGGCGCAAACTTATGCCGGTTGCCCGTTCACAATGCGCGCAATGCGATTATAATTCGTATCGAACAGAACATCGGCAAAATCAAACGTACTGTCCGCATGGATTTTGATGACCGAATAACCGCGGTCATCGTACTTGGGACCGTCGGATAGTCCGTCCGCCGTCTTGTTGTAACCCTGAATGCCCGAGCAGTTTCCATAGCAAAGATAGATGGGCGACTCATCCGCCTCGTACAATATCGTATTGTTGATGTGATCGTGACCGCAGAAAACGCCGTTCACATGCGCACGAAGCGCGCACATACGCGCATACATTCCGTTATTATAATCGGAGGAACATGGCGTCTCAAAACTGCGCGTATCGCCTATTACGCTCCACCCTTCTTTGAGGACGAAGAAACCGACGGTCTTGCCGCCCACGATGACTTCGCTGCCGTCGATCTTTTCGTAGCCTGCGGGAATAGTCGCCATGCCGTCCTCCGACAGCTTGACCAAGAGAAGATTCCTGTACTCCACCAAAGGAATGTGTATGAAGAGCATAGACTTAACGTTTGCATTCAGCGCCGAGGCGGCTTGCAACTGCTCCTCATACCACGTCATTTGGCTCTCTTTCAGGTAGTCGTAATAATTCTTGCGCATATCGGGCTGACTCTCGGAAAGCGCCTCGTAATCGGAAGCGGACATCTTATTGCCGCTGTCCATAAAGATCATCGTTTGCACGATATTGTTCCCCTCACCGAGGAGGTTGACAACGTAGTTTCCGTTGCCCCAAACGTCCTCGCCGGACTTGGTCTTTTTCACGGAAACGTCCACCAAGCAATGCTCGTATTCGGACACGATGCGCATCGTCTCTTCACGCGAGACGGTATAGGGGTCGGAGTCACCTTCGTGATTGCCGAGCACATACGCCCAATAAATGCCCGCTCTCTCGAAGATCTCGGAAAGCTGTTGCAAACGGACCTTGCCGCCGAGGCGAGTCACGATGTCGCCCGTCAGCACAACGAAGTCGGGCTTTTCATGATTGAGGGCATCGATAAAATGCGCGATGGTATCATTGGTGGTCTTGAGTTCGTGCGTGAGGTGCATATCGGTGAATTGGAGCACCTTCCACTCCGAAGAGAGGATATTGCCGCTCGCGTCCGCTTTCACCAGTGCGGGAGAACCCGTCTGGTTCTTATCGTCGGTTGCGGAAAGAAGGGTCACACCGTTATTCGCCTGCTCGATGCTGTCCCAGTCGATGCTCATCGAACGCGGCAAAAAAGAGTATAAAAGATAAGCTGTCGTACCGATTATACCTGCCGCCAAGCAAACAATAACGAGCCAAATGACGATCTTCTTTTTTCTCGCGTTCATTGTCTATTCTCCTTTCGTTAAGAGATTTGTATCAAACTTTCTCGCGGACGCCTTCCGCAACGTTCAAGTGATAGGTCTCCCCGCCTGCCGAGATCATAAGGTCTTCGGCAAGGAAATCCGCCGTCACGTAAGGCGTGTCAAAACGCTTATACTTGCTCTCCTGCTTCTCACCGTTCACGGTAAAGTCCTCTCCATAGGTGAGAGAAAGTTGTTTGCCATCGGTGGCGTAAGTGAGTTTGTCACCGTCAAAGGTAAAGGCATTGCCTTTCACGCGCGCCATAAACGCCTCGAACGAGCCTTCCTTATCCAAAGAGGACATCTCGTAAATCGTACATTGCACGCGCCCTTTTTGCACCAGCTCAAAGTGTTTGGTGGCATCTTTAAGGAGACCTTCCATCGGCTCGGCTTTCGCCGCGTCAAAAGGCTTATACACAAATTCGTTCGCACCGATAAGGGCAAGGAGCGTATTCTTCTTGCGCGCAAAGGCAAATCTTCCCTCTACGACCACCTCGTCCAAGAGCTCCTCGGGGAGATAGGTGTGCGTATAATCCACCATCGGTGCGGGCGAGAATACGATGCTCTTGGGAATGCGATGAATGAGCATGCACACATTCTCGTATTGCGCCGCATCGGGCGCCGCGCCATAACCGCCCCAAAAACCGGGAGAGGTATGGAACACTTTATCTTTTAAGGGGTGATGCGTGAAGACGGTGACCGCCTCAGGCAAGACCGCCGCCATTGTAGTCTGTTGCGCACCCGCACTGCCGGGATAGTAACGTTGCAGGGAGGACAGCTTATAATCCTTGGTGCGGTACATATAGACGTTTGCGCGTTGAATCGCCACGCCGTTGGGATATATCTTCAAATACTTGGAGATAAACGGGAGCACTCCGATAAAGCGCAGGAATGAGATATTGAAATACTTGAACGAGGAGAAAAAGTGGTTATGCAAGAGAGAATACTCGTTCACGATGTCAAGCGTATTATTCAAAACTTCGGGGTTGGAGAAAGCCTCCATGCCGAATTGGAAGGTGAGGTCCCGATCAGAAATGCCAAGGAGCCCTTGCTCTTCCAAATCACAAAGGTCGAGACCCGAAGCGGTTTTAATGATTTGCGTATCGGTGGATGCGGCAATGGTCTTTAGTACCGAAGGCACTTCGTAAAGTGGCTTGCCCTCTTCGTCCCTCGCCAAGATAAGGCGCAAGAAAAGCTCGCCTTGTCTGCCCGTATGCGCATAAACGCCGCCCACTTTCTTGCCGTCGCTGAAAGCGGTCTCGATCACGATCTCGGAATTGTTCTCATGAAAAGCGGTATTGAGGTTATTGCGTGCGTAGGCTCTGCCCTGCGCGCCGATGATCGTACCGAAAGAATAGGCGTGCGCATAATCAAGGCACAAAAGATCGAGCGCCGCGCGCACCCTATCCATAAGCTCCGCATCCGTTCTGTCGCCGTACAAAAGGAGCAAAGAGAGCTGTGCAAAATTGACGGGGAGATAGTTGTGCGAATAGAATTCGGAAAAACCGTATTTACTGCGAAGCGCAAGCCACATCAAAATGCGGGAGCGCGCTTCCTCAGCCTTCTCCTTGCCCGTTCTGCCATCATGCGAAAAGGTCTTATCCGCATAGCGGCGACCGATGAGATAGGCAAGCGTAAAGAAGGTAAGCGTATGATTCTCCGAGAAATAACACGCGCTGTCTGCGCCCTTCTCGGTGATCCAAAACTTCATAGAAAGGAAAGTTTGGTCCAAAATTTCACGCACACGCGGAGAAATATCGTCCAAAACGTCATCCGCCGCCGTGATTAGGCGATAAAGGCGCACGGCGCGAAAATCGTAACAGTCATAGCGTTCCTTAATGTAGGAGAGGTCTTCCTCTATGATACTGAGGAGCATTTCCTCGGTGATGTCTTCTATGGAAAAATCGATGTCCGGATGCTTCATTCCGCGGTGCTCAAACACCCACAAAATGTCCGCAAAGGAATACTTATAGACGTGCTTCTCTTTGGGGGCGGTGGGACGCGATTTGGTGCGAAGCCCGATCGCAAGTTCTATGCCCATCCACACCGCAATGGCAAGAAAGATAAAAGCAAAGTAGGGACTGACCACAATGAGCGCCGCGATCGCCGCGATGATCAAAATGATTTTGACCATCATAACGGCAAATTGCTTCCGCTCGACTTTATTCATTTTATTCTTCAGCATGGTACGCCTCTCTAACGAGCGATTTACTCCTTATCGGAGGTATCGCTCTTTTCTTCGGCGGCGATGGATGCCGCGTCTTGTACGGGGGCTTCTGCGATATCGGCAACGGAAGCGTCAAGAGCAACCCTCTCCTCTGCCGCATTCTCCGCATCGATCGCAGCTTGCGCTTCTTCGCGACGTCTTTCGAGCTCATCGAATATTTCGTCGCGGTGTTTGCCGTGGAAGTTATCAAAGAGCAAAGGAACGATAGCGAGGACGGAACCCGCAAGCGGCGCGAGGGTGACCAAGTAGAAAAGACCTTGCTTGGTGCCATCGGATTGGATGACGAGCTCGGATGCGCTCTGCGCGGTGTGATAACCGATCATGGTAAGACCGATTGGGAGCCACAGTCCGGAAAGGGTGCTGGTCGCTTTGCCCTTCAATCCGTTGATACTCCAAACCAAGCCTTCGGAACGGATTCCCGTTTTCCACTCCATATAGTCGACGGAATCCGCAACGATAAGGTTGGAGCAAGTGCCGATAAGTCCGTTGGGCACGCCCGAAATGATAAAGAAGAACGCCACCCAGAACAAGCTCGCGTGTCCGACAAAGAAGAAGATGAAATACAGGAGCGCGTTATACAAGTAGCCCGCGATACACAACGTGCGCGGCGCAAAGCGCTTGGCAAAGAAAGGCACCGCCGCCATGCAGATATAGGACAGTACCGAACTGCCCATACCGATAAAGGCGTGGAGCGCATAGTTTGCAAGCGTCTCTTTGTAGAAATAAATAAGGGAGCCGTAGCCCATCGAACGAAGCGAGAGCGCGGCGCTGGAAAGAAAGATACAAATCAACGGACGGTTTTTCAAAAGAGCGCCGAGGTTCTTCAAAAGATTTACTTTTTCTTTTTTTGAAGCGGCAACGGGCACGACCTTCTCTTTCATCGTAAAGAATGCCAAGAGACCGAATACAAGCGTGCCGATACCGATCACGAGCGCAATGATAAAATAAGCGGTCTGTTGCGCGCTGTGCGTGGTGGCTACGTATTGGAGAATAAGGGGGACGGCACCCGGGATGGCAGTACCGAGCGTACCGACAAGACCGGAGATGGTATAAATATTCTTTCTCTCTTTGGGGTCAGCCGTGATGGACATCGCCAAGGTGGCAAGCGGCACGGAGTACATTGTTTGCGCAAGTCCGTAACCGATATAAATGACGTAAACGTAAGCAAGCTTGCCCGTCATACTGATGATACCGCTCGGCACCATAAAGAGGAGCACCGTGAAGAGCGAAAGCGGGAAGGACGAGAACAAGATATACGGTCTTGATTTGCCCCAACGCGTGTGCGTCATATCCACGATCGCGCCCGCAATGGGGTCGGTACACGCATCGATGATCCTAGTCACGAGCATAAGCACCGTGATCTGCATGGTGGGGATCAGCATGAAGTCGGTCAAGAAAAGTATAAAAAACTGAGAAATAAGTTCGCCTATACTCTTTGAAAAGAACGTGGATCCGCTAAACGAAACGATAGACGAGATGGTCGCCAAGTTCGGATCGCGCTGCTTAAAGAAGCTCTTCTTTGCGGGGGGCGTCTGCAACGCCGGATTCTCTTGTACTGCGGTATTCTCCATTCGATCTCCTTCTCCTCACCGACCGAAAGTCGGCAAGCCCTTATGATGCGCAAACGCGCATAATTTAATAAATAAATTATAACATAAGATATGTGATGTGTAAAGTATAAATTTTTTTGCCGTTTCATAGGGAGAAACGCCGCAAAAAAAGGTTCGCCGCAACGTTTGCAACGAACCCTATTTTTACTCAATTACGCAACAATATCGCTATTCCAAAATGGAGAAGTATCTCTTGGCGTTCAGGAAGGAAACGTCCGCAACCACCTTTTGCAGGATGGCCATATCCTTAACGTACTCCCCTTTCTCCGCGAGTTCGCCCACAAAGTTGCAGACCAAGCGGCGGAAATAATCGTGACGCGTATAGGAAATAAAGCTGCGGCTGTCCGTGAGCATACCCACAAAAGAACCGAAATGCGAGAGCTCCGCAAGGGACTTCATATGGTTTTCAATGCCCACTTTGGTATCGTTGAACCACCAAGCCGCGCCCATCTGCATCTTGCCTTTGGTACCCTCTTCATTGCCTTGGAAGCAACCGATGAGCGTGCCGATAAAGGCATTATCCGCGGGGTTAAGGTTAAAGATGATGGTTTTACCGAGAATGCCCTCGCTGCTGAGGGAATCCAACAGTTTTCTGAGACCGGTGAGATAGGGTTCGGACGAAACGGAATCAAAGCCCGTATCCGCGCCGAGGCGGGCCATCATCGCCGCGTTGTTGTTGCGCATCGCACCGATATGGAGTTGCACGCTGAACCCGCGCTTGTAGCATTCCTGCAAAAGGAAGCGAAGCATATAGCTCTTGTAACCGTTCACGTTAACGGCTTCTCCTTTGAGTCCGCGACGGAACGCAGCATCCGCATCCTCCCTTGAGCAAGGGACAAAATCAAGTCCCTCTATCGCAAAGTCGGAAGTCACCGCACCCATCTCTTTGAAAGCGTCGAGGCGCTGGCGGAGCGCATCTTCCATATCCTCCAAATTGCGTATCACAAAGTTGGCAACGTTGCCGAGCTTCTCAATGTTTTTGGCAAACTCGGGGCTATCGATATTGATGGCCCTGTCGCCGCGGAAAGCGGGCAAAATTTTGGTTTTAATATCCCCTCTTTCACGGAGCAAACGATGATACATCAAATCGCAGAAGATCTCTTCCGTCGTGCAAACGGTATCCACGTTGGACATCCCGATGGCGGTCAAGGGCGAAAACTTGGTCTTTTGGATTACGGCGTTCGCCTTTTCCCAAATGCGTTCGGCATTCGCTCTCGTAAGCGGGAGATTGATGCCAAAGTAGAAATTCAGCTCGAACGCGGACCACAGATACAAAGGATTTCCCACCGCCGTTTCAAGCATGGAAATATACGCCATGAACTTGTCTTTGTCCGATGCGTCGCCCGTGATGAATTCTTCCGCAACGCCAAACGTGCGCATCTGTCTCCACTTGTAATGATCGCCTTTGAGCCAAATCTCGGTGATACTATTGTACGGCTTATTCTCGTACATTTCCTTCACCGACAAATGGCAGTGATAGTCAAAGATGGGGAAGTCTTTGGCGTACTTGTAGAGCTTTTTTGCAGTGCTGTTATACAGTAATACGTTTTTATTCATCATTATTCTCCTTTTTTCGCACGATTTCTTGTTGCAATTTTATTATATTTGCGTCGGTGAGTTTATCCGTCGCATTTACGTCTTCTATCCATCGAGGCACGTTGGCGTCCTCTTCGTCATAGCTGAAAACGATTTCGCTATGCACGTCCGCGGCGCGCCGATTTTTGCCCAGCACCTCTCCCGAAAATGTGATGTCCGCCACTACGTCTCGGAACAGTCCCGTTTCACTCCAAATCGTAAAAACAACGGAAAGATCCGAGAATATGGGGTTTTGCAATACCGATTTGCCACCCGACGCATCTATTATATTCTCCTTAGACTCCACGCTGTCGTTGATTGCCTTTACGTCCGCCTTGAAAGTAACGGTGTAATAAGGTTTTAAGGCATTCGGCAGCGAAATGGCCACGGAAGCGGCGTCTATCAAGGAAGCATCTACGCCCCACTCGTTTCTGCA
>Ga0310690_10008364_pt1 | contig 13133 bp, 9 predicted proteins | sample AusTroGonzalo_MG_2_FD_207661 | JGI IMG/M metagenome (GOLD analysis project Ga0310690, IMG submission 207661) | Bovine rumen microbial communities from tropical cattle in Woodstock, Queensland, Australia - Gonzalo_04 (v2) (version 2) | ecosystem: Host-associated > Mammals > Digestive system >... | reverse complement strand
ACTGCTGAAGAGGCAAAAAATGGATACCGGAGAATTCAACTACACGCTCCCTGAAGAGCTGATCGCCGACACGCCCGCAGACCGCGGAACGGGCAAAATGATGGTCGTAAAGCGTGCGACCGGCGAGATACTGCACTCATCGTTCGATCACTTCTGCGACTTTCTGGACAGCCGGACGACCGTCGTATTCAACTCGACAAAGGTCATCCCGGCCAGGATCTTCGGCAGGAGACCGAGCGGCGGGAGGGTCGAATTTCTGCTCCTCAAACTCTCGCGGGACGAGCTCTGGAGCGTCATGGTGAAGTGCTCCAAGCATATCGGCGAAGGCGAAAAAGTTCTCTTTGAAAACGGTCTGACGGCTGAAATCATTGACAGGAACGAACAGTTCGCGACCGTCAGGTTTTCGCTCGGCAGCGGTGAGATAATGGAGTATCTCGATAAATTCGGCGATATCCCCCTCCCCCCCTACATCCTCAAAAGAAGGAACGAAAAATCGAGCCGTCCTGAGGACAGAGTCAGCTATCAGACTGTATACGCCGAGACCCTGGGCTCGGTCGCAGCGCCGACGGCAGGGCTCCATTTTGACGAGCAAACCATTGAAAAAACGAAGGAAATAACCCAAAATCACGTTGAAAAGATAATCCTTGATGTCGGTCTCGGCACCTTCCTGCCGGTCAAAACCGAACGCGTCGAGGACCACAAAATGCACAGCGAGCACTTCATAATCACGCCCGATACGGCTGAAAGGCTCAACTGCGACAAGGCCGCCGGCAGAAGGATACTCGCAGTCGGCACGACGACCGTCCGCGCACTCGAAAGCGCAGGCAGCGAAGCCGGAGTCCTCAGCCCGAGCGACCGCGACACCTCTATCTTCATCTATCCGGGCTACAGATACCGCTTCACCGACGCGATCCTGACCAATTTTCACCTGCCGTGCAGCACGCTTCTGATGATGATCTCAGCTTTTGCCGGCAGGGAACTGATAATGGAGGCGTACCGTCAGGCCGTTGAAGAGAGATACCGTTTTTATTCATACGGCGATTCGATGCTGATCATCTAAGAAGAGTATCAGCCTTTTCATTTATACTTATCGGTTGGAGTCAAAACCTGCCCCGCCCTTCGGGAGAGGTGTCACATAGTGACGGAGAGTGAATGCCCGCCGCGTGCGCAAAATATGTCTGCTCATTTCGACTTTGCTCGATGACCGGGAAACAGTTGATGACCCAGTTCGTCGCATTGCGGATAAGAAAATTCTTATACCTGAACAGGATCTCTTCCGTGTTCACGGATTTTCCTCTCACAAACACCGCCGGCATAATCTCCGGTGAAGATCAGTAAAAACAACGAATTACATAGATAATGTTATTGACAATGAAAAATCATGCAAAAAATAAAAGAGTGAATATAATTCTGCGTTTTTTTTAACATTCTTGGAGGAGACAATGAAAAGAGATCAGCTTACAGCAACCATTTTGAAAGAAACAAACCTTAAAAAGCGCTTTCTCGACTACGTTCAGGTCGATACCCAGTCGGTAGAGGGGAGCGACACATTTCCGTCATCGCTGAAGGAGAAGGTCCTCGGAGCGAAGCTTGTTGATGAACTCAAGTCTCTTGGCATCACCGACGCCGAAATGGACGAAAACGGCTATGTCTATGCAAAGCTGCCTTCGAACTGCGGCAACAAGAAGAGAGTAGCCTTCATCGCTCACATGGACGTCGCACTTGACTGCGCCGGCGAAGGCGTCAAACCGGTCCTCCACGAGAATTACGACGGTTCGGCAATCAAACTCAACGCAGGTATCGTTATCGATCCTGAGGATTCGACCGAGCTCAAACAGTGCATCGGCGACACGATCATCACCTCCGACGGAACGACCCTTCTGGGCGCTGACGACAAGGCTGGAGTAGCTGCGATCATGTCGATGGCGGAATACCTTCTCAAGCACCCCGAAATCAAGAGACCGGAAATCAGGATCTGCTTCACACCGGACGAAGAGATCGGCTGCGGTGTAGACAGGATCAACCTCGAGAAGGTCGATGCCGATTTCGCATACACTCTGGACGGCGGCTTCCCGTACGAAGTAAACTACGAAAATTTCAACGCTTTTTCAGCAAAAGTCACATTCAAGGGCATTTCGATCCACCCCGGTTATGCAAAAGATAAAATGGTCAACGCGATCAGATACGCCGGCAAATTCGTAGATCTACTTCCGAAGACGATGTCGCCCGAAAGGACCTGCGGCAGAGAGCCCTTTATCCACCCGGTAGGAATCGAAGGCAACCTTGAAGAGGCAAAGGTTTCGATGATCCTGAGAAGCTTCGTTCCCGAGGATATCACCCGCGAGGAGAACATCATCCTCAACATCATCGAACTGCTCAAATCCGAAGAGCCGCGCCTTCAGGTAACGCCCGTCTTCAAGGAGAGCTACCTCAACATGTACGAGATCATGAAGGACCACATGGAGGTCTACACCTACGTTGAAAAGGCTATCGAAGAGCTCGGCGCGAAACCGGATGTCGAACCGATCCGCGGCGGGACCGACGGCGCAAGGCTTTCGTTCATGGGTCTTCCCTGCCCGAACATCTTTGCAGGCGGCGTAAACTTCCACTCGCAGAAGGAGTGGGTAGCGCTGGAAAACATCGCTCTGGCATCGGCTGTGACCGTAAAAATCATCGAAAATGTCGTAAAATAGCTTTTTCCTCACAATTTTCACCGCTTTAACCCTCCGTTTTTTCGCAAAATTTTCCGAAAACCGTAAAATCAGCCTTTGGTTGAGGTGTTTTTATGGCTGATGAACTGACTAGACATATTTTTTCCGAGAGCACATCGTTCTCGCTGATCGAAGACACGGACTGCAGGATCGACAGCTGTCTTGCCGCTCTGCTCGGCATTTCGCGCTCATCCGTCCAGAAGAATATCAGGAACGAGAATCTGACGGTCAACGGGAAGATCATAACGAAATCCAGCTTCAACCGCCTGAAAAGAGGCACTTTGATCGAACTTGAGCTCGAACCTGACGAGGAGCTTTCGGCCAAGCCTGAGGATATCCCGCTCGATATCCTCTTTGAAAACGACGACTTTCTGATCGTCAACAAACCGGCCGGTATGCTTGTCCATCCGGGGGCGGGGCACCCCTCATCGACTCTACTGAACGGGATAGTCTTTCATCTCGGCGCACTTGCGGACGGCAGTGAAGCAGCGAAACAGCCGAGAGCCGGACTCGTCCACCGTATCGACAAGGACACGTCGGGCATCCTGGTCGTCGCAAAGAACGAAAGGACGATGGAAGATCTGTCGGAGAAGTTCTCGCGCCACGACATCAGACGCGAATACACCTGTTTCGTCTGGGGGAGAATGAAAAATGAACGAGGGACGATCGAGACTCTGCACGGACGCGACCCCAAAAACAGGCTGAGATTCTCTCCGAATGTCGAAAACGGCAGAAGAGCGGTGACACACTACGAGGTCGCTAACGAATTCCCGTCGCTTTCGGAGCTCAAAATCACCCTTGAAACGGGGCGGACCCACCAGATCAGGATGCACATGAGCGCTCTCGGACACCCGATCGTGAACGACGAGCTCTACGGCGGGCTCCGCAAGGCCGTCGATCCGAAACTGAACAAGCTGCTGACGGATTCCGGCAGGCAGCTGCTCCACGCAGGACTCCTCGGATTCACGGTCTCCGGCCGCGACTACACCTTTTCATCGCCGCTTCCTGGCGATATGCAGGCAATAAAGGATTATTTAACAACCATAACAGGAGAATAGAAATGTCCGAAAAAAAGGCTTTGATTTTTGAGACCAACGCGGTTTTGAACGAACGTTATCTGCTCTATCTGCAGGATTCGAACTGGAGAGTCCTCTTCAAAGACACGATGAATTCGTTTCTGGAGAAGCTTCAGGAGGACCGTTTCGACCTTATCGTCGCAGAGGCCGATCTGCTGCCGGACGGTATCGTCAAGATGATCGCTTCGATCGGAACGCCGCTCATCCTCTCGTCAAACGACCCTATCAGCGGAGTTGAGACGATCAAGAGGAACTTCAACAAGAATGAGCTTACCGCCGCGTTCAACAAGCTTGTTCCGCCTGATGAGGAGGAGGAAAGCGAAGAAGAAGGACTGCTTCTCGACCAGTTCGCGGACCTCGAGGATGCCGATTCCGGCGACGAGGCGGTTTTTGATCTCAGCGAAGAGGACAAGCTCGAGGAGTTCACGCTGACTCCGCACATCGAACCATCCGGAGAGAGCGGCAGCGGCGATAATTTTCCCGAGGATGTCACGTTGAAGCAGAATATCGAACCTACATCGCTGGTCAACGATGAAGAGGACGAGCCGCTGGAATTCACTCTCAGGCAGCACATCGAGCCATCGGCTCCTGAGGGAAACGACGGTTCCGGGCTCTTCGGCGGCGATGACGGAGGCTTCTCCGTAACTCCGGAAGAAAACGGCTTCGCGGCTCCGCCTTCAGATGACGACGAAAGCGAAAGCGGCCCCTCCATAAAGTCGCTTCTCGACTCACTGAACATCAAAAAGGGCGGAAAAAAGGACTCGAAAGAGATGCCGGAAGAGGATCTCATAGAAAACTCCCCGCTTCTCAACGACAACCTCGAAGAGAAGGATTCAGACGACAACGGAGCGGAGTTATTCAACGAAATACACAACCTGCATAAGCCTGCACAGTCGGAAGAGGCTCCTTCGGCGGCGCCCTCCGGTGATGACGAGGCAATAAAAAGATACGTTTTCGAATGGCTCGACAAAAACGCCAGAGCCGTTATCAAAGAGACCGTTTTGGAACAGCTTGAAGAGATAACGAAAAAGTAGATGGTCGAAAGAGTTGTCGCACTTGATGTCGGAATGAAGTACGTCGGGATCGCAGTTACTGATCCCACATGGAATTTCCCTGTAGTTTTAGGCACTTTGATGAGAAAGGACTCTATAACAGACGACCTCTGCCGGCTCCGGGAGATGCTTGATTTCGAAGTTGCTGCAGTAACACTGGGATACCCGCTCCGGGCGGACGGCAGCGAGGGCAGCTTCACGCCGGTCGTAAGAGGCTTCGAGCGCCGTCTGAAGGAGCTTTACCCAGGCGTCCCCTTCTTCCGGACGGATGAATTCCGCTCCTCGGACGAGGCTATAGAGATCAAAAAGGCGCACGGCAGAGGCTACGAAAAGATAAAGAAATCGGGCGCCATCGATTCTGCGTCAGCTGCTGTCATCCTTGAAAGATTCATGGCCACAAAAGATTTTATAAACCTGAAAAAAGAGAGAAATTTATGACACTTACAGGAAAAGAGAAAAAGTATTTGAGAGGTCTCGGCCACGCGCTGAACCCGACCGTTCTGATAGGCAAAAACGGGCTTGCCGATCCGGTCCTCGCCCAGATCGACGGCGAACTTGACGCCCACGAGCTGATAAAAATCAAATTCATCGACTATATCGACGAGAAAAAGGAGATCGCAGACGAAATCGTAAGCCGTCTGAAGTGCGAATGCTGCGGCTCGATAGGTCATACGTTCCTGTTTTTCAGGCAGAACAAAGATCCTGAAAAGAGAAAAATCACTCTTTAAATGACTGGTCCCGAACTTGAGAAGAGCTAAGATCCTACTGATTTTATTACTGTTTTTCGCCTTTGCGGACATTTTTGCAGAGGAGACGGTATCTGAAATCATCTGGGAGAGCCCTCTTCCGAAATCGGAGTTCTCGAATCTTATCAAAATCAAAGAGGGCGAACCGCTTTCGATCAAAAAGATCAGAAGGACGGTAAAGCTCCTCTACGCAACGAGAAAGTTCCAGCAGGTCGCCGTCTATTCGGAAAAAAGGGGCGGCTCAGAGGTCGCGGTGAGGATCGAGGCGGCTCCGCAGCTCATAATCGCCGACACAAAAATTTCAGGCAATTCGAAGTTCACGAGAAGAGAGATCAAGCTTGCTGCGGGGATCGAAAAGTACGGTCTCTACTTTGAAGAAAACCTAGGAAAGATCCGCGACGAAATCATCTATTTTTACCGGCAGAACGGCTTTTTTGAAGTTCTCGTGAACGCCGCCGGAGAGAAGATCAGCGACTCTGAAGTCATCCTGACGATAAACATAACAGAAGGTCCGCAGTCAAAAATAACGGCCTTCGATCTGGTCGGAAGGCTCTACAAATCCGAAAAGCGGAGACTCAGCTACGAGCTTGAGAACAAGTTCAAAAACGAGCCCTACACCGACAAGAACATAAACGAAGTCGTGCTTTTCGTCTCGGACTACTACAAGGAAAAGGGCTATCTGGATGTCTCCGTCGGTTCGACGAAGCTCAGAAAGGGGGTGATCCAGCTCAACATCCAGAAGGGCAGCCTCTACCGGACAGAGATCCGCGGAGTATACTATTTTGCGCCGATAACGATACGCAAGATAGTGGAATCATTCACGAATTATCAGAACAACCTGAAATCGGTCAAACGGAAGATCAGCGACTTTTACAACGCCTACGCCTTCCACGACGCCGAAATCGACATAAGACTTGAAGAAAAAGCCGTTCCCGGAAGGATCACGCGAAGGATAATCGTCATCGACATAAAAGAGAACCGCCGCCGCTTCATCAACAACATAGTCCTGGACGGAGCTTCCGATGAAAACCGCAGGATCGTAGTCAAACGCCTCTCCGATTTTATCGAAAAAAAGATAGACGAGGAGGATTTTCCGAGGACCAAGATCAGCAGGACCCACACAGGCGGAGGCTTCACCGACGCCGACGGCAAGAAGGCCGATGTCACGAAGGACAGCATGACTGACAAGGTTGAACTGCCCGATTCGCCGACAGGAATTCCGAAAACCTACCTCGAGGATATCCGCGATATCGTAGAAAAGGTCTACCACAACCAGGGCTACGCGGATTGCGAAATTTCCGATGCAAGGATCGTCGAAACGCCTGCAGGAGAGCTCGAACTTTCCATGCAAGTTACTGAAAATACTCAATATATGCTTACAGAAGTGACGGCGGTGACTGGCAACCCCGAGTACGACAAAAGCATCCGCAAAAAGATAAAGCTCCCGAAGGCCCTCCCCTTCAACGAGGAGATCGTCGACGCCTACAAAAAGAGGATATCCGACTTTCTGACCGACAAGGGCTACATCTTCAACTTCGTCACATACGAAACGGAGTTCAACGGGAGCAGCGTCCACGTCGAGTTCAGGGCGGAATATCTCTTCAAGGTCAAGGTAACCGAGGTCGTTCTGGCCGGGAACTATCTGACATCCTCCTGGGCCGTTCGTCACATCCTGAGGATCGAACCGAACGACGTCCTGAAGGGCGACTCGCTCACCTACAGCCGGCGGAACCTGCTTCAGACTGGCGTTTTCCAGATGGTGGACATCAACTTCATCGATCCCGAGACCCCCGATCCGGAAAAGGATGTCGTTGTCTTCGTAAGCGAGGCGGACAGATTCAGGGTCTCGCCTGGTATCGGCATCAGCACGGACGACGGCGCACGCCTGACCGGAGTCTTCGAGTGGAACAACATGATCGGTTCGACCATCTCGTCGAGGCTCAGCCTCAAACTTTCGCGCAAGATCGAGCTCTTCATGTTCAACAGCAAGTTCAAAAAGCACTACAGCAAGGATTTCACGAAGGGTCAGCACCTCGAGAGGAAGATCAGCCTTTCGTTCCTGATCCCCGACCTCTTCATACCGAAGCTGCCGCTCTCATTCCAGATCGACGCCTTCCACATGCACTACATCAAAAGCAACGTGGGCCTGCCCTACATGATCGATAAGAACGGTCTCTACTTCTCCTTCTTCAGGCGCTTCAACATGAACTACTTCATCTCGACCGGTGTCGAGGTCTCATATCAGTACGAGAAGGATTACAACATCGCGGACGGCGGCGAAGTCAGCTACGAAAAGCTCAACAGGCTCGTAATTTCACCCGAGATCAGGGGCTACCTCGATTTCCGCAACTCGCCATTCTTCCCGACAAAGGGGTGGAAACTGGCGCTCAGGTACGTCAACAAATCATCGGTCTACGGCGACAAGAACAGGTTTTCGCAGGTCGAAGGCAACATCGCGGTCTACATCCCGCTGACCTACCGTGTCAACTTCGCGGGCGACAGGGAGGCGCTGAACAGGATAATCTACCACGCCTACATACAGTCGGCCATCCTGATCCCGCACTCCGGAAAACTCTCTTCGGACGATGTTCTCAAACTCGGCGGCAACACGACGGTCCGCGGCTTTTTCACTGACGAACTCGCGCCGAACGACCAGAAGGAGGAGGCTCCGGAGGGCAAATTCTACATGTTCATGCGCAACGAACTGCGCTTCAGGGTGATAAGCGACCTCTACATCGTCGGGTTCTTCGACTTCGGCAACCTCTGGGAGCAGGTCAGCCACGTCGGAGACGGCGAGGTATTCCGCTACGCATCGGGCGGCGGTCTGATGTACGCTTCGCCGATCGGTTCGATCACGGCGCAGGCAGGCTTCAACTTAAAACCAAGGGAGGGTGAAAATGTCTGGACATTCCACATATACCTTTCGACGCTGTAGCGCCTTTCTGCTCATTTTTTCCGTACTGTTCCTGATCTCGTGCGGAGGCGGCGGAGAGGAGAGGTTCGTCTGCGATCCGACGACCGTGTCGGTCTACGGCAGAGCCGAAGAGAACCTCTCCATCCGAGGCAGCTTCAGCGCGTGGAAGAAGGTGCCGATGCACTACGAAAACGGCCTCTGGAGCATAGAACTCCCGCTTGCACCGGGCGACTACCCATACGAATTCTATTCCGAAGCCGCGCAAGACTCCTACAACGATCCGGAAAATCCGCTCACGATGTTCGACAAGGGCATCCGCTACAGCAAACTCGTCGTCACCGACTGCCGCTACCCCTCGATCCGCCTGAAGGAGAGGATCGGCGTCTCAGGCAGGAGGATCTCTTTCAAAATCGCCTACACGCCGGGGATCTCCGGCTCGGAGCCTGACTTCGGAAGGTCCGAGATACTGCTGAACAACGAAAAGGCCGAGTTCGAGTACGACAAAAAAACAAAGCTCTTTTCGTTCGTTCACGAAGCCGTGGCAGACGGGAAATACACATGGTTCCTCAAAATTTTCGATACGTCCGGTTACGCCGCAGAGATACTTTCGGTGCCCGTCTGGGTCGAAGAGGAGCCCTTCGACTGGCACGCGGCGCAGCTCTACCAGATCATGACTGACCGCTTCAAAAACGGCGACGCATCGAACGACGACCCGCTGCCGGATATCGACGAAAAGGCGAATTGGCAGGGAGGCGACTTCCGCGGGATCATCGAAAAGATAGAGGACGGCTACTTCTCGGATCTCGGGATAAACGTCCTCTGGATCAGCTCCCCCGTCGCTAACACTGAAAATCCCGGCAAAGGGATGGGCGGCGACCCCCGCTATTACGCGCCGTACCACTCCTACTGGCCTGTCGCAACGGGCTGGACCGACGACCTCAGGATACCTGGCCTGGACTCGCCTGTCGAGCGCCATTTCGGAACGGAGGAGGAGCTTCACGAGCTTGTCGCCAAGGCTCACGAAAAGGGTATCCGCGTCATGCTGGATTTCGTTCCGAACCACGTCCACACCGATTCGTACCTCTGGAAGACCTATAAAAACAGCGGCTGGTTCAACATGGCGGAACCGGGCTACCCGGCGAACAGCAGCGGAGGCTACTCCTGCGGCTGGGAGAGGCCGATCGACTGCTGGTTCACCGACTATCTGGCAGATATCGACTACAAAAACAACGACGCGATGCGGAGCGTCATCGACCACGTCGTATGGATGATCCAGCGGTTCGACATCGACGGTCTGCGGATCGATGCGGTAAGGCTGATGGAGCTCGACTTCACGACCACCCTGAAGACCGCGGTCCAGCGGCGCGTCACTACAACGGGCATACTTTTCTACATGATCGGAGAGACCTTCACCGATGACCGTGGCAAGAAGGAGATCGGCAGCTATCTCGGCGAGAAGAAGCTCGACGGGCAGTTCGATTTCCCGCTCTACCACCACGTCGTGAGGACCTTTCTGCTGCAGAGTGAGACTCTGACACAACTTGACGAATTTATTAAAGAAAACGACCACGCATATCAAAAGGAGTTCTACAGCGGCGCGCTTATGGGCAACTTCATCGGCAACCACGACGTGGCACGCGCCCTTAGCCTCGCGAACCGCGATTTCGACGGCGTGACATCGCAGGGAGGAGACGAAGCGAACGACAAAGTTTGGGAGAACTCGCCCGTCCTGCCGGATGACAGGCTGCCATTCGACAAGCTAGTGAACGCTCTGACATTCATCTTCACGCTGCCCGGGATCCCGATAATCTACCAGGGCGACGAGATCGGCACGCCTGGCGCGAACGACCCGGACAACCGCCGGATGATGCGCTTCGGAGACGAGCTGAGCGACAACCAGAAACGCAATCTGGAGAGGCTCAGGATGGTTGGGAAATTCAGGCACAGGCACCCGGCGATGCAGGAGGGTTCGAGAGAGACGCTGCTCCTCAAAGGAAATTTCTACGCGGTGAAGATGAGCTCCGGAAAGGACACTGTGATCGCAGTCTTCAACAACGGCGATACGGAGGTCACCGAAAAATTCAGCACGAAAACGAAGGCATCAGAATTTCAAACGCTGTTTTCCGGCGAAAAAATCGTTCAGGACGAGGGAAAAATCGAGTTCACGGCGCCACCATTCTCGTCTGAGCTGATATTCACCGGAGAGTAAAGAAAAATTGACCGGAACCGCTTTAAACGTATCATTTTCAGAATTTTTTATACCGCTGTTTTTTATAATTCAATCAGGAGTTGACAATGACGATCAAAGAGAGCTTGAAAAATTGGAAAGAGGGCACCTACGGTAAATCCGTCGCAAAGTTCCCGGAGAGAAAAAAGAGGTTCAAAACCTCCTTCAACCAGGAGATCGATCCGGTCTACGTTCCAGGTTTCGAAGATGAAAACTACATGGAGACCCGAGGACTTCCGGGCGAATACCCCTTCACGAGAGGCGTTCAGCCGACAATGTACCGCGGCAGATTCTGGACGATGCGCCAGTACGCAGGCTTCGGTACCGCGGAAGAGTCCAACAAGCGTTACAAATACCTTCTCGGCAACGGTCAGACAGGTCTTTCCGTCGCGTTCGACCTTCCGACGCAGATCGGCTACGACTCTGACCACCCGATGAGTGACGGCGAAGTCGGAAAAGTCGGCGTCGCCATCGACTCGCTCAAGGATATGGAGATCCTCTTCAGCGGCATCCCGCTGGGCGAGGTTTCAACGTCGATGACGATCAACGGGACCGCATCGGTACTCCTTTCGATGTATATCGCAGTTGCCGAGCAGCAGGGATTTTCGGCTGACAAGCTCAACGGGACCATCCAGAACGACATTCTGAAGGAGTACATCGCGAGAGGCACCTACCGCTTCCCGCCGAAGCCCTCGATGCGTCTCATCACCGATATTTTCGAGTTCTGCGCACAGAACGTTCCGAAGTGGAACACGATCTCGATCTCCGGCTACCACATCCGCGAGGCCGGTTCGAACGCCGTTCAGGAGATCGCCTTCACGCTTGCAGACGGAATCGCATACGTTGAAGCCGCAATGAAGGCCGGACTTGACGTCGACGTCTTCGCTCCGAGACTCTCCTTCTTCTTCAACGCCCACAACAACCTGCTCGAAGAGGTCGCAAAATTCCGTGCAGCAAGAAGGCTCTGGGCCGAGATCATGAGAGACCGCTTCCACGCGAAGAGCCCGAAATCGCAGATGCTCCGCTTCCACACACAGACCGCAGGCTGCACGCTGACCGCCCAGCAGCCGGACAACAACATCATCCGCGTTGCGATCCAGACTATGGCTGCGGCACTCGGCGGCACACAGTCGCTCCACACCAACAGCCGTGACGAGGCGCTCGCGCTCCCGACCGAGGACAGCGTAAGGATCGCGCTCAGGACGCAGCAGATCGTCGCTTACGAAAGCGGCATCGCCGACACCATCGACCCGCTTGCAGGCAGCTACTACATCGAAGCGCTCACCGACAGCATCTACGAGAAGGCTAAAGGCTACATCGAGCGCATCAACGAGCTCGGCGGCATGGTCGAGGCTATCGAAAAGGGCTTCGTACAGCAGGAGATCCAGGACAGCGCATACCACTATCAGCTTGAGGTCGAGAGCGGCGAACAGGTCGTTGTAGGCGTCAACAAGTTCCAGATCGAAGAGCCGGCACCGGCAAATCTGCTCCGCGTCGACCCGTCGATCCAGGTCGCTCAGATCGCAAAGATCAGAGCCGTCAGAGAGAGCCGCGACAACGACGCCGTCAAGAGACTCCTCGCAGTCATCAAGCAGACCGCGCAGACCAGCGACAACCTGATGCCGAAGATCCTTGAAGCAGTCAAGGCATACGCAACACTCGGCGAGATCGCAGGAACGCTCGAAGAGGTCTTCGGCGTACACAAAGAGTCCGTAGTCCTTTAATCCGATAAGACAAATCACCGCATATTCCATCAAACTCCCTTGAAAAAGTGTATTCTTGCCTGAAAAACTCCCTTGGAAAAGTGTCATTTTTGTTTGCAAACTCCCTTGAAAAAGTGTATTCAGAGTATACGAATATCAATAAAATCAATCCATTACGGATTTTCTTGTCAGGCAGTTGGCTAAACGCCCATCACCTGCTGCAGAATAATGATGAAAACTCCGGCAAGCGATTCGCCGGCGATGATTCCTGAAGCTGCGGGGATGACATAATCTTCAAGATCTTTTTTGCGGTGTTCGATGATAAGGACTATCAGAGCGCCTATAAACATCGAAAGCGAGTTCCAGAACGGGATCGTGAAGGCAAGTCCGAGTCCCATCGCCGACGGGATGTACTTTGAAGCCTTTGGAGCCCACTTTTCAACGAGCGGGATGATGATTCCGATAGCGACACCGACGAGCATCGCGATCTTAGCCGTGTAGTGGTGAGCGGCAAAGCCATGAAAGGCGAAATCAGCGATGAAGACATCAAACGCCTCGGAATAAAGCTGCCGCCTTACCACTTCCGCTGCAGAACCACGCACGTCGCGTATTTTGAGAACGAACCGCTGAAAACAAAAGAAACTAAGCCTGAAAATTTTACAAATTATCTTAAAACGGAAGTCAAAAAGCCGGATTTCAAAGAG
>Ga0310690_10008363_pt1 | contig 13137 bp, 13 predicted proteins | sample AusTroGonzalo_MG_2_FD_207661 | JGI IMG/M metagenome (GOLD analysis project Ga0310690, IMG submission 207661) | Bovine rumen microbial communities from tropical cattle in Woodstock, Queensland, Australia - Gonzalo_04 (v2) (version 2) | ecosystem: Host-associated > Mammals > Digestive system >... | reverse complement strand
GATCCCGGCAGACTACCACGACACAAACGACTTTCAGATCAGAGCCGCCGCCGAGCTGTACGAATGGACGAAAAACGCAGCTCTATTTTTAGCCGAGCAGATAAAAGCCGAACTGGACGCATACAACAAGCAATCCGGGGCAAGCCGCCTTGAACAGTACGAAAGAAGCTGGAACGAGGGAAAGGACATAGCGATACCCACGGGCTTTAATTCGCTCGACACGCTGTTAGACGGGGGCTTATACCCCGGACTATACACAGTAGGGGCTATTTCCTCGTTAGGGAAAACGACCTTTTCTTTACAGATTGCCGACTACATAGCCGAACACGGCAGGGATGTATTATACTTTGCACTGGAACAGAGCGGGGCAGAACTCACGGCAAAGACCCTATCGCGCATATCCGCGCTTGTATCGCTGGAACAAGAGGGGGACTATAAAAACGCCTTGACAAACCGGGCTATCACCTCAAAGAACAAACGCGCAGTATGGACGAAAACAAGCATCATGCAGACAATGGAAGAAGCAAAGAGCAGATACCGCGCGACCATAGGCAAGCATATTTTCATTTTTGAAGGCATCGGGGATATAGGCGTAGAAAGCATTAGGGCAACCATAGACCGACACAAAAAGGTTAAAGGGACTACGCCCGTTATCTTCATCGACTACGCCCAAATCCTCGCGCCATACGCGGAAAGGCTCACCGACAAGCAGAACATGGACAAAAACATAGTCGAATTAAAACGAATCAGCAGGGACGAAAATATACCTGTTATCGCGATCAGCAGTTTTAACAGGGAGAACTACAACACGCGGGTAGATTTATCTGCTTTCAAAGAAAGCGGGGCTGTAGAATATACGTCAGATTGCGTTATAGGCATCCAGCCGCAGGGCATCAAAGAGGGGGACAAAGACAAAATGGCATCACAGAACAGGGAAACTATACGCAACTGCAAGCAGTCAAATCTACGCGACCTCGAAGCCGTCATATTGAAGAACCGCAACGGGGGATTAGGTATTGTCAAGCTGGAATATAGAACGCTGTTCAACCTCTACACAGACCGGGGAATACTGCAACAGTCAGCCAAAGGAAACCCAGAGGACTACGCCAAGAAGAACACAACGCCCGCGCCCGCATCATCGGCCGCGCCCGCATGGAGTAGCGCACAATGAACGAGCAAACACACTTTACCCTTGAAACCCTGCGGGCTATAAATTTCTGCACGGGACAGATAGCCGAATACACCTATACCACGCCGGACGGACAGACAGTAACCGAAACGGCAGGGATAGAGGATTTAACCGCCGCAGAGCGCACAGCCGCGCTTATCTTCATTTTGCGATACTGCCGCGCCCAATCTGTACGGAAAGGGGGACACCGCCGCCCAGCCAAGCCGCCGACCGACCTTATAAAGGAACTCGAAAACTACATCATCGACATAGACGCGCTGGACGAAGCCCCGGACTATTCCGCGCTGTTCGATTGTACGGAGCTTGAAAGAATCCTTGCAGAAACCACCGACCCCGCAGAACAGCCGGCAACGACCGACCCCGCCCCCAAAGGTACTACGGAAACCCCGAAAGAGGACTAATAGCGACCGGACGAGTACGGATAATAGACAGAGTTTCCGCACATGGTAGACACACAGAGGACAAGAAGCACATGGGACGCATGAAGCCACAGCCTATAGAGAACATCCCGGCAATACTTGATAATCTGCCGCCCAAATATGCCGCACTTGCCGCGCTCGGAATCGCCACCGGGGGAAGAATCCAAGAACTTTTGACCCTACGCCGGATAGACCTTATAGACCCCGCCAGTATGGAGCTACGGGACACGATCCAAATAGTCAAGCTGAAAACCAGCCGCCGAGCATCCATAGCCGACAAGCTGGACGAGATCAAAGCCAGCATAGAGGACGCAAACGCGCCGCGCAACTACGCCGGACAGCGTATAGACCAGCTCGACAAGCCGAAGCCGACACCCGCGCCGCCGCCCAAGAAATACCGCTATTTCACAATCCCGGACGAGCTGAAAGGCTACATAGTCGCGCACCTCAACGCCGAGGCGAGAAACGGGTATATCAGACCCAAGCAATATGTTTTCCGGGGAAACAAGCCCGATACCCCAATGAAGCGCATAACGGCCTATTCTATGTTTTCCCGTAAATTAGGGGCTGGATTTGGTACACACTGGATGCGGAAAACATACGCCCGCTTTATGTTCGACACCTTTTTAGCCCAATTCAACGGGGACACCTATTTAGCCGTTAAAGCAGTACAGGAACTTTTAGGCCATACCTTTATGGATTCGACAGCACGTTATTTGCAACTGGATATAGGGGGCAGGGAATCCATAATCAGAGATGCTTTCAAAAAGGCACTGGCACGGACATAACGCGCCACGCCACGCCGGACACACGGCAGGGGGGACAGGGACGCGCAACAGCACAGACCCCCACCGGACACCGCGCCCACGCTGTAACCCACGACAGAACGCCACGGACGAAGCCCCAGCGGGCAGACTGGCAGACAGCCACGGCAAAGAGGGACAGCCCGGACACCCCGCGCCGCGCTCGATCACTGCCGCGCCCGCTGGATCACCGAAGCCGACACCCGCCGCGATCAGATAGCCGCCGCACCCGCGCCCGCCTCGATGCCGAGGGGCAGAGATCACAGAACAGCCGCGCCCGCTGGATAACAGCAGAACGGGGACAGGGCAACAGGCAAGATCAGATAGCCACGGCAGAAGCACCCGCAGGGACAAGAGCAGACCGCCGCACCAATAAAAAAGCCGCCAAGCCCAGCAGGGGAAACCCCGCACAAGGGGGGACTGGTACAAGCCCAGCAAGCACCCCGGCGAATGACGGCGAAAACTGGCTAATGCGTTCAAAACCGCTATTAACGGCGCACCGCCATTTTTCAAGACGTAAAATAGCACACCATAGCGAAAAAGTCAAGCCAAAACCAAAAGAAGCTAATTAAATTTTATATCCCTCGCGCCCGCGCACGCGCAAAAGGGGGGCGGCTTTCCAAAACACCCGGTATAGAGCGACACGATAAGACGCTATACGCGCATCATGCGGCTTTTTAGTTTCAAATGCAAACTAAAGCCAAACTGTTTACTTTCACACCACCCCCACAAGCGAAACGCAAAAACCTATAAAAAGCAGACAAAAATAGTTTGCCATTCCCGCCAGCAGGGACGCGCCGGGGGCTATGCTCGACAGCCCGCCCCCGCGCTCATCCGCAGGGCATGGAACACCACCAACGGCAGAAACCCACGCCAGCACCCGCAGACAGAAGCAGGGCAGGGGGCAGAGATCACGGCAGAGGCCACGCCGCCGCCAAATCACCCGGACGCACGGAAAGGGGGCAAGGACGCACGACAACGCCGACCCCCACCGGACACCGCCCCAACGCCGCAACCCACGGCAGAACGCAACAGGAGAAGCCCCAGCGGGCAGACTGGCAGACAGCCACGGCAAAGAGGGACAGCCCGGACACCCCGCGCCGCGCTCGATCACAGGCCGCGCCCGCTGGATCACCGAAGCCGACACCCGCCGCGATCAGATAGCCGCCGACAGCCACAGACAGGAACAGGGACGAGGCAAGGGGCAGAGATCACAGGACAGCCGCGCCCGCTGGATCACAGCAGACAGGGGCAGGGCAAGACCCGGCTTTCCCGCTGGAACTCCCGCCGCCGCATCCGGGGACAGGGCAACAGGCAAGATCAGATAGCCACGGCAGAAGCCCGCGCCACGCCGGACACGGGCAGGGACGCGCCGGGGGCTATGCTCGACAGCCCGCCCCCGCGCTCATCCGCAGAACATGGGACACAATGCAAGGTATTGTATTTACAGATACCCAACATCCTAACTACTTAGCCGCACCCGCGCCCCCGTTCAAACGCGACACAAGATCCTTTATTTCTTCCTCGCGCTCACGGAGCATAGACCAGCTTTTATTTTCATGCCCCACAATCTGGAAAAATACCCAATCCGGCACACGCACCGCACCAGTAGCCCAACGATAGAACGTTTGCCGAGATACCCCGAACACAGCCCCAGCATCCGAGGGGCTTAGCCCCAGCCGCTGGACGGCAAGAGCAAAAGCCGCCTGTTTCTCATCTTTTGAAAGTTTCATATTTCCCCCGTCTATTTGGTTAATGCGAAATACGGACACCCATAATATAGCATCACTGGCGATAAAGTCAAATCAAGACGTAACAGAAACCTTAAAATCTGTAACGGAACGCGGCAAGACGTAACAAATTTACCCTCAAACGATTTAACATAACGTATGTTATGCGACACTGTAAACACGCAACACGCTAAACAACAACGCTTTACATGAAATATCGTACAATCGAACTTTAGCCCGCTAAAGGATATTATATATATAGGATACTATCTATAGCGCACTATATAATAATCTCCATCCTCACAACGAGGCTTAACAGCTATAAATGTTTCCTGCTTGTTTTTCGTCCACTCATACACCGCGCACCCATCCACGCCCGGACTTTTACCCGCACAGCCGGGGCATAGTTCCTTAGCCTTAGCCCAGCCGTTAAACCCGGACAGATAACGCCCGCAGTCAGAAGAAAGAACGTTATAAGCTGGAACATTATCACCTTGACGGATCACCCCGCGCCGACCCTCACCGAGGACGCACACGCCCCCATGCAGAAACGCCAGCAACGCCGCGCCCGTAATCAGATAGCCGCCGCGATCCCGAACGCCAGCTATCTCCCCGGAGCGAACCAACCGCCGCACTGCTGAAACATTCATATCAAGCAACCGCGCCGCCATACCGACAGTATAGACCCCGCTTTCCTCGATTTCCCCCGAAGCGGGGATAACAGCCACAGCACCCGCCGCGATAACCTCGCACATAAGAGGACACCGCGCCGCCTCACTGTATGAATAATACCGAATCCAGTAACGATGTTTACGCCAGCCCGAAAGGAATCTTTCAATACTGTTGTTTTGTTCGGCCTCGCGCTTTTTATCCCGGACACATCGGACGAACGTTTTAGCACCATCGCAAACGTTTTTTATCTGGAAATCTGAATAACCGAGGAAAGCCGCCGCCTGTTTCGCCAGTTTGCACACCTCAACGGCCTTTACAACACTGGGGGCATATTTTAATATCCCCTCATTTGCCAAATGCGCGTGGTAACAGCTCATTTTTTCTTGTTTCTCCGTTCCTCAACATCCTTTAGCCACGCAGAAAACGCACACCCAGCATCACCCGGATTTTTGCCCGAACACGCGGGGCATAGTTCCTTAGCCTTGACATAAGCGAACCCCTGCCCGGACGCAAAACAATGCGCGATATATTCCCGGCAAGCATCCGGCAGAGTATCGCACGGACGAGGCGAAACGGGGAAAGGATCCCCATTTTTTGCAAACCTCGTTACAATGGCATTGAACAGGCCGCACTCATCCGGGAACTCAACACGCCGCCGCCGACCATACGCACAGGGGACAGAGCAACCGCCGCAGATTTTAGAAACCTCTTTAGAGGTAAAGCCAACATGACGCGCCGCCGCCTCATAAACGCCGCAAACCCTGTTACGTTCGATCATCTTCCCACCTCGCCGCGCAGATACTTTATTAAATCCTCGCCCATGATACGCCAGTTTTTATTTTTTACCCCTCGAATACGCCCAGCCGCGCACATCTTAGCCACCCAACGAGGGGAACGATGCAGACAGACACCAGCGGAAAAGGAATCGTACACGACATTAGGGACGATGCTTACAGCCTCGCCCGCGCTCAAAGTGTTTTTCATTTGGCTTTACTCCTGTTTGAAAGGTTGCAGATAAATATAGCACAACGGGGAAACGCCAGTTTTATTTTCATATAGCACCCCGGACATTTGCCCCTGTCAATCTAATATAACACAATCGCGTTTTATTTATTTCACCCAAGCACACACCAAAGCCCGCATACGTTCACAAACGCCCGCAAACAGCCACATAACGCCGACCCCCACCGGACACCGCCCCCACGCTGTAACCCACGACAGAACGCAACAGGCGAAGCCCCAGCGGGCAGACTGGCAGACAGCCACGGAAAAGAGGGACAGCCCGGACACCTCGCGCCGCGCTCGATCACAGGCCGCGCCCGCTGGTTCACCGAAGCCACGCCGCCGCGATCAGATAGCCGCCGCACCCGCGCCCGCCTCGATGCCGAGGGGCAGAGATCACGGCACAGGCACACCACACCGACCGCACAGGCCTGGGGCATGGAACGGGAAAGATCAGAGATCACGGCACAGCCGCGCCCGCTGGATAACAGCAGACCGGGGACAGGGCAACAGGCAAGATCAGATAGCCACGGCAGAAGGCCACGCGCCACGCCGGACACAGGCAGGGACGCGCAACAGCACAGACCCCCAACAGACACCCCGCCCGCGCATCACCCACCGCAGAACGCCACAGACGAAGCCCCAGCGGGCAGACTGGCAGACACCAGCAGAAATAAAGAAAGCCCCTTTTCCGGAATTTTACCAAACGCTTCCGGAAATCAAGGAGCTACGATTCAATTTGGCTCCAAGGGGCAAACGAGGCAGAAAGGAACAATCCAACCTCGCAGATACTATAACACACCTTTTCAAAAAATCAACCCGTTTTTCCGGCTGGAACTCCCCGCCAGCAGGGACGCGTCGGGGGCTATGCTCGACAGCCCGCCCCCGCGCTCATCCGCAGGGCATGGAACACCACCAACGGCAGAAGCCCACACCGGAACGACCCGCCGCCTCGATGCCGAGGCACACAGCACGGCAGACCGGACACCGGACAGCCCGTATTTTTGCCGACGCATAACCGCACGGAACAACAACACAATCTATATATCTGAATATCCGCATACACATATTTTCAAAAATCTATAGTTTCCCGCTTGCATTATGCGGGAACGATGCTATATTATAGCGTTCCGAGGCAAAGCGGAACAGGGCTTTTAACTCACCATTGAAGCGGGGACGCTTCAACGGAAAGCGGCAGAGTAGCCGCGAGCCTACCCAAACGAGCTTTTTTTATTGGCATTTTGCCGCTTGCGTGAAGTCCGCCTATCCAGCGGGCAAGGTTTTTGCCGACCGACCGCAGGCGGCTTTTTTGCCAAGAAAGGACAGGCGAACCATGAAGAACGCCGCCCGAAACAAAACGCTGGATCACCGCCAGCAGACAGCGCAACGGCCTATTATCGTTATCCGCAACAGCCGGATATACTCAATAGGCGAACTCATCCCCCGCGTTATCAACCTCGCCCGCCTCGATGCCGAGGCACAGCCCAAGCGCACACGCCGCGCACGGAAAGGGGGCAGAGCATGAAGAACGCCAAGCAGACCGCCACAACGCCAGCACCCGCACAGGCCGCGCCCGCAGAGCAAACCACAGCCACACAGCCGCAGAGCGCAGAAAGCAACGATGTAAAGCGCATAGCGAACAAAACGGGCTTATCTGAACAGGCGATAATAGACGCGCTAAACAAAAAGCCCGTCCCGATCACTGTAGTACAGGCGATAGCCGAACAAACGGGAATACCCTATATTGTAACCATCCACAGCATACCGGAACAGATACCGGAAGCCGAGGGCAATCACGAACCCACGTTCACAGAAAGCGAAGTTGAAAGAATCATACACCGCATTTTGAAACACGTTATTGCCGAGGCTGTAGCAATCGTAAAAAATCCCGAGGACTTTTTAGACCTCGTAAACACGATAAGCTATCTCTGGAACTACGACAGCGTAGAGTTCGGAAAGGATAAGCAATACAAGGCAGTAAGGACGATTGAAGAAATGTGAAATCTTTTCTGTTTTCCCCTTGATTTTCTAATGATATGGGATATTGTATATACATCTATGCAATATCCCAGAAAGGACAAGCCCGAAATGGAACACGCGCCCACCCTCACAGCAAGCACAGCCCCGGCACAGCCGCCGCCGCTTTCCGCAGAACTGCAACGCCGCTTTATCGCCTACATTGACGCACGACCGCAGAGCCTCGCCGCCTACGGAAAGGGCATAAAAAGGCTTTTCCAATGGTTAGAGGCCGAGGACATCCCGCACCCGCGCAGAGAGGACATTTTAGAGTATCGCGAATACCTAAAGGCAGAGTACGCACCCGCGACTGTTTCTTTATACATGACCGCCGCCCGCCTATTTTTCCGCTGGACGGCACAAGAGGGCTTTTACCCCGACATAGCCGAACGCATCAAAGGGGCAAAGATAGACCGGGGACACAGAAAGGGCTATTTCACAAGCCAAGCTGTTAAAAGCATCATCAGCACGGCAGACAGGGACACAGCCACGGGCAAAAGGGACTTTGCTTTAATCGCGCTCATGGCAACGGGCGGGCTACGCTGTATCGAAATAGCCCGCGCCAACATCGAAGATTTAACCACGCAGGGGGACAGCACAATTTTGTTTATACAGGGCAAGGGCAAGGACGAAAGAACCGACTGGATTAAAATACCGGAGCAGACGGAAACCGCTATCCGGGACTACCTCGCAACACGCCCGAACACGACCCCGAAAGACCCCCTGTTTACTTGCGGGGGCAACCGCCACAGCGAACAGGGCAGACTTACAACGCGGAGCATTAGCCGGATATGCAAAACGCATTTTCGCGCCGCTGGATATAACGACAGCAGACTAACAGCCCACAGCCTACGGCACACCGCCGCCACCCTCGCAATACTGGCAGGGGCTACGCTCATCGAAACACAGGAGCATTTACGCCACGCCAGCCCAACAACGACCATGATCTACATCAACGAAACGAATAAATCTAAAAACCCATGCGCCCAGCAGATAGCAAGCGCAATATTCTAACCCACGGGGGACACCATGATATTAACCATAACACAGCAGAAAGGCGGCACAGGCAAGACCACAACAGCCCACGCCATAGCCGCAGGGCTAAGCCAGAGGAAAGGCAACAAAACGCTTTTAATCGACCTCGACCCGCAGGGCAATTTAACGTACACCCTCAACGCCGACACAACGAAGCCCGGAACACTGGAACTACTCACACGGCAAGCCACCGCCGCCGAGGTTATCCAACACACCCCCGCAGGGGACATAATCACAGGGGGGCAGATGTTAGCCACAATCGACCAGCTTTTAACACAGACCGGAAAGGAACACCGCCTATCTGAACAGCTGAAACCGATACAAGGCGAATACACGCACATCATAATAGACACCCCGCCCGCATTAGGGACGCTCACAATAAACGCGCTCACAGCCGCCGACAGCGTTATTATACCATGCACCGCGGATGCTTACAGCCTACAGGCAACGGGGCAGATAGCCGACACGATCAACACAGTAAAGCAATACTGTAACCCGCGCTTGCAAATAGCCGGAATCCTTATCACGCGATACAACCCGCGCCAAGTAATAACCCGCGACATAACAGAACTACTGGAACAGGCCGCCGCAGCACTCAATACAAAGGTATTCAAAACCCGCATCCGCGAGGCTGTAGCAATTCGCGAGGCCGAGGCCAGCCAACAGGATATTTTTTCCTACTCCCCCAAATCAAACGCCACACTTGACTATAAAAACCTCATAAAGGAGTTGTCCAAATGAAAAAGAACTTCAAGAACACACCCGCCGCCGCCCATTTTATCACCGACCCCAAGCCGACCGCCGCCGCACAGCCCGCGCCCATGCCCGCCGTTATCCCGGAATCGACTATGCAAATCGTCTATCGGAAAATCAGAACGTCCCCGGACGAGGAAACCCGCGCGCACAAAAGGATGCTGTTAATCAGACCCAGCCTTTACGAAACCGCTTTCAATTTTGCACAGAAACACAAGGTATCGTTTAATTCCCTCGTAGATTTGGCATTGACAGAGTACATCGAAAACCACGAATAAAAAGCCGTCTATGTCTTGTATCTTGCATTACCGGACATAGAACGCGACCCCCTTTTTACTGGATCATAACACCCCGCGCCGCGATCGATCACGAAGCCGACACCGCCGCGATCAGATAACCGCAGACACCGCGACCGCCGCCGCGATCGATCACGGACAGCGCAGGAGCAACGCCGACCCGACACCCCCAAAGGACTTGAACCAATGCCAGACGATACCGACAGCCAAAAGCCAACGCCAGCGGACGAACAAGACGAAGATATAGACTTTTTCACAATGGCAACCAAAGCAGACCCGCAAAAGGAAATAGGCTTAGTTTCAGCCCCGCCCGATGTATTACAGCGCATCCCGTCTAAATACACCTACACGACACGGGACAAGACTGTAATCCGCGACCTCGTAAAGATTGACAACAAACAGCAGTTTTTAACCGCGCTTTTTATCGAAGGGAAAACAGACACAGACAAGACCGCCCGCGAAGCTATCGCCGCTTATGTAGGGGAAATATTAGACCGATTAGCCGGACAGGCCATAAGACAGGAAAAAATAGATTACCAGTACACAAGCGAGATCATAGCCGAAGCAATCGCCAAAGCCCGCACAGCCGGGATAGATTCGCCGTACATTGACGCGCTGGAAGAAATGCAACGACCGGCACAGACAGACACAACGCCGAGCCTTTTCCCGGATTTGCCGCCCAACACGGCAGAAACGGGAACAAGTAGCGCCGACATAGTAACAGTACAGCAAGCCCAGCTATTAGCCGCAGACGCTAAGGCGAGATACCCCGCGCCCCCGTATGTTCGCCCGGACTACATTAAAATCCCAACGGCAAACCTGGCACGGAACTTTTACAACGCCGACACAAAGAACCACACGCCCAGCTTAGACGGCACAAACTTTGCTTATCCTGTAGATCAGAGGCCGCACCAGCACTTTGTTTTCATGCGACTACTGGACGCGATAAGCGAACAATACCCAATCGAACCCATAGACAAAAACATTTTGATTTCCCTCGGAAATCTGTACGCGGAAAGGAAAGCCGCTGGACGCATAGGAGAACACGGCGGGGCTATTCTTTCAACAGAGGACATTATCAGGCTTTACAGGGGCTACGATGCAACCGCCAACATATACGAGGACGAAATAAACGCAGTTAAAGAGCGGGTATTAAAGATGCTCAATATGCGGGTATCGTTCGACTTCACACAGCATTTTGTTTATAACAAAGTCGGGGACGAGGTACAACTATCGATCCCAGACGAAAGGCGGGTACACGTTACAGGGGCAAACGGGGAAACGAGGATTATCCGCTTTTCCTACTCCGGCAACATGATAGACGCCCGCATAGCTGAAATAGAGTATTCCAACGGCAAAATAGTAACCGCCTACGAACTCTTAACGCCGCCGATCCTATACGAATACTCCGAAAAGATCAAACAGGTACAGCGCATAGAAACAAAATTACTGGACTTGCGGAAGAAAGCCAACAGCAACAAGGACGCGGACGTAATAAAGATTTATCTGCTTGAACAGATTAACGCCATGAAGCACGGCAGAAGCAACCGCATTTTATTAAAGACCCTGTTTTCCGAGCTACGAATAGAGATCACAAGCCGCCAACTCAAAAAGAACAAGGTAAAACTTATAGCCCGAATACTACAACACTTCAAAGAAACCAAGCAGAGCAACGGGAAAACGCTCATAAAGGGCTTTTCCGAGGTTATAGGCTATCACCGCGCATTAGAGGGCTACGACATTTATTTTGAGAACGAACCAAACAAATAGAATAACGAGCAAACAAAAAGGTAACGCAACGTCCGTAAAGTGGTAACGCAAAACACACACGAAAGGTAAAACAACAACTTGTTTCCGCTATTGACGCAACATCCGCAAACTATTGACGCAAACACCGCCAGCAGGTTCTCTAAACTATTGACGCAGGTTCTCTAAACTATTGACGCAGGTTCTCTAAACTATTGACGCAGGTTCTCTAAACTATTGACGCAGGTTCTCTAAACTATTGACGCAAACGATAAAGAAAAGAGCATTTAACAACCTCATAACCAATGGGATAACTCATACTTTCAAAAACCTGATAAGAGTATTATAAGAGTCTATAAGACTCTATAAGACTCTATAGCACGGAGCGGGCTATGCTTGAAGCCCGCCCGCTTGCGTGCTATATTTCTCATAAGACAAAATCAAACACCGCCACGGAAACAGGAAAGGGCAAAAATCATGCAAAAACAAGATAGCGCATTACTGGCAATCCCGACCCCTGCCAACAGGGACGAATGGTTAAATATTTCTATGGCATACAAAGCCGCAGGGGGGACGTTTGACACATGGGACGCATGGAGCGCACAGGGGCAGGGCTACAACGCACGGGCTAATAATTCCGTATGGGACAGCATCGACACCAGCGGGGGCATCACAGAAGCCACGCTATACAAGATCGCACAGGAAAACGGCTGGACGGACGAGGAACGCCAGCAGAAACGGACGCGCACGACCGCCGCCGCACCCGGCAGACAGGCCGCACAGACCCGCCGCGCCACGCCGGAAACGAAGCCGACACCCGAACAGCAAAAGGGCATAGCCGCCTACATCGAACAGGCCGCGCAGAACAGGGACGAAGCCGCCGCCTACTGCAACACGCGGGGGCTGAACGCCGACACTGTAGCCCGCTGGAACATCGGATATGACAAGCAGACCCGCCGCCTTATCATCCCATACCCCGCCGCCGCCTACTACGTCAGCAGAAGCACCACAATAACGCCGAACGGGGAACACGGGGACGGGAAGAAATACCAATACCCGCCCAAAGCACAGGCAGGGAAAAAGCCCCTTTTCAACATTCCCGCGCTGAATACCCAAAACGCCTTTATCTGCATCACAGAGGGGCAAATAGACGCTATAACACTGGAACAGGCCGGACTACCCGCAGTAGCCGCCACCGAACCCGAAACGCTGTTACAGGCAATCGAAGCCAACGGGACAACCGCCCGCGCTTTCCTCGTTATCCCGGACAACGACAACGCCGGACAGGACAAAGCCGCCGCCATGATCGAAGCACTCACCGCAGACGGCAAGGCCGCTTATATTTACCCGATCCCGGCAGACTACCACGACACAAACGACTTTCAGATCAGAGCCGCCGCCGAGCTGTACGAATGGACGAAAAACGCAGCTCTATTTTTAGCCGAGCAGATAAAAGCCGAACTGGACGCATACAAC
>Ga0310690_10008361_pt1 | contig 13139 bp, 11 predicted proteins | sample AusTroGonzalo_MG_2_FD_207661 | JGI IMG/M metagenome (GOLD analysis project Ga0310690, IMG submission 207661) | Bovine rumen microbial communities from tropical cattle in Woodstock, Queensland, Australia - Gonzalo_04 (v2) (version 2) | ecosystem: Host-associated > Mammals > Digestive system >... | reverse complement strand
GTTCCATCGGCAAAGAGAAATCTTTCCGTCGGATTGGATGCGTCACGGAATTCGCCGTCGCCTTCAAGCGAAGGCGACGTGGTAACCGCGCCGCTGACGCCGTCGTTTTTCCGAAGAGCAGGATAGGTCGTCGCATTGGCCGTCAAATCCTCGAGAATCCACCCTGCCGTGGAAGTGGGGCCGCCGAAATAGCCGGCCACGCCATTCCACTTGATTTTGGAATTCGCGCTGCCCCAATGCTGCGGGAAGAGCGCGCGAGCCGTGCCACTGGCCGTGTTGGCGTAGTTGTAGGTGACGCGCACCGTTCCGCGCCAATCGCTGTCGGTCAAGACCACATCGGAACCGCTTATCGTGGGGCGGACGCCGTTGTAATAGAGGGTGCCATCCCCCTTCACCGTGCCGGTGAACGTGGGTGCGGCGGTAACGGTCACCACGCCGGAACCCGTCACGTAAATGTTGGCAGCCGTCAGCGACCCCGTCAATGTCGTGTCTGCGGTCGCGTTGATTTTGGCGTTCTTCGTCGAAGCCGGAGCCTTCCCGGATGCCCAGTTGGCATCCGCCCCAAGAGCAAGTTCGCCGCCCGTCGCATTGAACGTGTAGTCCACCGTTCCCGTCACCTTGAACAACACCGGCGTGGCATCAGCATCAATCGACAACAAACTCGCCGCCGTCGCAGACGAACCGGTGGCGCTCACATAACAATACCTCACAAGTGTCATTGCGTTGCTGCTGCTGTCAAGGAAGCCGATGGAGACCGGCGTCCCGACAACGACCTCACACGCCGACGAAAAAGCATACGTAATCTTGACGCCCGTGCCGGAGCCGGCATTTCCGTTGGTTCCGATTCCGAGACTGCTGGAGTATCCGCCTCCGACAACACGCTGATTGGATTTCACTCCATCGATTGAGATGTAGATGCCTTCCTTGCTCGCATCGTATTGAGAATTCCGGCAGAACTCGATTTCCGTGATTTTGACCTTTGTTCCGGCGGGCAAATCCCCTGATGCCGGAATGGTTAAGGTTGGGCTCGACAAAGTCATATCCTTTGCGCCGAACGCAGCGCCACTCACGACACGCTTGTCAATCGTATTGTCCACGACTGTCGTATAAATATGCGCACTTGCAGCGGTTCCGCCGGCAGTCAAGGCATAATTGAGCGTACCATTGCCGTTTGTCGCCGCCCAGGCGGAGGAGGAGAAGAGGGCGGCGAAGGCGAACGCCAGCGTCCCCAAGAGTGTTCTTGTCGTTTTGTGTTTCATGCGCATACCTCGTTCAAGACGTGGTTTGATCGGTGGATGAAAGTCCCGACTTCGGGGCACAGCGCCCCTCAGTCATTATTAAAACTACCACAACCCCACCCGCGTCAATACTTTATTTTAAATGTGCGATTTCCGCCCCTTACGGGGTCTCTTTTTTTGGGCCTCTTTAAGAAAACAAGCCGCCGTCTTGGCAAAGGGAAACGCCGTTTTCTCCCCTCCGCCCGCGACCGCCGCCCCGCCGCCGGGCGGACGCCCCTCCGCGCTCCCCGCCGCGCAAAACGCGCGGCACCTCCAAGGGGGCAAAAGGGCGAAGCCTGTCTTGCACCGCCTTAGCCTGCTTCCCTCTCCGCCCGAGGCGGATGCGCCCCCGACCCGCCTCCGGCGCTCCACACTCCCGCCTCCACCCGAGGCGGATGCACCCCGCGCCCGCCTCCGGCGCTCCACGCTCCCGCCTCCACCTCCACTCCGTGCCCCAGCCTGCTTCCCCCTCCGCCCGAGGCGGATGCGCCCCCGACCCGCCTCCGGCGCTCCCGAAGCGCGTTCCCTTTCCTTTGCGTGCAGGGCTCAGCCCTGCCGCGGGGGTGGCGGGGGCGGCGCAAGCCCCCGCCCGGAGAAGCCCGCCCAGGAAAAGAAACGCCCAGGGCGCGGGGAGCGCTCGGGGCGTATATGTTGGGAAGAAAGGAGTTTATTTGCCGCCGGCGAGGGCTTCGGCGATGTTGAGGTAGTAGGCGCGGACGCGTTCGTAGGCGTTGATGATGTCGAGTTCGCCGAGGACGCGGAGGGGGGAGCCGGTGTCGCTGGGGCCGATGCGGCCGATTTGGCGGCGGCGGCAGTCGCGGACGAAGGCGTGGAGGGCGCTGGATTCGGTCTGGATGGCGGCGAGGTCGATGTAGGGGCGGGGGGAGCGGATCCAGGCGGAGATTTTGCCGACGAAGGCGTCGATGCGGTCGTGGAGGTCGAGGAGGAGTTCGAGGGAGCCTTCGGACATGGTTTGCTTTTCGCGGCGGAGGCGGGTGACGGCTTTGAGGACCTGGAGGGCTTCGTCGGAGGCGGATTCGAGTTCGTCGGAGAGGCGGAGGAGGCGGCGGGCGCGGTCGGCGACGGCGCCGGGGAGGCGTTTTTTCATCATGGCGCCGAGGTATTCGGTGACTTCGCGCTGGACGTTGTCGAGGATGTCTTCGCGGTGGACCATGTGTTTTTCGAGGGCTTCGTCGCTTTCGCCGGAGAGGACTTTGCGGGCGCAGTCGAGGAGGTCGAGGTTGGAATCGCGCATGAACTGGACTTCGACGAGGGCGAGGTCGCAGGCGACGACGGGGGAGATGACGCCGGTCTGGAGGGCGGAGAGGTGGGGCTTCTCGTCCTCGCTCTGGGGGATGAGCTTTTCGACGAGGGCGGTGAAGGGCTTGGCGAGGGGGAAGAAGAGGGCGCCGCGCAGGACGGAGAAGATGGTGTCGGTGACGGCGATGGGCGCCATGACGCCGAGGAGGACGGGGCCTTTGGCCGTCTCGGTGACGACGGCCCAGTTGGGGAAGAGGGCCTTGCCCAGCGGGACGAAGACGGGCAGGACGAAGGGCAGGAAGAGGAGCGAGCCGATGAGGTTGGAGAGGGTGTGGGCAAGGGCGGTGCGCTTGGCGGAGGCGGTGGAGCCGATGGCGGCGAGCCAGGCGGTGATGGTGGTGCCGACGTTCGCGCCGAAGAGGACGGCGATGGCCGTTTCGTATCCGATGATCTGCTGGGAGGCGAGGGCCATCGCGATGGCGATGGCGGCGGCGGAGCTCTGCACGACGGCGGTGAAGCAGGCGGCGACGAAGGCCACGAGCGCCACGCCGGCGAAGGTGTTGGCGTTCATCCGCGCCAGCCCCGCCCGGATGGCGTCGAGCTCGCGGATGGGCAGGACGCCCTTCGACATGAAGTACATCCCCAGGAAGACGAGCCCCAGGCCGAGGAGCGCGAGGCCGAGGTTGTGGAGGCGTTCGCCGCGGATGAAGAAGTAGAGCACGCCGCCGAGGCCGAGGCCCACCAGCCCCAGCACCTGCGGGTCGGGCGCAAAGGCGACGATCCAGACGGTGGCCGTCGTGCCGATGTTCGCCCCGATGATGACGTTGAAGGCCTGCGCCAGCGTCATGAAGCCCGAGGCCACGAAACTCACCAGCATGACCGTGATGACGGAGGAGGACTGCACCAGCACCGTCGAGAGGATGCCCGTGCCGACGCCCGCCGCGCGGTGGGTCGTCGCCAGCGACATGAACCGGCGCAACCCCTGCCCCGCCACGGCCTGCAGCCCCTCGGAGAGGTTCTTCATGCCAAGAAGAAAGATCCCGAGGCCACCAAGGACCATCACCGGTATCATCAAAGAGTCGTTCATCGCGTGCTCCTTCGCCCTCCCGGCACCCGCGCCGGGGAGACGCCCGACAGTATACCAAAAAGGCGCCCCTCCCCGTGCCGCCTCCGGCACTCCCACCCTCCCGGCTCAAGAGGGCAAAAGGGCGAAGCCTGTCTTGCACCGCCCGGGCCCCGGGCGGAAGAAAAGCCGCCCCCGTCCTGCCAAGGACAAGCCCCGGATGGCGGCGGGGCCCGCCCCTGCAAAACAGGAAACGCGCTCCCCCCTCTCCTGCCGCGCCCCTGCCCACGCCTTAGCCTGCTTCCCCCTCCGCCCGAGGCGGATGCGCCCCCGACCCGCCTCCGGCACCCTACCCTCCCGGCTCCACCTCCTCTCCGCAGCTTAGCCTGCTTCCCCCTCCGCCCGAGGCGGATGCACCACGGGTCCGCCTCCGGCGCTCCCGAAGCGCGTTCCCTTTCCTTTGCGTGCGGGGCTCAGCCCTGTCGCGGGGGTGGAGGGGGCGCAAGCCCCCGCCAGAGGCGACTCCTCCCCGCCCGCCTTGGCGCAGGGGACAAAAAAAGCGCCGGCCCGGAGGCCGGCGCTTTTTTGCGTCCGTGGACGGGTCTCACTCGGCGATGATGGCGAGGGAGAGCTTGACGGAGACGTCGCCCGCGAGGACGAGGGGCACCTCGTAGGAGCCGAGGGCCTTGAAGGGCTCGGAGATGCGCACCATGGCGGGGTCGACGGCGACGCCGGCGTCGGTGAGGGCCTTGGCGATGTCGGCGGCGTTGACGGAGCCGTAGAGCTTGCCGGCCTCGTCGCCTTCGACGACTTTGGCGGCGATAGTCAAGGTCTGGCCCTTGAGCTGGGCGGCCTTGGCGAGGGCTTCGGCGCGGCGGATCTTGAGGAGCTCTTCGCGCTCCTTGCGGATCTTCTCCAGCTTGCGGAGGGCGTTCTTGGTGACGGGTTCGGCGAGGCCCTGGGGCAGGAGGTAGTTGCGGGCGTAGCCGTCGCGGACGGCCACGGTGTCGCCCATCTTGCCGAGGTGCGGGACATCGTCCATCAGGATGACTTGAAGGGACATGGGAGCGTTCCTTTCTTAGGCGAGCAGGCCCATGTTGCGGGCGCGGCGGATGCCTTTTTTGATGTGGCGCTGCTGCATGGCGGTGATTCCGGTGACGCGCGCGGGGATGATTTTGCCGTATTCGGTGACGAAGCGGCGGAGGAACTCGATGTCGTTGACGTCAACGATTTCGGCGGGTTCGAGGGGCACCTGGCGCTTGCGGGGGAGCAGGTCGGCCTTGGGCTTGCGGGTGCCGTGGCGTTTGGGGTTCATAGGCATGGCGTTCAAATCCTTGCTGTTGGAATGGGGTTAGAAGGGGAGATCGTCGAGGTCGCCGCTTTCGGCGGGCGGTTCCTGGGCGGGCGCCGCGGGGGCGGCGGCCGCGGGGCGGCTGTCGCGGGGGGCGGCGTCGGAGCGGGACCAGTCGCTGCCCATGGCGGCGCCGTTGGTGTCGCGGCGGGCGCCGGGGGCGGAAAGGAACTGGACGCGGTCTGCGCGGACGCGGAGGCGGCTGCGCTTCTGGCCGCTGGCCTTGTCTTCCCAGGTGTCCATGACGAGGCGGCCTTCGACAAAGACGGGACGGCCCTTGGAGAGGTATTGCCCGCAGTTCTCGGCGACCTTGCCCCAGACGGTGACGTCCACGAAGGTGACGACTTCGCGGGTTTCGCCGGTGGTGCGGCTGCGGAACTGTTCGCTGACGGCGAGGCCGAGCTCGGCGACGGTTTCGCCGGAGGGGGTCTGCTTCAAGTCAGGGTCCCGCGTGAGGTTGCCCATGAGAAAGACTTTGTTGAGGGTGGCGGCCATGGGGGCGATCTCCGCGTGCGAATCAGGCTTCGGCGGCGGCCGCGGCGGCCTGCTGGGCGGCGGCTTCGGCGCGGGCCTTCTTTTCGGCGGCCTGGCGGGCCAGCTTGGCCTCGACGATGGGATCGACCGCCAGAATCTGGAGGCGGAAGATGGTTTCCTGGAGGGCGTAGCGGGCGCGGAGCTCGTTCACCTTGGCCGGGTCCATCTCGAAGCGGATGGCGAGGTAGGTGCCGCTTTCCTTCTTCTGCTGGGGACGGGCGAAGGGCTTCTTGCCGAGGTCTTCAGCGGAGAGGACGGTGCCGCCGAGGCGGACGATTTCGCCCTGGAGCTGCTCAAGGGTGCTGGCCCAGGAGCCTTCGAGGGCGGGCTGGACGAAGATGAAGTGTGCGTCGTATTGCTTCATGGCAATGGTTCCTGTTGGTTCAAGGGGCGTGCCGCGTTGTAGCGGTTCTGGGTCTCGCCGATGCCGCGGTCGAGCCAGCAGAGGGCGGCGTCTGCCGCGACGTCTGCGAGGGCGTCTGCCGCGCGGGCTTCGTCGGGGGCGTAGCGGTGGAGGACATAGTCCTTCAGGCCGCGGGGCTCGCCTTCTTCGCGCCCGGCGCCGAGCCGGATGCGGGGGAAGTCTTCCGTGCCGAGGTGGGCGATGAGGCTTTTGAGGCCGTTGTGCCCGCCGGCGGAGCCGGAGGGGCGCGCGCGGAGCCTGCCCTGGGGCAGGTCGCAATCGTCGCTCAGCACGAGGGCGTCGCCGGGGGCGGCGCCGTAGTACTTCAAGAAGGGGCCCACGCTCTCGCCGGAGAGGTTCATGAAGGTCTGGGGCTTGAGGAGCCACAGAGTCTCGCCGTTGCGCGAGGCGCGGGCGGCGAGGGTCTTGAAGCGCCGTTCGGCCTGCCACGAGGCGCCAAGGCGCGCAGCGAGGGCGTCCACGGCCCGGAAGCCGAGGTTGTGGGGGGTGTCGGCGTATTCCGCGCCGGGATTCCCCAGACCGACGATGACCTTCATGCGAGGGATGCCAGAACGGCCGGGCGCGACCCAGGCCGTGTATTACTTGGAGGCGGCGGGGGCGGCGGCTTCGGCCGGGGCTTCCGCGGCGGGCGTTTCGGACTCTTCGTCGGCGGCGACGACAGAGGCCACGACGGTATCCTTGTGGGTGGTGACGCGATACTTGTCGCCCAGGGTCAGCTGGGAGGCGAGCAGCTTGTCGCCCACCTTGAGGGCGGAGACGTCAACGTCGAAGCTCTCGACGATGTCGGCCGGCAGGCAGTCCACGTGGATGGAGCGGAGCTCTTGTTCGAGGACGCCGCCGCCGTTCTTGACGCCGTCGGGAACGCCGACGAGGTTGAGGGCGATTTCGACGCGCACGGCGTGGCCCATGTCCACTTCGCCGAAGTCGACGTGGGTGACTTTGCCGGTGATGACGTCGTGCTGGATCTCGCGCAGGAGCGCCGAGAGGCGGGTGCCGCCCAAGTCGATGGCGACGAGCGCCTGGTCGCCGTGGTGGCCGCGCATGGTCATCTCGTAGGCGTGCGCATCCAGCTCGATGAGCGTGGATTCGCCCGTCATGCGCTTGACGACGCCCGGAATCTTGCCGGCGCGGCGAATGCGGCCGGCGGCTTTGGATCCCTGCTCGGTGCGCACGGAGGCGGTGAGGGTGATCTGGTTCATGGATTCGTGTTTCCTTGTTTCTGGAGCGTGTCCGGCTTCCCCGCGGGCCTACGAGAGGCGGAAGAGCGAGGAGACGGACTGGTTGCCGTGGATGCGCACGATCGCCTCGGCCAGCAAGGGCGCGACGGAGAGCACCTTGATCGACGGCAGCCCGGCGATGGAGTCGTCGAGCGGGATGGAGTCGGTCGTGATGAGCTCTTCGATGAGCCCGTCGTTGGCGCGCAGCCGATCGATGCCCACCTGCGTGAGGGGGATGTGCGAGACGACCGCCCGGACGCTCCGGGCGCCGCGAGACTTCAGCAGCTTCGCGGCGGCGCACAGAGTGCCGCAGGTCGTCGTCATGTCATCGACCATGATGACGTCGCAGCCGTCAACATCGCCGACGACGCTGAACGCATCCACTTCCGTGGCACCTAGACGCTGCTTCGCAACGATCGCCAGGCCTGTGCCCAGGCGTTGCGAATAAGCATAAGCCGTCTTGACCCCGCCGGTATCGGGTGAAACAACAAGCGGCTTGGCCAGCTTCATTTCGCGCAGGTACTTCACCATAACCGGCGCGGCGTGAAGGTGATCCACGGGAATATCGAAAAAGCCTTGGATTTGCTGGGCGTGCAGGTCCATCGTCAGCACGCGGTTCGCCCCGGCGGCCACGAGGAGGTTGGCCACCAGCTTGGCGGTGATCGGCACGCGCGGCTGATCCTTGCGGTCCTGGCGGGCGTAGCCGAAGTAGGGCAGCACGGCGGTGATGCGCCCGGCCGAGCCGCGGCGCGCCGCGTCGATCATGATGAGCAGCTCCATCAACATCTCGTTGGGCTGCTTGCAGATCGGCTGCACCAGGAAGAGGTCGGCCCCGCGCACGTTGTCGCTGAACTTGCACCACGTCTCCCCGTCGGGGAAATGGCGCAAATCCACCGCGCCGAGCGTGGTGTCCATGCACGCGGCGATTTTTTCGGCCAGAGGCCGGTTGGCGGAGCCAGAGAAAACCTGAAGGTTCTGCATGTTCATCCTCGTTTGTTCAGACGCCGGGGGCAGTTGGTTGCCCGACATGGATTCGAACCATGACTATGGGCGTCAAAGGCCCGTGTGCTGCCATTACACCATCGGGCAGCGTCTGTACGCACGCACGCCAACAGCCGGCCAGCGCCGGATGCCGCAATGCGCGCTCTCCCGCTTCCCGCGAGGCCGCCAGCCCGAAGACCGTCGCCCCGCTGCCGCACAGGGTCACCCCCGCGCAACCGGCCGCTTGCAGGGCTTCCGCCGTGCGCGCCACCGAAGGGAACAGCCCGAAACACGGCGGCGCCAGGTCGTTTTGCAGACCCTCCGCCACGCGCGCAGGCTCTCCCTTAAGAAGAGAGGAGCGCAAAGTATCGCATAACTTCGCCCCGTCTGTCAAGTTTTTCGCGCCGGCCATCCGGTCGAACTCGCCGTAGACCGCCGGGGTCGGACAATGCGTCCCGTCGTTGGCCAGCACCAGCCAGAGCGGCTGCGCCCCCGCCATCGGCCAGCGCTCCACGCGCTCGCCCCGGCCCCGCATCCGCACCGTCCCGTCCAGGACGAAGAGGGGGACGTCCGAGCCCAGCTCCGCGCCCAATTCGCACAAGCGCTCCGTGGACAAGGACAAATCCCAAAGCCGCGCCGCGCCGCGCAGCACGGTCGCCGCGTTGGAGCTGCCCCCGCCCAGCCCGCCGCCGAGGGGAATGCGCTTCACGATCCGGATGGCCGTGGGCAGCGGCCGCCCGGCCTCGCGCTCCAGGAGGCGCACCGCGCGCACCGCCAGGTTGCGCTCGGGATCGGCCGGAATCGCGCCGAGCTCCGCCCCGCCGGAGACCATCTCCAGCGTCGTCCGCCCCGCGTCGCCGCGCGCCAGGGTCACGTCGTCGCCGAAGCCGAGCGGCACGACGACCGAGTCGAGCGCGTGATAGCCGTCCGGGCGCGTTCCGAGGATGTGAAGCGTCAGATTGACCTTGGCCGGAGAAAAGAGCGTGGGCATGGCGTTATTTCATGGAAGGGAGGACGATGCCGCGCAGGATGACCCGCTGGCAGAGGAGGAAGACGGCGGCCGTCGGCAGGGAGACGAGCACGAAGCCGGCCATCACCACCCACGGCGTCCCGGCGAACTGGCGGCTCATCTGATAGAGCCACACCGAGAGCGTCCAGTGGCTCTGCTTCTGGCAGACGAGGAGCGCCCATTCCCAGGAGTTGTAGGCCGCGAGAAAGGCGTTGAGGGCGTTGACGGCGAGGATGGGCGTGGTCATCGGCAGGGTGATGTGGCGGAAGATCTGCCACTCGCTCGCCCCGTCGATGGCGGCGGCCTCGTAGAGTTCGCGCGGGAGGGCGTCGAAGAAGCCCTTGAGAATGAAGATGGAAAGGCCGTTGGCGACCGTGGGCAGCACGAGCGCCGCGAAGGTGTTGAGCAGCCCCAGCTCGCGGATGAGCAGGAAGCCCGGAATCGCCGTCACCGCCGCCGGGAAGGCCATCGTGGCCAGCAGGAAGAGCAGGATTCCCTCCGTGCAGCGCAGCTGGAAGCGGGAGAGCGCGTAGGCCGCCAGCGGATTGACCGTCAGCGTGGCGAGAATCGTCAGCGCCACGAGCACGAGCGTGTTCCACCAGGCCCGCCCGTGCAGGAAGAGGACGTTGCAGACCGTGCGGTAGTTGGCCGCCATGTCGCGCCAAAGGAGCGAAGCGCCGCTCCGGGCGTAGGTGACGGCGAAGGCCTGCGCCAGCGGCAGCGGCGCCTCGCGCCAATCCCGCGCGGCGAAGGGCCGCCCGCGGCCGTCGCGGTAGACCGCGTTCAGCGCCTCCAGCGAGCCGTAGCGCGCCTTCAGGAAGGCTTGCCACTCCGCCTCCGCCGACATCGCCTCCAACGCCTCGTAGGGAAGCGTCCCGACGAAGCCGCGCCACAAAACGCTGTTCTCGTAGGCGGCAAGCGGCACGTCCGCCAGCCGCTCCGGGCGCGGACGGCCCGTCAGGTGCGCATAATCCTCCGGCGAACGGCAGGTCGCCTCCAGCCACGCCCGCCAGGCGCCGCGCGCCGACTCCGGGTCGCGAATGCGCAGCAGGCGCTTCGGGTAGGCCGTCCGCACAAAGGTCTGCCACGCCTCGTCCGCGTCGTCCCCGGGGAAGAGCGCGGGGGGCAGTCCCCGCGCGGCGCGCCACTTCGCCCAGAGCGGAGCAACCAGATAGGGCCGCGTGCGGGAATAGGGCTGGCGTTCTAGATCCGTCTCGCGATAGTGCGCCTTGAACTCCTGCCAGAGCGCCGTCTTGGCGTCCTCCGGCCAGTCCCAGTCCGCATAATGGAGCGGGACGTGGGCCTGCGCCCGGAAGCGGATGGCGTAGAAACTCTTGTAGCGGATGTCCCACGTGCGGTTGAGCGCCTCCAGCGCCGCCGCCTCGCCCTGATGGCCCGTCGCCTCCTCGAAGACGCCGCGCACGTAGGGGGCGACATCGCGCTCGTCATAGGCGCAGACCGAGTTGCGCACGTCGTAGGCGCGGTTGAACGCCGCGTAATCCGCCGCCATCGCGCTCCACGCCGCCGCCGTCTCCGGATCGTCCAAGCCGTCGAGCCACGGACGGGCGAAGGCGCGCGCCCCCTCCTCGTCCCGCGCCCACATCGACCAGAGCCCCCAGCTCGCCGGGGCCTCCGGGAAAACCTCGTGCGGAAAAGTCGGGTGGAAGGCCGCCAGCACGCGCATGAACCGCGTCTCCGGCAACCAGAGCGACCGCAATACCGGCGAATACTGCGTATAGTCGTAGCGCCCCGCGAGCGACCCCGAAATCATCAGCAGGAAGGGCCACACCATCGTCACCGCCCCCAGCAGGAGGAGACTGTAAATCAGCCCGAGCGCCAGCCGGGCCTTCACCGTCTTGCGTTCGACCGGAAGGATGACCATGATGCCGCTATTTTACCAAGCCCGCGCCCTCCCCCGCAATTTGACGCCCTTCCCCGCCCCGCTCTGCGCGGCGCGCCGCCCCCGACCCCCCGGGCGAACGCGCCGCGCAGAGCCCTGTCGCTCCCGCACAGACGCTCCTGCACGCCGGCGCGCCCGCCTATTTCCCTTTCGCCTCTTCAAGCGCCTTCCGGCGCATCGCGATGACCCTCAACCACCCCAACGCCTGCTTGCACCAGGCGCTTTCGCCGGATTTCCAGGCGAATTCGGCGACCTCGGCCGCCATGAGCGGGTCGGTCAGATTCTCCAACGCATGACTCCGGCAGTCGTAGTCGTAGTGCTCCTTGCGGACTTTGGCGACCTCCGCGCAAAGTTCCTGGTCTTCCAGCTCCTCCAGCGTCCGGTCGCAGGCATCGTCGCAGTCGTGCAGCAAGACGCGGGCGATTGTCATGCGGTCGCGGCCCGTCTTGTCCGGCAGGCACGCCAGCGCCCAGGCCCGCACGGCATCGACCGAGTGATCCAACGCGACCTCGGTCAGGCGCCGGCGATCGGCCTCCGACACCGGACGGGGGAGGCAATCCGCCCAGCCCTCCATCGCGTCGACCGCCGCGTCATAATCCCAGGCGGCGCAGAGCACCGCATAGAAATCCTCAGGATCTTCCAGCCCTTGAAGCGCGACCTGTTGAACTTCACTATACTGAGCCGCGCGCGCCATTTTGAGCAGCCGCTTCCGGCCGGTCACGCGCTCCGACGCCGTGATTGCGACATCGAAATCGCTGTCCCCCGCAAGCGCCAGCAACACCTTTTGGTTCCTCAACCGTTCGATCGCTGCGCAGCGGACGGCGGACGCCTCGTTGTCGTCTTGGGCGATTTCGGCCAGCAGCTTCTGGTTCTTCACGCGCTCGGTCGCCGCTTGGCGGACGCGCGCCTCCTCGTCGTGGCGCGCCATGTCGCCCAGCGCCGCCGGATCGTCCGACGCCTGCGCCGCCGCAACCCTGGCCTGGATGCGCGCTTCCCGCCTCTCCTCCTCCGTCGCCGCCTTCGCCTTCCGGTGGGCCTGCCGGGCCCGCTTGAGCACGGGGTCGTCAATGTCGGGGAGGTCGTCGTCCTCGCCGTCCTCCTCGTCCGGCGTTGCGGAAGCCGGAGCGGCGCCGCCCGAAAGGCAGGCGAGAAAGGCGCGCTTCGCTTCTTCAAGCTCCGAAAACGAATCCTCCTCCTCTTCATCGGCCGTTTCCGCATCGGCCTTCTCTTCGGGCGCCGCGCTCGAAGGGGCTTTTGCCTCCGCCTCGGGGTCTTTCGCCGCCTCCGCGCCGGATTTCGGCTCGCCGGCCGTTTCAGGGAGCGCCTTGGGCGGACACAGCGACTGGAGACGCTCCCCGGCCAACTGGCGGATCTCCTCGTCGGCGTCGGACTTCGCCACCTTCCGCAGGACGGCCTCCTTTGACACCCCCGACACGGCGAGGAAGCGCAGCCACGCGTCGGGTTCCGTCAGCGCGACGCGCTCCAAAAGCGCCGAATCCTCCACGCGGCTCAGCGCGGCGGCGCGAACCGTCCACGGCGCGTCGCCCGTCGCGAACGCGGCCAATTCCGCCGGATTCGCCGAATCGCGCACGGCGGCCCGAAGCGCCTTCTCCTTCCGGAACGCCGCCAGCGCCCGCGCGCCGGCCGCCGTGCGCGGCAAGGCCGCCAAGCGCTCCGCCGCCGCCCGGCGCAAGATGTAGCCGGTCGACGCCCCGACAATCGCCGCCAACCCCTCCGGAGAGGAAATACGCTCGATGGCCGCGTGGCTCGTCACGAGATCGCCCGATTCCAAAGCGACGCGCACCAGCGACTGCGCGGCGCGAAGGCGCTTGACGGCCTTCAGGCGCTCCCCGACATTCTCATCCGTCAAGGCTTTCTGAAGGAAGTTGGTCTCCGGCTTGCTCGAATGGCTTTTCGTCTTCTTCATGATTCGTCTCCTGGGCTGAACCGCCGTTCCCCGGCGGAAAGTGTTGAACGGGAAGGCCCTATGCGGGCAGCGCCCCGGAACCGTCCGGCGGCGCGACAAGCGGAAGAGGGTTCTCCCCCCCTCCCCCGGTCCCGCCCGGCGTCGGGCGGGACCGGGACACACCCCTCACCGGGCCGAACGCGTCAGGCGCTTCAGG
>Ga0310690_10008359_pt1 | contig 13141 bp, 11 predicted proteins | sample AusTroGonzalo_MG_2_FD_207661 | JGI IMG/M metagenome (GOLD analysis project Ga0310690, IMG submission 207661) | Bovine rumen microbial communities from tropical cattle in Woodstock, Queensland, Australia - Gonzalo_04 (v2) (version 2) | ecosystem: Host-associated > Mammals > Digestive system >... | reverse complement strand
GGCCATGCGTCAGATGGCGTGTCACACGACGGATGATGTTTTCAAAACCCAGTTGGCCAGAGAAACTGGCTTTCGTCATCCACTCGTTGATGGCCAGATAACGCTCCACGCCTTTATCCAAGGTCCTATCACCCGACATGCCGTGGTTGGTACGTACCAGATAACCGTATGGTGCCTGGGCAGGATCGTTGGCATCATATTTCACATAGCCCTTATTACCAGTCTCGTAATAGGCGCAGCCGCCCTGAGCATCGAGTACCGCAAAATTAGAGTTGGTGGGGATGGGACCAATGGTTTTCAGACTGTCGAGAAACAGTTCAAAGTCGCGAAGGGTGGCGCAACGTTCCAGTGCCTTACGCATAATCGTGGCATCATTGTCCTTGGGCTCCTTGCGATGCTCATTGGCGGCGAACGTATGTTGTGGTTGTGGTCGGCCGTTCAGGTTATAGGCCGCCGTGTTGACAATCGCAAAGCCTGCCTCATTGTGACCAGACCAGACCCCATTGTGCAGGGTATCGTTGGCAGTGACGACGGCGATGTAGCGAAAACGCGAGCCCTTGACCAGAACGGTGAGGTTGTCAGTCCCCTCGGTATCACGGTTCTTGAAAATATAGGGGCGTCCATCTGGCGACACCTTGCCTGAGACGATGACTGATGTGCAGGCTTCGGCGTGGTATGCAGGAATAAGGACACCTACAAGTAGAGAGATTATCAGTTTCTTCATGTCCGTCAATGTTTTGTGAGGGAATTATCTGTTTACTTCCGTAGGCGTGTAGAGTCCTGGATCAGAAGGCGCATTTGGATTGGCCAATATCTCTGTTTCAGGATAATAGAAGCGCTCCGGGTGGGCTGTGGCCGTAGGTGTGTTCAACGGTATGGCTACAGCAATGTCGCTCTCACCGGCACCTCTCAGTCTGCGGGCATCGTCCCATGGTGTAAACTCCGTGAAACCTGAGATATAACGCTCAAGGATTATCTCGCGCAGCAGTGCACGAAGCGGTTGCAAAGCACCATCGGCATTCAGCAGCCCGCCCTTCTCGAAATCATCGGTCGTATAGGCATCATAATTATAATTGTAGTTGGCAAAATAGGCGTTCACGGCTCCTCCCTGATCATAATAGGCTCTTAGGCGGTTCAGATAGTCCAGACCCTCATTCAGGCCCTTTGTACGTGCTGCCGTCTCGGCCAGGATGAGCAGGTTTTCCTCATAGGTAATCAGTGGTTCCGGCTCAAGTTGGGATACCTTACCATGTTTTGCGGTAGCATTCGTCGGATCGATATAATAATAGGCCTTACGGGCTGTTTCATCGGTCTTCTCGTTGTGGCGGGCATCGAGCACATCAAACAGGAAACTTTGTTTGCCGTTGGCATCCTCAGTACCGAAGAAGGCATTCTGACTGTACGACCACCAGTTGTTCTTGTTTGATGACTGATTGTCGTTGACAGGGCGGAAGAGCATGGAGCGTTCAGGCGAACTGATACCGTTCTGTGCGGCCTGATAGGCCTTGTCATATTCCTTGGTGATGACATAAAAGCGGGCTTTCAGTGTATAGGCAGCCTCAAGCCAGCCCTGGGCATCACCGTTATAAAGATAGTCCTGCTTGTAAGAGGCACGGCTAACGGTCTTCAGTTGACTGATGGCCTCGTCGAGCAACTGCTGGCTATAGTTGAATACAGACTTCTGACTCTCGAACCGGGGATATTCCACATTGGTAGAAACCTCTGTTGCCGGCACATCACCAAAGGCCGAAGCATAGAATCCGAACAGATAAGCCTCAAGCACACGCGTCAGACCCTGATAGAGCGGGTTGTTGGGTGCTGCCTCCTGGATATGTTTACTCTGTGTGATAACACTCTGATAACCTCCGAAGTCGAAGGTACTTTCCGTCAACTGATAGTTATAATACGCCAGAGGGAAATTGTTGACACCAACAATCTGACCTGTCCACAAAGATGCCATACGACCGTCGAGTCCACGCACCAGACTGACCAATGCCAGTTCCGGGGTATTTACGTACAAACCGGCATCAATATCGTTAATCTCGATAGAATTAGGATTCTTATTAAGTCCTTCTACTACACTCTCGCAACTGCTCAGAAGGATGGCAATGCCTATCATCGCTGTATATATCTTTTTCATATCAATTCGTATTTTTAGTAATTAACCTCAATTGTAAACAGTACAGAACGGGTGGCAGGGCTTGAGAAGTAGTCCATGCCCTGAGCCAGGCCTACGCCATAGTTGTTGCTCTCAGGGTCGATACCTACCAAGTTGTCCCATACCAGCAGATCGCGTCCGGTAACAGAGAAGCGGATGTTCTGCAACTGGGTGTGACGCTTGAGCCAGAGACTATGCCAGTTGTAACTCAGTGTCACGTTGCGCAACTTGGTCCATGTGTTGTCCTGAATGTAATAGTCGTGTACTTTGTTGATACCCAGTCCGCCACCGATACCGGTGTACCATACCTCGTCGAGCAATACTGTTCCTGCACCAAAATCATAGAGATTACCTCTGACGGTCTCGCCGGCGTGGAACACCTGACCATTGTAGTTAATAACATCCTGGGGCAGCGTCACCTCCTTAGCCACGTCCTCATGTGTTCCGAAGCCGTAGAGAGTCAACTGGGTACGGTTAATGTATTTGCCACCATGAGAATGCTCAAATAGGAAACTGAAATTGAAGTCCTTGTAACGGAAATCCATGCCGAAGCCTCCACGCCAGTCGGGATTGGGGTCACCCAAAACAACATTACCTGTTGACAACTGAGGAAATCCGTTCTTGTCGAGTATAGGCTGTCCGTCATCATCGCGCAACACACCTGGGCGATACAGGACACCCATTGGAGATCCCTCAATGGCTACCGAGGTTCCACTGATCTTCAACAATCCCGTACCATTCAGTTGGGTCACCTCGTTGCGGTTCTGACTCCAGTTCAGGTTGACATCCCATCCGAAGTCTTTCTTGTCGATGGCTCGCCATGTGGCATCCACCTCAAAACCAGCATTCTTCATCTTTCCACCATTGGCATAAATGCTGCTGTAACCGCTCGATGGATTGAGTGTGACACTATACAGCAGATCCTTGATGTGGTTCTGATAATAGGTAAAGTTCAGGTTCAGTACGTCATGGAAGAAGCGCAGGTCGGCACCAATCTCCCATTCGGTCTTTACCTCGGGTTTGATATCGGCATTACCCTTAGAACTGCTAACGGCATAACTGCCTCCGAAAGCGGCATTGGTCGAAGTTGCCAGCGTCTCTGTGCGGTAGGCGGCAGGACTGGTACCAACCTTTCCCCAGGCTGTACGCAGTTTTCCAAAACTGAGCCAAGACGGACGCCAAACCTTAGAGAACTGCCAAGCGAGGTCGGCCGAGGGATAGAAGTAGGTGCCGCTAACGGTTGATGAGGCCTCCTGCATGGCTGTAGCCGACAAGAACAACTGGTCGTACAGTTCAAGTTCTACAATACCGTAGCCACGATTATTTCGGGTATGACTGAGACTCTTCGACCAACTATCGGCAGCGGTGCTGGATGCTAATGACGAGGACCTGACGTCGGTCTGCACATCGAACGGGGTGACACTACCAGCGTTACTCGACGACTGGCGGTCGTTGATGCTATAGCCAAGTGTACCCGACAACTTCAGTTGCTTTGAGAAAGCATGTGTGGCATGGATGATGGCATCGAAGGTCAACTCCTTATGAGTGGATGTGCTGGAACTATAGTAACCTTTCGAGTTGGTGGCACCCTGCGAGTTGATCGGGTAGAACTCATCATTGAGCGTGGTGTAATAATCCAGTCCGCCTCGCAGGGTGACATTCAACCATTTCAACGGGTTGATATCCAACTGGGGCGTAACGATGAAACGATCCGTCTTCTGGATATTAGACTGCTCATACACAGACCAGAGGGGGTTGTTATAGGTAGGATTGACATTCGCACCTATTTCGTTACGATACATCCTCTGGCGGTCTGTATACGACACGCCCTGCTTGTCAACGTAGGTACCAATATAGTCCGTGTTATCGAAATCGGCAGGCGTACGCAGCAATCCCAGATATACGCCATTTGAACTGTCACCATTGCTGGCCACGCGATTGGTGGTGGTATAGACATAAGCCGTCTTAGCCGAGGCCTTCAACCATGGAGCCAAACGATAGGATGAATTCAGACGGATATTGTGCTTGTTGTAATAGGCCGATCTTACTATACCATCCTGGAACTGGCCTGCATAACTAAGATAGTAACTGCCTTTCTCTCCACCGCCACTGAGTGATACGTCATGCTTGGTATAGCCTCCAGTGCGGAATACGGCATCGAAATTAGAATCCACATAGGTTTTCTGGGAATTCTTCTTCGTAATGGTATAATAGGTTTTACCGGTGATACCGCCTACGAAGTAAGCGCCGTTGCCATCCACCTCGTCGGCTGCACCAGAGCGCTCAGAGATCTTATCACCCCAAGAGAAGTTGGTATTCTTGTTGTACTTTCCACCAGTACCCTGTCCCCAAGTGCTCTGCAGCGGGTGACGGTCGCTAATCCAATCGAAACTCTTGGTGAACGAATAGGTGATATGGGGCTTTGAGGCCTTCGACCCGTTTTTGGTTGTAATCACGATGACGCCATTTGCAGCACGTGAGCCCCACAGTGCGGCAGCCGACGCTCCCTTCAGAACCTGTAGCGACTCGATGTCGTTGGGATTGAGGTCGTTCAGATGCGACTGTTGCGCAAAACTGGTAGAGCCGGAGTTCTCATTACTGATGGGCGTACCATCAAGGATGATGAGAGGCTGGCTGTCGCCAATAAATGTGTTGGCTCCGCGAATGATGATATTCGAGCCCATGCCAGGTTCACCATTCGGCGAGGAGATGGTCAGTCCACTGGCTTTGCCGGATAGGGCATTGATCAGTGTCGATGTTCCTGCCTGTACAATCTTGTCGGCATCTATCACTGACTGGGTGGTACCAATCTTATCAATAGCCTTCTCTTTTCCTAAGGCTGTAATCACCACCTCATTCAGGAAGTTAGGCGCTTCTATCAGCGCTATCTCCACAGGTTCCTCAAAGTCATAGACATCCACGTCGAGGGCACGATAGCCAACAAATTCCACACGGAGGGTTAGCGGGGCTTTCACCTTGGTCTGAAGGGAGAAGTTTCCGTCATAGTCAGTCACCACACCCTGACCCTTTTCTGATTTCACGATCACAGATGCACCTATCAGGGGCTCACCTGTGCGAACATCGGCTATATGACCTGTAATCAGGTTCTGTGCTATAGCCAATAAGGGACTAATCGCAACGAATGTTGCAATAAACAATCTTTTCACCATAAGTCTTATTCTTTCTAGCTTTATTATTTTTGCGCAGTAAATTCCGTCTTTACCTTTTCAATCTGTACCTGGGTGAGTTTGTTATCCAGGTTCAGCAATCCGAATTCATGATTATACTTTGTACCGTCTGTCAGCACCCACTGCAGGAACTGGTTTACGGCATCGTCGGCCCCATTATAACTCACGCCAATCTTCTCGACTGCAATTTCCTGTACTTTACCATTTTCCAGTGCGTCAATCACCTCATCGAGGGTGGCCGTGTCTGAAAAACTCTTCTCCAGACTCTTCTTCACGTCGATACCGATGATGGTGAGGTCACTCTTCACATGACGGCTCTGCAGGTCGAAGATGTTGGGAAGGGCATTGAACGACACCCCCAGCGGATCCTTCGACAGAGCGGTATTCAGGAAGAGGTCATCACCTGAGATGCGCTTGCCGCGGAAGTTGCTGCTCTCTTCGCCGAAGTTATGGGCGAATGAGGCGGCTACCGATGTGGCGTTGCCGCCACTATAGATAACAAGTTTCTCAAACTGCTTGATCTTCTTGACGTCCTCGTCGAAGTCGTCGTTGAGGAAATACAGTTGCTTCAAATTCTTCGAGTTCAGGTGCTTACCTTCCAGCACTTTCGCAGCCTCACTACCGCTGGCTGTGATAGGCAGCACGGCGAACTCTCCGAAATAAACAACTATATGGCTAAAGTCTTCTGTTTTTGTATCTTGACTGTCGAATACGACATTCAGGTCAATGTTTCCCTGGCTCTGATTGCTTTTGGCAATCTGGAACTCTACGCCAGGCTGTGTTTTCGCATATTCGGTTATCCACTTCTCTACCAGCGGACGGGCAAATCGTGGTGCCTTGACATAGCGCACGCTGCTCGTGTTGGTAGACTCTTGCTCAGCCCAAACGTTGCTGATATTGATACTCAATATTATTGCGATTGTTAATGCTAATTTTTTCATACTGGTTCTTTTTTTCTTTGGTAATACCTATTATATATACATTCCCATTTGTGGTCATTGTCATCATACAACAACACGCTTGCATTTGCATTCGAAATATTGCCTTCATAACTGTTATTAATTTAATCATTTGAATCACGGTGCAAAGGTACGGCGAAAACAACGACTGTACAATCGCATATCAGCGGTAAACAGCATACCAAAATAATGGTATTTCACCAAAATAACTATAAATATGCCATTTGTTTAAAGTGAAATCAGAAAAAAGCAGCACCTTTGCAGCCAAAATAATTATGATGGCTTTAGAACGAGAGATATTTCAGAGGTCAGAACTATTATTGGGTCAGGAGGCAATGGAACGCATTGCCCGTAAACGCGTGATCATCTTCGGCGTGGGTGGCGTTGGCTCCTGGTGCGCGGAGAGCCTGGTACGCTCAGGTATCAAACACCTCACCATTGTCGACTCCGACAGTGTGTGCGCCAGCAATATCAATCGTCAACTGATGGCCACAACAGAGACCGTTGGAAAGGTAAAGGTTGACGTGTTACGTGAGCGTCTTCTCAGTATCAACCCTTCTGCCCAGATCAATGCCATCCATGCGTTCTTCACGGCAGAAACGGCAGACAGTTTCCACCTCGACACCTATGACTATATCATCGATGCCATCGACTCACTTAAGGATAAGGCCCTGCTCATTCTGATGGTCTGTCAGACCGAGGCCAAATTCTTCTCGTCGATGGGTGCAGCCCTTAAACTTGACCCCACGCATATCAAGATAGCCGAATTCTGGAAGATTCAAGGCGACCCCCTTGCTCGTGTCCTCCGCAAACGCTTCAAACGCGAAGGGCAATACCCCTCGCGCAAATTCCTATGTGTATATTCCGATGAACTCATCGAATCAAAAGGAGAAGGAAAAGGTTCCCTCGTTCAGATCACTGCCATTTTCGGCTTTATGCTCGCTGGCCTTGTCATTCAGGATGCCATCCCTAAAAATGCCTGATAGAAAGCAAAAAGCGATGCGTCACGCACTGAAGGCAAACCGACAAATGCCTCAGACGGACGCATCGCAAAGAAAGAACAAGATTTGCTTTCTTTATAAGTGTATCTCCTTGTCCACCACCTCGCCATTCAGAATCTTGAAGGAGTTGAGTTTCGGTTCTCCGTCAAGCAGCGAGAGGATGGCATAGCGAATGGTAGGGTCATTCGCCAGGCGCAGATCCTCTTGTGAGGGTCGCGAGGGCGAGGCCGGGTGACTGTGCCAGTTGGCTAGGATCTTCAGACCTTTCTCCCGGGCATAGCGCAAAGCGGCAAACTGATCCTTCGGTGCGAAAGAAAAGTGCTCCGACGAGTGGTCGATGTTCTCCATCCAATAGTTCTCGGTTACCTCGTCACCTGTCCCCAGCAGATAGCCGCACGACTCATCAGGTGCATCCTTCTGAGCCTGGGCTATCAGTTCATCTATAACGTTCTGTGGAATTTTCATTCTCTCTTAATTCTTAATTATGCTTAAGGTCGCACGCGGCCTGTTCGTAGTCTATCAGGTGATCGATGGTGGGGTTCGAGCCGCAGATGGCACATGAGTCACGATGCTTCACGGGCACCGTACGGAACTGCATGGTCTTGGCATCAAACGTCAGCAGACGGTTGGTGAGCAACTCCCCTACCCCTGTGAAATACTTCAGCGTCTCGGCTGCCTGGATGGTACCCAGCATACCGGCGATGGCTCCCAGCACACCCGCCTGCGAACACGTCGGCACAGCACCCGCGGGAGGCGGTTCCTTAAACATACAACGGTAGCACGCCGTACCTGGCAGGTGCGTAAATGTCTGTCCGTTGAAGCGCAGGATGCCACCGTGAGAGAAGGGCTTACCCGCCATCACACACGCATCGTTGATCAGGAACTTCACGGGGAAATTGTCGGTACCATCCACCACGAAGTCGTATTCCTTGATGATATCCAGCGCGTTCGATGAGTCGAGGAACTCGTAATAGGTATCCACCTGCACGTCGGGGTTGATGGCCTTGATCTTCTCCTCAGCACTCTTCACCTTCGGCACGCCCACATCCTTCGTAAAATGGATCACCTGTCGCTGCAGGTTGCTCAGGTCTACAACATCCGCATCCACGATGCCGATACGTCCGATGCCTGCCGCCGCCAGATAGAGACTCACGGGAGCCCCCAATCCACCGGCACCCACCACGAGCACGCGTGCGTTCATTATCTTCTCTTGTCCCTCAACGCCCACATCCTGCAACAGGATATGTCGTGAATATCGCTGTATCTGTTCTTCTGTAAAGTCAATCATCGTGCGCCTCCTCCCATGAAGTATAAGAAATCCACCTTGTCGCCCTCCTTCAGCAGGATATTCTCCCAATCGTCGCGCTCGGCAAACTCCTCATTCACCTGCACGCTGACCATCTCCGGCTGCTGCACATTACTCTGCTGTATCAGTTCACTCACATTAAGCGGCAGGCTCACTTCCTGCGCGTCTCCATTTACATAAATCTTTGCCATAATCTTGTCGGTTTAAAATTAAAAAATGATGTGATTGAAATCACGGTGCAAAGGTACGGCGAAAACCGCTGCCGTGCAATCGCACAACAGCGGTAAACAGCATACCATACAATTGGTATTTTTTATTTCTGCAGGTCGGCATACTCATGGACGACATCGGACCGCAGAACAGTGGATGATGATCAATGTAATGGTTCTCATTTTAGTACGTTAATAAAAATTTTTTCGTTCGGAGTAATCAGAATTACTTTCGGAGTATCCGGATTTACTCCCGGAGTAACAGATCTTCCCGAATGTTTCATATTCGCTACGATATTTCTTTAATTGTTGATAGAGCGTGGCGTGGCCGCGCCTTGTCGCGGCCTTTATTTTGTCATAAAACCAAAAAAAAGGGTGCAGGCCGATACGGCCTGCACCCTGATTATTTGCGTGTTTACTCAGTTTGCTTAGAATTGTTTCCAGTGCGTTATTCTGCACAAATATACAACTTTTTTTTCGATATTATGTTGTTTTAGCGGGAAAAAATCATTTACTTCGGCCAGATATCAGTCTACGTACTTGTCCCAATCGATGAATGAGGATTTCGTGTAGTTGAACTGCCACCGGAAATCGGTTTTCTCAAACCAATAGCCATTGAACTTGTCGCCACTGATGGTCAACTCATTCGTGCGGTATTCTGCATGAGCCGTCTGCCAGCCGGCGTGCTTCCATTCGAGATACAGCATGTCGTTGTTAAAATACCATTTGAAATCACTACTCTCGATGAACGCCTGTTTCCATGAGTTCTCGAAAGCAATGAGGCGTCCTGTTCCTGTGGTCGACTCCGTCGTGGCACGATCGAAGCGGATGACAACGTAACGCGTCTTCTCGTCGTTCCAGTGGCCCAGTTCCTTACGTTGCGCTGTTTCAAGTCCTTCCCAGGTGAACGAGGTCTTGTTCTGCATCAAAAGGTTGGTGAAATTCAAGCGGTTAGCCTCAGTGTCGGTTTCTTCATCTTTCGAGCAACTTGTCATCATCATTGCCATTGCAGCAAAGATTGTGATGTAAGATAATAACTTTTTCATAATGCTATTTTTTTTAGTTAATAATAATAGGATACTTCTATTACAACGGATCAATGTCGAAATGAATCTGCAGCGTATTATAGCGCTTGTCTTGGAGCATCTGCTGCTGGGCCAGCGTCAGGTATCTGCGGACTTCGGCCATGTTGAGTGTGGGCTCGAACTTCAACACAATCTTACGGATGGAGAGCGACTTGACTTTCGAGACACCAGGTTTGTCAGGCCCCAGGACACGACCCGAGAACCACTGACGCAGACGCGCGCCCATCTCAACGCCGGCCGCCTCGACGACAGCATCCTGGCGATGCTTCAAGTAGACATAGACCAGCCGGTAATACGGCGGATAACGGAACTGCTGACGCTCGGCTATCAGCGAACGGTAGAAAGCCGCATAATCATTGCGGACCACCTGACCAATCAACGGCAGATCGGGACTCTTGGTCTGTAGGATCACCAACCCGCGTTTGCCCTTACGTCCGGCCCGTCCACTGACCTGCGCCATCATCATAAACGCCTGTTCGTAGGCCCGGAAATCGGGATAGTTCAGCATGGTATCGGCATTGAGGATGCCCACCACCGAGACCTTGTCGAAATCCAGTCCCTTGCTGACCATCTGCGTACCGATAAGGATATTGGTGCGCCCTGCAGAGAAGTCGGTGATGATGCGCTCATAGGCCTGACGACTGCGGGTGGTGTCGAGATCCATCCTGGCGATACGGGCTTCAGGGAAGATGTCGTGCACCTCGGCCTCGATCTTCTCCGTACCATAACCGCGTGTCTGGAGTTGGGTGCAGCCACAATTCGGACATTCCACAGGCACCTGATAGGTATTCCCACAATAATGGCACGTGAGTTGATTCAGGTTTCGATGAAACGTCAGCGACACATCGCAATGCTGGCAATGAGGCACCCAGCCGCACTGCTTACACTCAATCATCGGTGCATAGCCTCGGCGGTTCTGGAAGAGGATGGCCTGCTCGCCATGCTCCAAGGCCTCCCTGACCTTCTGCAACAACAACGGCGAGAAGGGACCGTTCATCATCTTACGATGCTGCAGATCCTTGATGTCGACCACCTGAATCTCCGGCAGTTCGATGCCCTTATAACGCTGGAACAACTCCACCAGACCGTATTTACCCGTCTTGGCATTGTGATAGGTTTCCAGTGAGGGCGTGGCCGTACCAAGCAGCACCTTTGCCTTGGTCATCTGCGCCAGCATGATGGCCGCACTGCGGGCGTGATAGCGGGGCATGGGATCCTGTTGTTTGTAACTGGTCTCATGTTCCTCGTCGATAATCACCAGTCCTAACCGTTGGAAAGGCAGGAAGACCGCACTTCGCGCACCGAGAATGACATCGTAGGGATGTCCGGACAGTTGTTTCTGCCAGATCTCCACACGTTCCGCATCGGAATATTTGGAATGATAGATACCCAACCGGTCGCCGAACACACGCTGCAACCGATCCATGATCTGTACGGTCAGCGCTATTTCCGGCAAGAGATAGAGCACCTGCTGTTTCTGTTCCAAAGCCTGACGGATCAGGTGGATATAGATCTCCGTCTTACCGCTGGAGGTGACGCCATGCAGAAGGGTGACGTTTTTCTTCAGGAATGAGAATTGTATCTGGTTGTAGGCATCCTGCTGCACCTGACTTAACGGCTGGATCCTGTCCAGATGGGGTTCGCCACCGTGATTGAGGCGGCCCACCTCCTGCTCATAGGTCTCCAGGAGGCCGCGCTTGACAAGTGCCGTCACCGTAGGAAGACTGTGGCCTTGGTTCAGCAGTTCATCGCGAGAGATATTTTGAGGTGAGAGATCGAGGAAATCGATGAAGGCGGATTGTTGCTTGGGAGCCCGCTGCAGCATGTCGATGGCAACATGTAGGGCCTGTTCGTTACGGAACGGAGGGGTCAGGCGGATATAGGTCTCCGTCTTAGGCTTATAACCATCTTCCGCTTTCAGGCCCGAGGGAAGGGCGGCCTTATACACCTCACCTATCGGCGACATATAATAGTCGGCTATCCACTGCCAGAAACGGAGTTGACTCGCCAGAAGAATCGGGGTGGCATCCAAGACCTGAAGGATGGGTTTGATTTTATCTGGAGGAAGGAGGCAGGAGGAAGGAGGAAGGAGGTTTCCACTTGTCATTTTCCTCACGATGACCCCAACATACGTTTTGTTGCGGCCAAAGGGCACGAGCACACGCTTTCCCACCTCTACCTGTTTCTCGGCCGATGAGGGCACAGAATAGGTAAAGAAGCCGTCGAGCGGCACAGGTAGGATAACGTCAACGAACAAAGCCTATTTAGAAGAAATAAGTGGCATAGATCTGCCAGGATTTGGGTTTGGTATCGTCAGAAATGGCATCTATACCCTTATCAAAAGAGGCCTCCGCCGTGGAACTGACGCCCACATTATAGGTAAAGCCGAACTCCAGATGACGCGACAGGAAGAAACCAGCGCCCAGATTCACGCTGAAAGCGGATTTCTTCAACTGGAAGGTATTCTCGATATTGTCGTGCGTCCACTCAAAATCCACGTCATCGCCGATATTGAAGGCGAACTGCGGACCAGCGGCCACGTAAAGACCTGCTGCGCCGCCAACGCCCAGCGTGAGACGGGCATTCACAGGTACGAGGAGATACTTCTGCTTGATCGACTCACCGTTGACCTTTGTCGACTTCTGGTCGTACAAACCGGCAATATCAAGTCCCAGTCCGGCCACCGGCAGCGATACCTGAATGGTCGGACCGATGAACCAGCCCAGCCGATTCTCGGTTTTAAACACTTTCTCGTCGAACTTCATGTCCTGGATATCAAATCCGCCTCTGACACCAAACCTCAGCAGGTCCTGTGCGTGCATCGCCATGGTCATGGCTGAAAGCAATACGACTAAAGATAGAATCCTTTTCATCATCATGAAATATTAAGTACCACGGCACAAAGATACGAAAAAAGAGCGAATAATCGCTCTTTTTTGCAGAAAATAACATTATCAAATGTCTTAATGTCTTTGCCGACGAACGCTCACGCGGGCTGCACCATTGCTTGAAGAGGAAGAACTGCCACTGCCATTCAAACCGCCCACCGACGACCGACGGCCGGTCTTCTTGGCCACCTTTGCCTTGGCCTTCTGGGCAGCCTTCACGTTCTGCGGATTCGCATTGGCAATGCTGTCGAGAGAATCCTTACGCGCAGGATCGCCGAAGATATTCTTACGGAAAGCCTCCAGTTCGGATTCGATGCGTTTCTGTTCTGCCGACATCTTCTCGGTAT
>Ga0310690_10008358_pt1 | contig 13142 bp, 11 predicted proteins | sample AusTroGonzalo_MG_2_FD_207661 | JGI IMG/M metagenome (GOLD analysis project Ga0310690, IMG submission 207661) | Bovine rumen microbial communities from tropical cattle in Woodstock, Queensland, Australia - Gonzalo_04 (v2) (version 2) | ecosystem: Host-associated > Mammals > Digestive system >... | reverse complement strand
CGCCCAGGATCAGGCTCAGCAGCGCCGGAATCACGCCGATCAGCAGCGAAACCCGCGCGCCGTACAAAAGCCGCGTCAGCACGTCGCGCCCGCCCTCGTCCGTGCCGAGCAGGTGCGCTCCGCCCGGTGCCGACAGGCGGTTCATCAGGTCCATATCGTTTTCTTCGTAGACAGTCAGTACCGGCGCCAGGATGGCGGCCAGGATCATCAGCACGATAAAGATAAAGGAGATCACCGCGGTCTTGTTCTCCCGGGCCATGCGGCGCATCAGGAACCAGAACCGTTCCTCCTCGCCGATCTGGCTCTGCAGGCGGAGATCCGCGGCCTGCTCCAGCTGTTCACGTTTCTTTCGCAGCATGGCTCAGCCCTCCTTCCGGATCCGCGGATCCAGCACGGAATACAGGCTGTCAGCCAGCAGGTTTCCGAAAATCACGACGGCCGTCGCCAGCAAGGCCGTAGCCTGCAGCAGGGGGATGTCCCGCCCGGAAATCGCCTGCACCATCAGGCGTCCCACGCCGTTGATCGAGAATACTGTTTCGGTAATCACGGCGCCGGAAAGCAGGCCGGAAAACTGGATGGTCATCATCGTCAGCACCGGCAGCATGGCGTTGCGCAGCGCGTGGCGCAGGAGTACCCCGGTCGGTCCCCTGCCCTTCGCCTTTGCCGTGTCGATATAGTCCTCCTGCAGCGTTTCCAGCAGCGTCGTCCGTGTCATCTGGGCCACCTGGCCGGCGGAGTTCCAGCCCAGCGCAATGGCGGGCAGGATGAATCCGGTCCAGCTTTCCGTTCCGGAGATCGGCAGCCAGTGGAGTTTGAACGCGAAAATGTACTGCAGGAACATGGCGGACATAAAGACAGGAAGGGAGATTCCCAGCAGGGAAACTCCCATGAAGATCCGGTCCGTCAGCCGGTTCTTTTTCACCGCGGAAATGATGCCGCAGGCAATGCCGAAAATCCAGGCAAACAGCGCGGCGAACACCGCCAGGATCACCGTATTGACAAAGGCGTTGCCGATGAGCTGGGATACGGGCTTCCCCAGCGAATAGCTGGTACCGAAATCCCCGCGGACCGCAGATGAGATGTATTGGAAGAATTGCGTCAGCAGCGGCTGGTCCAGGCCCATTTCCTTGGTCATGCGCGCAATGGTTTCAGGGTTTGCGTGCTCGCCCATCATGGTCTCGACCGGATTGCCCGGAACAATCCGCAGCATCACGAAAATCAGCAGGACGACGCCGATCAGCACGATGATTGCCTGAAGGGCCCGGTGCGCAAGTGTGCGTAACATCTTTTTACTTCAGGGTAACGTCAGCCGCATAGAAATCGGTGAATCCGGCCCACTGGGGCGTGAAGGAGGCCACCCGCTTGCCCAGGCCCCACAGGTGCAGTTCCGTATACATCGGAATCCATGCTGCGTCCTCTTCAATCAGTTTCTTGTCCAGCGCCTTGTATTCCGCTTCGCGCTGCGCGTCGTCCACAATGGCGCGGGCGGCGGATACGCGGGCGATAATGGAAGCGTCCGGATAGTTCAGGCTGCGCATCTTTGTGTTTTCCGCGCTGCCGAAGAAAGTGTACATGATGTTCGCGGGATCGTTGTAGTCCATGCCCCAGGAAGCCACGAAGGATTCCATTTCGCCGCTGTTCCGTTTGTTGGCCCATGCGGAATCTTCGTAGCTGACGATATTCGCCGTGATCCCGATCTTCTTCAGCTGGCTGCTGATATAGGAGTATACCAGCTTGACGTTGTCGCTGGCCTTGGTGGAGTTCATCGACAGTTCAAAGGTGACTTCGCCTTCGGCGTATCCGGCTTCCTTCAGCAGGGCCTTCGCGCCTTCCAGGTCGTAGGTGAATCCCTTCATGTCGTCGCTGTGCGCCCACACGCCCGTGGGGATGATACCGTTTTCCTTCTGGGCGTTCCCCCGGAAGATCCCCTGGATGATTTCGTCCACGTTGATCGCCATGCCGATGGCCTTCCGGACCTTCGGATCCTTCAGGTACTTCTGGTTTTCGTTCATCAGCAGGTAGGTCAGCCCCACGTTCGGGGTGTTGACCATCTGGACATCGGGATTGTTCTTGTAGGTGCTCTCCACGATGGCGACATCCTGGTTCTTCAGGTCGATGATATCCAGTTCTCCGCTCAGGAACATCGAGTTCTGGGTATTGGCATCCGGGATCGTCTTGACGATCAGCTTCTTCACGCTGGGTGCGGTGCCCCAGTACTTCTCGTTGTACACCAGGGTGTAATGATCCCCGGAGATCCATTCCGTCACAATGTAGGGACCGGAGCCGATAGTGTCCGCCGGTTCCGTTCCGAAGGCCGCGGCCTTGGAGGTGGTCTCCGCGTCCACGATGGACATAGCCGGGGAGGACAGTTCCGCCGGGAAGCCGGCGTTCGGCGCGGTCAGGGTGATGGAGAAATGCGTATCGTCCGTCACTTTGAAGCCCGCCAGGGTATCCGCTTCCTTCTTCATCACGGCCTCGCCGCCCACGACCTCCAGCGGGATCTCGGTGTTCTGGTCCGCAATCTTCAGCAGCCGTTCAAATGTATACTGCACGTCCGAGGCAGTCAGCGCGCTGCCGTTGGAGAACACGATGCCTTCCCGCAGGGTGAAGGAGTAGGTCAGCCCGTCCTCGCTGACGGAAAAATCCGTCACCAGGCTTTTCACCACGTCCGAGGAGTTCTTCGCAGGCCTGGTTTCAAACAGGCGGTCGAACACGTTCATCGGAATCAGGTAATCGTCCGTGGTCTTCGCCACGTCCATGGTTCGGATGTCATACAGAATCGCCGTCCGCAGCAGGCCGGGTTCCGGATCGTCCGCGAGGGCAGCGGCGCTGCACAGCAGCAGGGCCAAAACAATAAACAACGAAATAAACTTCTTCATGATGGAAGCATCCTTTCTGGCCGGTTTGAAATTGATAGGATTATTATACTCTGATCCGGCCCTGTTTTCAATGTGCAACAGGCTCTTACTTCTTCTGGTTCTTCACAAAGGTGATATACTCCTCGATCGTCTTCTTCTGCTGTTCAACGAGGAACTGCACATAATACCGGACAATATCCTTCTGGTCGGAATCCAGCTCGGCAAAACCTGCCAGGTCCATCATGGAGATCTCGACCGTCGTTTTGCTCAGCAGCTCCTCATTCTTCTGTACCGGGAATGCGGCGACATACAGTTTTCCGTCAACACCCCTCATGGTCAGGATCGCGTTGGTCTTGGTTTCCCCGGCCGTCAGGGTATACCGCCAGGCATCCTGTCCTTCCTGCAGGTGGGCCGCTTCACCGAGCAGCTCGACGATGTAGCCGATTTCCCCAAGATCCAGAGTGCCCTTTACGGAGCCCCTGAGATATTCGGAGAATGCCATTTTCGTGATTTCCAGGTTGGCGCCTTCGGGAATCTCGATTTCCATCAGGCCGGCGAGCAGCGCCCCTTTCACATAATAGAGTTTTACCGTCGTCGACATTTGACGCTCAAATTCCGCAGGCTCAGCCGCGTATGTCAGCACCATGACCGGCATGCCGTCCTCCACGGTGACGATTTCTTCCGTCCCCTCATTGGAGAAACTGCAGGCCCTCCAGTACTTTTCGAAATACTTGAACGCGGTATCCGGATCCGCGCCGAAGTAAAGCGCCGGGGCGTCGTCGGGTGTGACCGGGTCATCTCCGGTTCCTTGCGCAAGGGCAAAGGCGGCAGGCAGGAGCAGCGCAAAAGTAAGCAGCAGGCAAAGCAGTTTTTTCATGGGCTGGGCCCTCCTTTTTCTTATGGTTTTTTCTCATTATACCATAATCCGGACCGTTATCTCAATTCCAGTTTTCTCAACCGGCTTCGAATCGCACCCTGGGTTCTTTTATGAATCTCCGACATCTCTTTGATTGTTTTCCCGTCTTCATATTCCCGGATTATTTGTTGGTCTTCCTTTTCTGACCAAGATTGATAGGCTTCCGTGCTTCCCTTTGCAATTACTTTGTCCATGTATGACTGAAAGCTTCCGTGGCGGGCTGTCTGTATGTTTTTCCTGAGCTCTTTCCCTTTGCTTTTTGCTTTCTTTGGCTCTGTTACAGGCCTATAGCGCCGAACCAATAACAGAATCTGATCCCCGTAGCGATTGGCCTTGAACACACCCATTCCGTCAACCGCGGCAAGCTCCTTCTTTGTCTGCGGAAGCATTCTGCAGATATCCCGAAGAGTGCTGTCAGAGAAAAGTGTTGAAGCGGCAACATATTCCCTGGAGGATATTTCATACCGCAGCCTCTGCAACGCCTGGAACAGATCTTCTCCACCTATCTCTTTCCGGTTCTTTAACCTTAAAGCCAACAGCAATGATCATATTGAGATTATAATGCAGAGCGTCTCTGGTTACCTGACGTGATCCTTCGGTTTGAACTATCCGGAATTTCCGGATAGTTGCTTCCTCCGGTAATTCCTGATCGTTAAAAATCTTTTTGATGTGTTCATTGATCGTTCGTACATCCACATCATATAACACAGCCATCATTTTCTGCGTCAGCCAGATATTTTCATCTTCATAGCGCATTTCAACGCTCTCATCACTTTCGCCTGTGGCAGCAACAAAAGTCAGGTATTCTGCGGCGGAAGACCTGATACTTATGTCTGTTTTTTTTCTGGCCATAATGATTCCCCCATACATTGTGGTAAACGATCATGCTTATCATAGCATGCCGGACAAATACGGACAAGGCGAACAAACCGTTATCGATGATGATTGTTTCTGAACAGCGCGCTTCCTCACCACCCTGCACGCTGTGATGCTTTCTCCGGCAGATTTGTGGATAAGACACAAAAAAGCGGACCATCATCATGATGATCCGTTTTTTGTGGAGCATAGGAGATTCGAACTCCTGACCCCAACACTGCCAGTGTTGTGCGCTACCAACTGCGCTAATGCCCCGAACAGATGGTATATTACCACACCGATTCCGGTTTGTAAAGCTTTTTTTCTTCGCCTTTGATCTTTGCCGGAATCTTCCCTTATGGTAGAATGGAGCGGAAGGAGCGTGAACGTTATGACACTGAATGAAGCTGTTGAAAAACTGAACGAACTGGAAAAAGCCGCCTACGCCCTGGGGCATGCCCAGAGCATCCTGTATACCGACGGGGATACCGTCGCGCCGAAAAATTCCTGGAAGGGCCGCGGCCTGGCCCTCGCCTACCTGGGCGAGCTCACCTATAAGCAGCTGGTGAATCCGGAAACCGGCGAAGTGCTGGAAACGATCCTGCAGCATAAAGGCGAAGTTCCCGAAAAAACCTTCCGCCAGACGGAAGAGATGAAGGAGTCCTACGATAACCTGCATGTTCTTCCCATGGAGGAATTTATCGCTTGGCAGGAGCTGACCAACGAATCCTCCGCCGTCTGGCACGATGCGAAAGTCAAGAGCGACTGGAAGATGTTCGAGCCCTACCTGGAAAAGGTCCTGGCCTCCCGCCGCCGTTTCGCCGCGCTGAAAGCGCCGGAGAAGCCCGCTTACGACGTCCTGGTGGACGAGTATGAAAAAGGCGCAACCATGGAAATGCTGGATCCCTTCTTCCGTACCCTGCGGGAGGAGCTGGCCCCGATAATCCGGGAAGTGGCTGCGCGGGAAAAGCCCGTCCCTGCCTTCCTGAAGAATACCTGGCCGGTCGCGCAGCAGCGGGTTTTCTCCGAAAAGATCATGGCCCTGGAAGGCCTCGATCCCCTGAACTGCACCCTTGGGGAAACGGAACATCCCTTCACCAATAACACCAACAAGTGGGACGTGCGCATCACCACCCATTACCATGAAGAGGATCCCTTCTCCAGCATGTTCAGCGTCATCCATGAGGGCGGCCATGCCCTGTATGAACTGAACACCGCGGACGACCTGCAGTTCACCTGCCTCGCAGGCGGTTCCACCATGGGCATCCATGAGAGCCAGTCCCGCTTCTATGAGAACATCCTTGCCCGCAGCCGCGCCTTCTGCGCGCCGCTGCTGAAGGTCATGCGGGAAGTCTTCCCGGACCAGGTGAAGGGCGTCACGGAGGAAGACCTGTATTCCGCAATTAACCTGTCGAAGCCTTCCCTTATCCGCACGGAAGCGGACGAGCTCACCTACCCGCTGCATGTCATGATCCGCTACGAGCTGGAGCGCGCCATGGTCAGCGGCGACCTGGCCGTGAAGGATATCCCCGGCGAGTGGAACCGGCTGTATAAGGACTTCCTTGGCGTGGATGTCCCGGACGACCGCCGTGGCTGCCTGCAGGACAGCCACTGGTCCTTCGGCGGCATCGGCTATTTCCCCTCCTACGCCCTCGGCAGCGCCTACGGTGTCCAGATGCTGCGCCAAATGGAGAAGACGGTGGATGTATGGGGCTCCGTCGCCCGGGGCGATCTTTCCCCCGCCACCGCCTGGCTCACGGAGAAAATCCATCAGTACGGCCGCCTGAAAAAGCCGCAGGAGATCCTCCTGAATGCCATGGGCGGTCCCCTGGATGCAACCGTCTACACGGATTACCTCAAAAAGAAATACAGCGAGCTGTACTCGCTGTAAGAAAGATCAGGGGGCGCTGCCGGTTACGGCAGCGCCCCTTGTGTATGCTCAGATCAGGTCCGCGATGTCCGGGTTTTTGCCCTTGATGAGCACTTTCGCGCCCTGGGCGGCTTCCGCGGAATCCGCGTGGGCCAGCAGCCACTTGTTGGCCGCCCACAGGATTTCGTCTTCCGGATTCTTCACGGTGATGTCCGGCTTCGCCAGGTTGGTTCCCTTCGGCAGCACGATGACCACCTTGAACCCCTGGCCCTTCTTCGCGCTGCAGGGCGCGTAATGGAGGGTCGTGGCGTAGACTTCAACCATCACGCCGGCGGGGCAGTAATACGCGACGACTTTGTCCGCGTCCAGCACGCCGTCCACCAGGTCTTCCCGCTTGGCCAGCAGCAGGATGAAATCCTCCGTGCCGACGTTCAGTTCGCTGTCCCGGTGATATTCCAGGCAGTTCATCTTCGTGTTGTGGCCGTTGCACCAGCCGATCTGGATCGGCATGCCGCCGTAGGCGTTGTTCCGCAGTTCTTTTTCGATCGGCAGCGCCTGCAGTTCCGCCTGCTCCGGCACATAGTCCACGCCGGCGGGGCAGGGCGTAACCTTATCCAGGGTCGCCAGCAGTTCCTTCAGGTCGTAGCCTTCAAGAACCTGTCCGTAGTTCTGGAAAGAGGGATCGGAGACGGGTAAGATTTTCATGTTGCGGGTCCTCCTTATTTAATTAAAAATTCTTTGTCAGATCATAACGCTCGTAGAACTCCCTGCGGTAGTCCAGCAATCTGTCATTCGCGATTGCCTCCCGGATTTCCTCCATCATGTGGATCAGGAAGCGTAAATTATGGATCGAGGCCAGCCGTCCGGCCGTGATCTCCTTCGCGTTGAACAGGTGCCGGATATATGCCCGCGTGAAGTTCTGGCAGGCGTAGCAGTCGCAGGCGTCATCCAGCGGCGTGAAGTCGTGGGCGTACTTCCCGTTCTTCACCACGACCCGGCCCTTGCTCGTCAGCACGCTGCCGTTCCGGGCAATCCGCGTGGCCAGCACGCAGTCGAACATATCCACGCCGCGGATCACTGCCTCAATGAAGCAGTCCGGCGTTCCCACGCCCATCAGGTACCGGGGCTTCTCCTCCGGCATCCAGGGCATGATCTCCTCCAGCATTTCATACATCACCGGCTTCGGCTCGCCGACGCTCAGCCCGCCGATTCCGTATCCGATGAAGTTCATATCCGCCAGGGTTTTCGCGCTCTCCACCCGCAGGTCCTTGTAGAAGGCGCCCTGCACAATGCCGAACAGCGCCTGGTCCTCCCGGGTGTGGTGCTGCTTGCAGCGTTCCGCCCAGCGGTGGGTAATCTCCATGTTCTTTTTCGCGGTTTCCCAGTCGCAGGGATACGGGGAACACACGTCAAACGCCATGGCGATATCCGATCCGAGCGCCTGCTGGATATCCATGGATTCCTCCGGCCCGATGAACTGCCTTGATCCGTCCAGGTGGCTCTGGAAGGTTACGCCTTCCTCTTTGATCTTCCGGATCCCCGCCAGCGAAAACACCTGGAATCCGCCGCTGTCCGTCAGGATCGGACCGTTCCATCCCATGAACTTGTGCAGTCCGCCGGCTTCCTCCACCAGCTTTTCTCCCGGCCGCAGGTGCAGGTGGTACGTATTGCTCAGGAGGATCTTCGTGCCGATTTCCTCCATCTCCCGCGGCGTCATCGCCTTCACGCAGGCGGCCGTCCCCACCGGCATATAGATCGGCGTGGGAATATCCCCGTGCGGCGTATGCAACACACCCAGCCGCGCGCCTGACTGTTTGCACACATGCGTCACTTCGTAACTGAATTGGCTCATTCAAAATCTCCCGTCAGAATACTCAGCCGCGGCGTCCGTCTGCCGGGTTACAGCAGCTCGTCCGTCTTGATCGGCTTGTACTTGTCAAACTCTTCCAGCTTCTGTATGACCTCCGGGCGGATCAGGATCTGATCCGGTTCCCGCTTCTCCTCCGTATCCTCCGGGACCGTCAGCAGGTCGGCATACAGGTTCCATACGTTGCCCTCCGGCATGCTGTGGAAGGTCATGGTCTCGTGGGTGATCGGGTGCTCAAAGGTCAGCTTGTATCCCCACAGGGCGATCTGCTGTCCGGGAATTCCGCTGCCGTAGCGGTTGTCGCCCCACAGCGGCAGGCCCGCGGCGCTCATCTGCGCCCGGATCTGGTGCTTCCGGCCCGTCTGCAGTTTGATGCCGCACAGGCTGGTTCCCTCCCGGCGGTCGATGCAGCGGCCGTGCAGGATAGCCAGCTTCCCGCCCTTGACGTCTGCCTCGCATACCGTTTCCTTGTTGGAGATCGGATCGTGGATCAGGTAGTCCGTCAGGGTGAATTTGTCCTCCGCCTCGCCCGTGGCCACGCACAGGTATTCCCGGCCCATCTCATGCTCCCGCATCTGGGCGTCCAGCCGTGCCGCGGCCTTGCTCGTCCGGGCGAATACCATCAGCCCGCCTACCGGCCGGTCCAGCCGGTGCACCAGGCCCAGGTATACGTTCCCGGGCTTGTGGTACTTCTCCCGGATGTATTCCTTCAGCAGGGACAGGATATCCGTATCCCCGGTCGAATCCGCCTGGGAGAGCATGTTCGGCGGCTTGATCGCCACGATCACGTGGTTGTCTTCATACAGGATATCAGGCACGCTGCCACCTCCCGCTGGCGCCGCAGGGCAGCACGCCCCCGGTGGTCACCGGCAGGCACAGCTCCTCGCTGTCCGCGAATCCGCCATAGCGCCGCACCACGCACTTTTCCAGCATGTTGTTCAGCACGCTGGCCTGGAATCCCGTCGTATAGCTGTTGATCAGGAAGAACAGCGGCTCCTCGGACAGCACCTGCGCGCAGGTGTCGATCAGTCCGTACAGTTCATTCTCCAGTTTCCATACCTCGCCGGAAGGTCCCCGCCCGTAGCTCGGCGGATCCATCAGGATGCCTTCATACCGGTTGCCGCGGCGGATTTCCCGCTGCACGAAGCGCAGCGCGTCCTCCACGATCCAGCGGAAAGAAGTCTCCGGCAGCCTGCTCAGTTCCCGGTTTTCCTTGGCCCACAGCACCATACCCTTCGCGGCGTCCACATGGGTCACATGCGCGCCGGCAGCGGCGCAGGCCAGCGTGGCCCCGCCGGTGTACCCGAACAGGTTCAGCACCTTCAGGTCCTTCCGCCCGTCCTTCCGGATCAGGTCGCTCATCCAGATCCAGTTCGCGGCCTGTTCGGGAAACAGCCCCGTATGCTTGAATCCCGTCGGCCGTACATAGAAGGTCAGGTCCTCATGGCGCACCGTCCAGCGTTCCGGCAGTTTCGTCAGGAATTCCCATTCCCCGCCGCCCCGGTCGCTGCGGTGGTAGTGCGCCTGCGCTTTCCGCCACAGGGCTTCCTTTGCCTTCGGCCAGATGGTCTGGGGATCCGGCCGGCGCAGGATAATCTCGCCCCACCGTTCCAGCTTCTCGCCGTCCCCGGTGTCCAGTACCTCGTAATCTACCCAGCTGTCTGCCAGAAACATCCCTGAATCTCCTTCGTCTTGTAATGCCCGGGCACTGCTCACGCTTCGCCGAGCATGTCTTCATGCAGCCGGATCAGTGCCTGCACCACGTCCATGCAGTACAGCCGGTCCAGTCCGCCCAGCGCCGGATCCGTCTCCACACATTCGCGCAGGGCGCCGGTGTCGCCTTCCGCGGCCCTGGCGGCCAGCCGGTTGGTTTCGTCCACTTCCCGCAGCACTTCCGCCAGCGCCTCCGGAACCCGGATCGCCTGCTTCTGTTCTTCGCCGTCTTTCAGATACAATGTCGTTTCGGTCACTGCCTCCGGCGGCAGCTGCGGCATCTCGTTTTCGTTCCTCCGGGTCACCGCCGGAATCTCCGCGGTTTCCTTCCGCAGCACGGCCAGCGCCAGGCGCATCGGCCGGATCGGCGGTGCCTTGCTCAGCAGCAGCAGCTGGGCCATCGCGCCTTCCCGCGCTTCCGCGCCCTGCTCCCGTACCGTGTTCATGTAAAGGATCCGGTCTTTCCTGCGTTCCACGCTTTCGCCGAATTCCGGTTTCTCCTCCGGAATATAGTCCGGCTGCGCCGGCAGGAATTCCGCGTGGTCCGTCACGTCCCCCGCTGGGATCGCGTCCCACCATCCGAGCCAGCGCCTGCTCAGGCTGCCCAGCTCGTTCTTTTCCGCCGCCTTTTTCAGCTTCGGCAGCATATCCGCCTTCCCGTCCCGGATTTCCGTCAGGAAAGCGAATCCCGGCAGTCCCGCCGTGGCCGCTTTCAGGTTCTCCGGCTTGATCTGCAGGCGTTTCGCGTAGGTTTCCGCGCCGTTGGCGCCCTTCATGGGCGTCCGGCCCATGCCCAGGCACCGGTATCCCCGGTCCAGGAAGACGGCCGTCGTCCGGGCCATCGGCTGCCCGAGGTTGATCACCAGCGCTTCCGGACAGTATTCGTCCATGCTGTCGCACAGGCGAAGGATCGCTTTCCCGGCCCGCAGCGCGTGCATCAGCCCGCCGATTCCGCCGTTCACCCGGGCCTGGTCCGTCAGCCCCGGATCGTCCTCATTGTCGCTGCCCAGCGCGCTCCGGTCCATGAAATACCGGCTCGCCGCCTGGGGATCTCCCGCGTAGATCACGCAGTCCGCGCCGGAAAGCACTTCCTTCCGGTCCGCGGAAACCCGGATCCCGCCGCCGATCCCGGCGTGCCGGAACACCGCGTCGCCGTACCCCTGCAGGACCTCCTGCATGGCGGCGTTTCCTTCCTCCACGGTAACAGTCGCGTCCGCTTCCTTCCCCGCGAAAAGAAGGTCAGTTAAAAGGGTGGGCAGGAGCACCGGAATGTCCTGCCCGATCATTGCGATTTTCATGCGTTTTTCTGTACTCCGAGCACAGCCTTTTTGCCGTTGATATCCCACTCGCGGGAAACGGCGCCTTCCGGCGCGTCGCCGCGCTCAAGGCTCAGGGCCAGCGTGGTCCGGGTGATCATCTCGCGGAAGGCTTCCACCGCCGCCGCCAGTTCATCGTCGCCGGTATAGGTCACGTTGATCCGGTCGGTCACCTCGAAGCCGGCTTCCTTGCGCATGGTCTGCAGCTTGGAGATCACTTCGCGGGCGTAGCCTTCGTGGATCAGGTCTTCCGTCAGGTTGGTATCCAGCACCACCGTGACGCCCTTGTCTTCCATGGCCGTGAAGCCGGGCTTCTGCATCGGCTCGGTCAGCACGTCGTCCTTGGCCAGGGTCACCTGTGTATCGTCGATCATGAAGGAAACTTCCTCGCCGCGGGCAAACGCGTCCACCACGTCGTTTCCGTCCATCTCGCCCAGCTTCTGGCCGATCTTGCCCAGGAGCTTGCCGTACTTCGGTCCCAGGGTCCGCATCTGCGGCTTCAGCTTATAGGTCGTGAAGGCCCGCGCGTCCTCGGTGAACACGACCTCCTGCACGTTCAGTTCATCCTCGCACAGTTCCTGGTACGCCTTGTCGAAGGAGGCGCCCTTGACATACATCCTGGCCAGCGGCTGGCGGACCTTCAGGTTTGCCGCGTTCCGGCAGGCCCGGCCCAGCTGGACCGCTTCCAGCAGCGCGTCCATCTGCTTCTCCATGTCCGGATCGATGCGGCTCGGGTCGCTGACCGGGAAATCGGCCAGGTGCACGCTCTCCGCGGCGCCGGGTACGTTGTTCACCACCAGGTTCTGCCAGATCTCTTCCGCCAGGAACGGGATGAAGGGCGCGCAGACTTTGCTCAGCGTCACCAGCACATGGTACAGGGTGGCGAAGGCGGCTTCCTTGTCGCCGGCCATTCCCTTGCCCCAGAAGCGTTCGCGGCCGCGGCGCACATACCAGTTGCTCAGGTCGTCCACAAACGCGGCCAGCGCGTTCGCGCCTTCCGTGATCCGGTAATTGGCCAGGTGGTCGTCGACCTCGGCGATCAGGGTATTCAGCTTGCTCAGGATCCAGCGGTCCATCAGCGTCAGTTCCGTCTTTTCCAGCGGATGCGCCTGGGGATCAAATCCGTCGATCTGCGCGTACATCGCGAAGAAGGCGTAGGTGTTCTGCAGGGTGGCCAGGAACTTCCGCTGTCCTTCCTGCACGGCTTCCTCGCTGAAGCGCTTGGGCAGCCACGGGGCGGATGTGGTGTAGAAGTACCAGCGCAGCGCGTCTGCGCCGAACTTGTCCAGCATGACGAAGGGATCCACCACGTTGCCCAGGTGCTTGCTCATCTTGCGGCCTTCCGCGTCCTGCACATGGCCCATTACGATGCAGTTTTTGAAGGGCGCCCGGTCAAACAGCAGCGTGGAGATTGCTTCGAGGGTATAGAACCATCCGCGGGTCTGGTCGATGGCTTCGGAGATGAAGTCCGCGGGGAAGTTCTTTTCAAACATGTCCTTGTTTTCAAAGGGGTAGTGCCACTGCGCGAAGGGCATGCTGCCGGAGTCGTACCAGCAGTCGATGACTTCCTTCACCCGGTGCATTTCCTTGCCGCACTCGGGGCAGCGGATCGTCACTTCGTCGATGAAGGGCCGGTGCAGTTCCACGTCCGGACCCGGATCGGTGATCGCCATCTTCCGCAGTTCCTCCCGGGAACCGATCACGTGCAGATGGCCCTCTTCGCACTTCCATACCGGCAGGGGCGTTC
>Ga0310690_10008357_pt1 | contig 13143 bp, 10 predicted proteins | sample AusTroGonzalo_MG_2_FD_207661 | JGI IMG/M metagenome (GOLD analysis project Ga0310690, IMG submission 207661) | Bovine rumen microbial communities from tropical cattle in Woodstock, Queensland, Australia - Gonzalo_04 (v2) (version 2) | ecosystem: Host-associated > Mammals > Digestive system >... | reverse complement strand
GCTACATTTTCATCGGTTTCCAAAACAGAGCCGTCATAGTTTTTCCATGTTACCGTATATTTAAGGTCTGTTGGCTCTATCTCTTGAATATTAAATTGTCTCCATACAGGATCATATTTATATAAAAGTATCGATTGCGTCGGAACATACAATGTGATATTCGAGACATCTATAGGAGCCTCGCCAAAGGCTGTTACATAATACACATCAGCATGACCATCTTGTGAACGAGCGGTTTGAGCAATAGGGGGTGTTTCTGCAAATATTGTAATAGCAGTTATACCATTAGACGAGCTGAAAGCATCTGTTCCGATATCTGCCACACTATTACCAATGGTGACCGATGTCAGACTGCTGCAACCCAAGAAAGCATTACTTCCAATGCTTGTTACGCTATTAGGAATAGTTATTGAGGTCAATCGGCTGCAACCTTCGAAAGCAGCCTCTCCAATGCTTGTTACACTATTCCCCATAGTGATTGAGGTCAGAGCGCGGCAATCCTTGAAAGCATAATTTCCGATGGTTGTAACGCTATTTGGAATAGTGATTGAGGTTATACTGTTGCACTCTTCGAAAGCATAACGTCCAATACTTGTTACACTATTAGGAATATCGATTGAGGTCAGATGGCAATAGCAAAAAGCAGCCTCTCCAATGCTTGTTACTCCGCTTAAAAGAGTTACTGATTTTATATTCTCTCTTTGTGAGAACCATGGAGCATCACACTTCACATAGGTGGAGATGGAGGTGTAACCGAATGTGAAGGTATAGTTATTCATATCACCTGAACCAGAAATAGTAAGGACACCATCCGATAATGTCCACGTAAGATTTTTGCCGCAAGTGCCGCTCGTTTGGGCAAAGAGCGACAGACTCATTGAGAGCATCATTGCTGCTAAAAGAAGTTTTTGTTTCATAGGTTAATACCCTTAATTCGTGCCGGGCGCAACTTCAGACGGTTTGTATTTAATTATTTGAATTGAATCTAAATAATTGTATTCCATCGGCTATACACATAGAAAAACATGAGGATTGTCAATTTTCATCTGGAATCTCCAGGAATTCCGGACTACCCAATCTCTCTCTATTTTTGTATTGTTTGTTGCCAACAATGTTTCAGACTGCAAAAATACTACTTTTCTTTTGATTGTGCAAACGTTTTCTCTTTTGCTGCACAAAAAAAAGATATTATTACGTCCAATGAGAGAGGACTCGTCCCCGGACGGGGCAACGGATGACAAAGACGAGCCGGAAAACATCCGGCAGAACGGACGAAAACAGCCTGTGCATTATGCGCAGGGAAGAAACGCAACACACAAACATGGCGGGACACAGGCCAAAGACACGGTGAAAACACGATGAGGAGGACTGAATCACTAACCAATCACTAATGAATCACTAATGAATCACTAAAGAATCACTAAAGATTCAATGCTGAAATCACACCACAAGAAACAGATTCCGGATGTATCTTATCACATAGCCAGAACATCTTCCTACATATCCAAAAACATTTTCTTGCATATTCAAGAACATTTTCTTGCATATTCAAAAACAAAACACTATCTTTGCAGACGAAATTGTGTATTGTGCGCCTAAAGCGAGATTACAAGCACAATCCAAGTGACATCGCAGGCATAATCAAGTGACATTGCAGGCATAATCCAAGTGACACCGCAAACACAACAAAGCGGCAATGCCAGAAGCACAATGCCCAAAACACCTTTTATATATACCTTATTATATATAACAGACAACAACCAACAACAGACAACGACAAACTGCAAAAAAGTACATACAAAGATGAAAAACTTCGTAGAAGAACTGCGCTGGAGAGGCATGCTCCAAGACATCATGCCCGGAACAGAGGAACAACTGATGAAAGAACAGACCACCGCCTACGTAGGCATCGACCCGACCGCAGACAGCCTGCACATAGGCCATCTGTGCGGCATCATGATGCTGCGGCACCTGCAACAGTGCGGTCACAAACCCATCGCCCTCATCGGCGGAGCAACCGGCATGATAGGCGACCCGAGCGGCAAATCAGCCGAGCGCAACCTGCTCACCGAGGAGACCCTGCGGCACAACCAAGAGTGCATCAAAAAACAATTAGGCAAGTTCCTCGACTTCGGAAGCGACGCTCCCAACGCCGCCGAACTGGTGAACAACTACGACTGGATGAAGGACTTCACCTTCCTCGACTTCGCCCGCGAGATAGGCAAACTGATAACAGTGAACTACATGATGGCGAAAGACTCGGTGAAGAAACGCTTCAACGGCGAATACTCGCAAGGCATGTCGTTCACCGAATTCACCTACCAGCTGCTGCAAGGCTATGACTTCGTGTGGCTGAACGAACACAAGAACTGCCTCCTGCAGATGGGCGGCAGCGACCAGTGGGGCAACATAACGACCGGCATCGAACTGATGCGCAAGATGAACGGCAAGACCGCCTTCGCGCTGACCTGCCCGCTCATCACCAAAGCCGACGGCGGCAAGTTCGGCAAGACCGAAAGCGGCAACATCTGGCTCGACCGCCGCTACACCAGCCCCTACAAGTTCTACCAGTTCTGGCTGAACGTGAGCGACGCCGACGCGGAGAAATACATCAAGATATTCACCTCGCTGGAACGCGAAGAGATAGAAGCCCTGACCGCCGAACACCAAGCCGCACCGCACCTGCGCCTGCTGCAGAAACGGCTGGCGAAAGAAGTGACCGTGATGGTCCACTCGGAAGAAGACTACAACGCCGCCGTGGAAGCAAGCAACATCCTGTTCGGCAACGCGACAGCCGACGCCCTGCGCCGACTGGACGAAGAGACCTTCCTGCAGGTGTTCGAGGGCGTGGAGCAATACGACATCCCGCGCAGCGAACTGGAAGCAGGCATCCCGCCGCTTGACCTGCTTGCGGAAAAAACCAACATCTTCCCCAGCAAAGGCGAAGCGCGCAAAATGATTACCGCCAATGGCTTCAGCCTCAACAAAGAGAAACTGACCGACCCGCAGACACCGCTGACCACCGACGCGCTGCTGAACGGCAAATACCTGCTGTTCCAGAAAGGGAAAAAGAACTACTACCTTGTGACCTGCAAAGACTGAACGGCACAGAGCAGGACACGAAAAAGACGGTCCGGACGGTGCAAGCAAGGAATTTAGGGAAATATATTTGGACATGTGGAAAAAAAGCCTTAACTTTGTGCGTTTTTTCGTACATGAGGTCTGAGAACGCCCCTTGCAAGCACAAGATTCCAATGGAACAACCATAAAATAACAATTAAAAAACCAAAACACATTTTGTCATGCAAAAGCAAACTGTTGTAGTTAGATTCTGCGGTGACTCGGGTGACGGCATGCAGCTGACGGGAAACATGTTCTCGTCGCTGAGCGCGATTTTAGGAAATGAGATTTCCACCCTGCCCGACTTCCCCGCTGAAATCCGTGCTCCGCAAGGCACATTAGGCGGAGTGAGCGGTTTCCAAGTATGTCTCGGTAACGGCGTTTATACGCCCGGCGACAAGGCTGACGTCATCGTAGCGATGAACGCTGCAGCCCTGAAAGTCTGCACATTGGGCAGCAAGTTCAACGTGGCAGGCGCCCGCTTCGACGAGGCGGAGAGTATGTTCAAGAAGGATGCCGTTGTGATTGTAGATACGGACTCCTTCACGGACAAGGACCTCGAGAAAGCCCTTTACAAGACCGACAATCCGTTCACCGAACTCGGCATCCCCGAGACCGTTCAGATTGTACCCGTAGCCCTCACGCAGCTCACCAAAGAGAGCCTGAAGGACAGCGGCATGGACAACAAGGCTATCCTGAAATCGCGCAACATGTTCGCGCTCGGCGTTGTATGCTGGCTCTTCAGCCGCCCGATTGACAAGGCCATCCATTTCCTTGAGGGCAAGTTCGCCAAGAAACCCGCCCTGATAGCGCCCAACGTGAAAGTGCTGACCGACGGCTACAACTACGGCAACAACACGGCGATGAACATCAACACCATCAACGTGGAGAAAGCCGAAGACCTTGAGCACGGCACCTACACCTCCATAGCCGGCAACAAAGCCACGGCATGGGGCCTGATAGCAGCCGCCCACAAATGCGGCAAGCAGCTCTTCCTGGGCTCCTACCCCATCACCCCCGCCACCGACATCATGCACGAGCTGGCAGCCCGCAAGGACATGGGCGTGATGGTAGTGCAGGCAGAAGACGAGATAGCCGGCGTGTGCACCGCCATAGGCGCTGCTTTTGCAGGCGACCTGGCATGCACCTCGACCTCCGGCCCCGGCCTGAGCCTCAAGAGCGAGGCTGTAGGTCTGGCAGTAATGGCCGAACTGCCGTTAGTAGTGATAGACGTGCAGCGCGGCGGCCCCTCCACCGGACTGCCCACCAAGACAGAGCAGACCGACCTGATGCAGGCCGTATATGGCAGAAACGGCGAGTGCCCGGCAGTGGTGATAGCCGCCTCGACCAGCGCCAACTGCTTCCAGTATGCCTACGAAGCCTGCAAGATTGCGCTGGAGAACATGACTCCCGTCATCCTTATGACCGACACCTATCTGGCAAACGGCACCGGACTATGGAAACTGCCCAAACTGGCCGAACTGCCCGAAATACACCCGCAGGGCGTTCCCGAAGAACTGAAAGGCCACTACAACGCCGCCCTGCGCGACGCCAACAGCGTGCGCTACTGGGCAGTGCCGGGCATGGAAGGCTACGAACACCGCAACATAGGTCTGGAGCGTGACAGCAAGACAGGCGCCATCTCCACCAACCCCGAGAACCACGAGCGCATGGTAAAAGCACGCCAGGCGAAAGTGGACCAAGTGGCCAACCGCATACCCGAACTGACCGTTCAGGGCAATGCCGCAAGCGACACACTGCTCGTGGGCTGGGGTTCGACAGAAGGACATCTGCATGCAGCCGCCAACGAACTGAACTGCGCCCTCGCGCACTTCAACTACATCAACCCGCTGCCCAAGAACACCGCCGAGGTGCTTCGCCGCTACAAGAAAGTGGTGGTATGCGAGCTCAACAACGGCCAGTTCGCCACTCTGCTCCGCTCGAAAGTGCAGGGCGTGGACTTCAAGCAGTACAACGAAATAATGGGTCAGCCCTTTGCGGTTGAACGTATTGTTGAACATGTAAAAGCCTTATAATCATGGAAGCAGCACAATTCAAATCAGACCAATATGTCCGTTTCTGCCCGGGTTGCGGCGACCATGCCATCACAGCCGCGCTGCAGAAAGCAATGGCGGAAATAGGTATTCCCACCCATCAGACCGTAGTAATCTCGGGTATCGGCTGCTCAAGCCGCATGCCCCACTACCTGAACACCTACGGCTTCAACACCATCCACGGACGCGGAGGCGCCATTGCGACCGGTGTGAAGACCTCCCATCCGGAACTGACCATATGGCAGATGTCGGGCGACGGCGACTGCCTCGCCATCGGCGGCAACCATTTCATCCACGAGATACGCCGCAATGTGGACCTCAACATCTGCCTGTTCAACAACCGCATCTACGGTCTGACCAAAGGCCAGTACTCGCCGACCTCGCCCAAAGGCTTTGTCAGCAAGTCGTCGCCTTTCGGCACAGTGGAACGCCCGTTCATCCCCGCCGAACTGGTAATGGGCGCACGCGGAACATTCTTCGCACGCACGCTGGACGTGGACATGCCCAACACCGTTGACTGCCTGAAAAAAGCACAGCAGCACAAGGGCGCGTCGGTGGTTGAATGTCTGGTGAACTGCGTCATCTTCAACAACGGCACCCACAACTGGATTGCTGACCGCGAGACCCGCGCAGAGCGCAGCATCGTCCTCCGCCACGGCGAGAAGATGATTTTCGGCACGAACAAGGACAAGGGTCTGGCCCTCGACTACAGCGAAGTGATGCCGCGCATCATAGTGGTTGCAGCAGACGACCCGCGCGTACTGACTCACGACGCACACATGCAGGACCCCGCTCTGCACCGCATGCTCGCGCTCATGGGACAGGAGAAGTTCACCGACATGCAGAATGCCGAACTCCAGCCCGAACTGCCTATCGCCCTCGGCGTTATCCGCGATGTGGAAGCCGAGACCTACGACGAGGCCGTTAACCGCCAGATTGCCGACATCCGCGGCAAGAGCAAGGCGCAGACCTTCGACCAGCTGCTCGGCACGCTCGAACAGTGGGAGATGTAAAAAGAAGGGGTATTCCCTTCCCAACAAGAAAAAGACTGCTTCATACAAGCAGTCTTTTTCTTTCATGTCAAGTGTCCGTCCCTTCGCTTATCCGCAGGAACCACTGATGCTTTTAATACAGTCGATTAATCATCATAGAATACGGCATGCAAAGACACCACTTTTTTGACATCGACAAGCAAATTCCTGTTTTATGCACAAAAAGGGACTAAAAAGCGGAAGCATGCGGCAAGGGAATCAGGCGGGAGTGTATTCGCCGGCCTTGAGCATGTCGTCCTCAGCCTTGATGTCCTCGTAGAAATAAGCAAGAGAGGTGTAGATATAGGACTCCACCCAGAGAGCGGCGACACCCAGAGTGAGAACGCAGAGCAGCAACCAACCGATGAAAGAGAGGTAAAGGAGGAACAAGTCCATCTTGTGACCACGCATCATCATGCGGCTTGTGCGGAGTGCCTCGCGGTAGTCAATGTCGGGATTGTCGTGAATGACAAAAGGCACCAAAGCATAAGCCAGACCGAGGATGACCAAGCCGATGCCCAAAGTCAATGCACCAACCACACAAATAATAATTGTCACCAGTGTGCCGGAGCAGACATAAGTCCTCCAGTTTGCCTTGAAGTCGTTGAAAGTCTGCTGCATAAGGGTCTCATCGGTGGTCTCGTTGCGCGTAATAAGCAGGCAGAGATTCATAATCGCAAAGCCGAAAGGCAGGGCAACCAGCAGTGCGACACACAGATTGACACCTGCACCCAAGCCTGACAGCCATCCGACATGGGTGATTGTTCCCGTCCATGAAATGACATTGCCGAACAAGACGGAGACAAGGACATAAACGAGCATGATGACCGCCAGCTCATTCCAGCGACCCTGCAAAGACTCACGTGCCATAGCACGGATTTCAGATAATGTTTTCATAATAATAGATTATTTTTATTGTTTTTATATTGTTTTTATATTGTTTTGACAGCCGAATCACTAATGAATCACTAACCAATCACTAATGAATCACTAAAGAATCACTAAAGAATCACTAAAGATTTACAGCAGCAAAGGTGCGCAAAGAGGGAGGAAAAAGAGTTTCATATTTCAAGGTAAAATGCATTAGTGTTCAGTTAGCGGTTACTTGGTGTTCAGTCAGTCTTCACGGCGGATGGCGGCACCGATAGAGTTGAGACGGCGCTCGATGTCGGCATAGCCGCGGTCAATCTGGTCAATATGGTCGATGCGAGATACGCCGTCGGCGGACATGGCAGCAATGAGCATAGCAATTCCGGCGCGGATATCGGGCGAAGTCATGTTGTTGGGACGCAGGCGCATATTGTGGTCGTGGCCTATGACGACGGCACGGTGCGGGTCGCAGAGAATGATTTGCGCGCCCATGTCAATTAGTTTGTCCACGAAGAAGAGCCTGGACTCGAACATCTTCTGGTGGATAAGCACGGAGCCGCGCGCCTGCGTAGCGACCACGAGAATGACAGAAAGCAGGTCGGGCGTGAGTCCCGGCCACGGCGCGTCAGCGACAGTGAGGATACTGCCATCAAGGAAAGACTCAATCTGATAGTGTTCCTGCGCGGGGATGTAGATGTCGTCGCCGCGCTGCTCAAGCTGTATGCCCAGTCTGCGGAAGGAGTCGGGTATGATGCCGAGGTCACGATAAGAGGTGTCGGAAATAGTAAGTTCGCTGCCCGTGATAGCCGCCATGCCGATAAAGGAGCCGACCTCAATCATATCCGGCAGTAAGGTGTGTTCAGCTCCGTGCAGGGAAGGCACACCATTGATTGTGAGCAGGTTGGAGCCAATACCTTCAATCTGCGCGCCCATATTGCAGAGCAAGCGGCAGAGCTGGCGGATATACGGTTCGCAGGCGGCGTTGTAGATGGTGGTGGTGCCTTCGGCAAGGACAGCCGCCATGATGATGTTCGCCGTGCCGGTGACGGATGCCTCGTCAAGAAGCATGTAAGTGCCGCGCAGTCTGTCAGCGCGGAAGACGTAAGCCCCCAGAGCGCTGTCATAGCGGAATACGGCACCGAGAGCCGATATGCCCTGGAAGTGCGTGTCGAGCCTCCGCCTGCCTATCTTGTCGCCGCCCGGCTTGGCATAGATGACCTCGCCCAGACGTGCCAGCAGCGGACCGATGAGCATCACGGAGCCGCGCAGGCGGTTGCACCTTGCGAGGAAATCGGGCGAGCGGAGGAAGTCGGTGTCGAGCGAGGCGGCCGTAAAAGCGTAACGCCCCGGAGCCTGCTTCTCCACCCTCACGCCGACAGCGCGGAGCAGGTCGATGAGGTTATTGACATCGAGGATATCGGGTATGTTGTCTATAACCACCGTGTCGCGGGTGAGCAGTGTGGCGCACAGCACCTGCAGCGCCTCGTTCTTCGCGCCCTGCGGTGTGATGGTGCCGTGCAGGCGGTGTCCGCCTTCTATGATGAAACTTGCCATGTGTCGAAAGATTAGATGTAAATAACTTCAGGTGTGAGCGTTATGGAGAAGCGGCTCTGCACCGCGTCAATGACCTGCTGCGCAAGGGCGGTTATGTCTGCCGGTGTCGCGCCGCCCGTGTTGACGATGACGAGCGGCTGCCTTTCATAGACCTGTGCGCCGCCGACACTCCTGCCTTTCAGCCCGCACTGCTCAATGAGCCACGCCGCCGGGATCTTGACACCGCCCTCTGTGGGGAAAAAAGGCACTTCCTTGTACTGCGCCTTTATGCCGGCGAACATGTCCGAACTGACAACAGGATTCTTGAAGAAACTGCCTGCAGAGCCTGTCTCGCTGACCTCCGGCAACTTGGAACGGCGTATGTCAATCACTGCTCGGCGCACGTCAAGAGCCGTGAGCGACTGCAGGTCACGGTCAGCCAGAGCCTGCCGCAGTCCGCCGTAGTCGAGGCGGAAAGGCCCTTCTTTGGAGAGGCGGAAGACAACGGAGGTGACGATGTACCGGTCGCGCCAGTCGTGCTTGAAGCGGCTGTCGCGGTAGGCGAAAGCGCACTCCTCATTATTATACGCATGCGCGCGCAAAGTCATGCGGTCCAGCACATGCACTTTCTCTATAACATCCTTTGCCTCAATGCCGTATGCGCCCACGTTCTGGACGGCGGCAGCTCCGACCGTGCCGGGGATGTGGCTCAGGTTCTCCATGCCGCGTATGTCCATGTCGGCGAGCTGGGCGACGAGGTCGTCAAGGCGCAGACCCGCCTCCGCCTCAATACAGACCTCGTCCCTGGTCTCTTTCACGGCGCGCGCGCCCTGCATGCGCGAATGGAGGATCACCCCGTCGAAGTCGCAGGTAAAAAGCAGGTTACTGCCCTCGCCGACCGGCAGGACAGGCATGTCCTTATAGCGGCGCAGGATGGCGGCAAGTTCCCTGACTGACTCATATTCAGCCACAACCGCCGCTTTCACGTCAATGCGGAAAGTGTTGTAAGGCAGCAGGGATATGTTCTCTTGGATGGTCATGTGCGTCAGATTTGTGTGGGGACGGCATCGTTGCGGTGATAGGCTTTCAACCCCTCCATCGGCGACTGCATCACCGCCCCGATATGCAGACCGTGGTCAGCAAGCGCACGGGTGAGTATATCCTTGTAATAAAACGCTATAGAGCCTACAAAAGCAACCTTCGTACTATCCGCCGAAGGGGCGTCCGTGCCGGAGAAATACTGCAGGAGGTTGCGCGTGACGAACTGCTCGAAATGGTCATACACAAGGCGGCTGATATAGGGGTCGCTGATATTGTCGGCGCAGAAACGGCTCAGCCCCGCGAGATAGCGGTTGGGGAAAGGACGGCGATAGACCTTGTCAATTATCTCCGCCTGCGTGGTGCCATATTTCTCCAGGAACCGCTGTTTCAGTTCCTCGCCCGCCACGCCCTTGAGCAGGTCGGCCACCAGCCGCTTGCCCAGCACCGCGCCGCTGCCCTCGTCGCCGAGGATGAAGCCCAGCGCGGGGACGTTGCGCACAATCTCACGCCCGTTGTAGAGACAGCTGTTGCTGCCCGTTCCGAGTATGCAGGCTATGCCCGCTTCACGCCCGAGCAGACCGCGTGCCGCGCCAATCATGTCGGAGCAGACCTCCGCTTTGGCTTTGCTGAACACCTGCTCCAGCACCTCCGCCAGCAGCGGGCTTTTCTCGGGAGTGCAGCCCGCGCCGTAGAAGAAGATGCGGGTTATCGTCCCCGCCCACAGCAGACTGCCGATTTGCGGGAGCAACTGGTTGGAGATGCTCTCCCTGACCTCCTCCTGCGTCTGGAAGAAAGGGTTGATGCCATCGGTGAAGAACTCTGACGACTGCCCGTTGGCGGTCATAAGGCACCAGTGTGTCTTTGTGGAACCGGAGTCTGCGATAAGAATCATAATGGCGTGTATTTTTTTCCGCCGCAAAGTTACACTTTTATTTGCACGTATGCAAATCTTTTGTTACCTTTGCGCTGTAAAAAATTACAGACCGCATGACAAACACATTCTTTTTGGGTGGACGGCTGTGTTCCACAGAGAGCCTCCGCCGCATAGCCGCGGAGACAGGCAGTGACAAGACATACCTGATGCTCAAGCCCGACATCCGCTGGGTGGCATACGCGCAGGAGCGCATGGAGGCGCTGATGGACGACACCGGCGCGGCGATGGTCTATGCCGACCGATTCCAGCAGCTCGGCGGCACGCTGACACAGGCACCCGTGATTGACTGCCAGCAGGGGGCTTTGCGCGACGACTTCGACTTCGGCAGCGTGCTGCTCGTCAAGACGGAACTGCTGAAAAAGGCGCTGGCGGAGACAAGCCGCGACTGGAAATACGCGGGGCTTTACGACCTGCGCCTGCGCCTCAGCCGCATGGGCGAACTGCTGCACGTGAGCGAGTACATGTACTACGAGCAGGAGGACGACACCCGCAAGTCGGGCGAGAAACTGTTTGATTATGTGGACCCGAAGAACCGCGAAGTGCAGGTTGAGATGGAGGAGGCGGTCACGGAGCATCTCAAGGCCGTCGGAGGCTACCTCGATCCGCATTTCCGCGAGATTGACCCAGACGAGGGCGGCTTCGAGTATGAGGCGAGCGTGGTCATCCCCTGCAAGAACCGCGTGCGCACCATCGAGACCGCCATCCGCAGCGCGCTGAGCCAGAAAACAGACAGCCGCTACAAGTTCAACGTCATCGTCGTGGACGACAACTCCACCGACGGCACGGCGGAAGTGATAAAAAGCATTGTCGCCGAGGGGCATGACAACCTCGTTTACATCGCCCAGGACCCGACATGGCACGCCATCGGCGGCAACTGGAACGCCGCGCTGCATCACGAGAAATGCGGGCGTTTCGCCATACAGCTTGACTCGGACGACACCTACAGCGGCACCGACACCGTGCAGAAGTTCATCGACACCTTCCGCCGCGAGAGGTGCGCCATGGTCATCGGCACCTACCAGCTCACCGACTTCGACGGCAATATCCTCCCGCCCGGAGTGATTGACCACCGCGAGTGGACTCCCGACAACGGACGAAACAACGCACTGCGCATCAACGGATTAGGCGCACCGCGCGCGTTCTATACGCCGCTGATGAGGCAGCTGAACTTCCCCACAACCAAGTACGGCGAGGACTATGCTGTCGGACTGCGCATCAGTCGCGAGTACAAAATCGGGCGCATCTACGACGTGCTGTACAACTGCCGCCGCTGGGACGACAACTCCGACGCCAACTGCGACATCATGGCGATGAATGCCAACAATCTTTACAAGGACCGCCTGCGCACGTGGGAACTGAAAGCGCGCATCGCACTCAACCGACGCCGCGGCTGATGGACATCCGTGTCGGCATACTCACCGCCCCGCACATCCGCTGGGAGCCGGCAGACGACGGCTTCTTGTTGCATGATGTGCGTATCGGCATCGGCTTTCACTGGGACAGGCGCGAAGACCAGACTTTCAAGGGAAGGCTCGAGATTCTGCACAATGCGGACGGCATCGAGACGGCTGTCAATGTGCTGGATATAGAGGACTATCTCTGCTCCGTCATCTCGTCGGAGATGAGTGCGGACAGTCCCGCGGAACTGCTGAAAGCGCATGCCGTCATATCCCGCTCGTGGGCAAGGCGCGCCATGCAGGCGAACCGCGCCTCTGCTTCGCGCATGCGGCAGACGGCGTGGGAGAGCAACGGACACCGCGGCTTCGATGTCTGCGCGGACGACCACTGCCAGCGTTATGAAGGCACGCGCCGCATGAACAGCCGCGCGGTGGAGGCGGTCATGGCGACGCGCGGCGAGGTGCTGGCGTATGACGGCGAGGTGTGCGACACACGCTACTACAAATGCTGCGGCGGGCGCACGGAGATATTCAGCACCTGCTGGGAGGACATAGAGGTGCCGTATCTGCAGTCCGTAGAGTGCCGGTGGTGCGACACACGCGACAGCCGCATCCTCCGCACCGTGCTTAACGACTACGACCGGGAGACGACCGACTTCCACGACTGGACGGTGCGTTATACTGCCGCGGAACTCTCTGATATTGTGCGCACAAAGTCCGGCATTGACTTCGGCATGATTACCGCTCTCCGCCCTCTGCACAAAGGAGCCTCGGGGCGCATCGACAGCCTTGAGATTGTCGGCACTCTTCACACAGAGACCATCGGCAAAGAACTGAAAATCCGTCGCACTCTTTCCCCTACCTGCCTCTATTCCAGTTGGTTTGACGTGGAGAGGAACGGCACGGACTTTGTGCTGCACGGTCACGGCTGGGGGCATGGTGTCGGTCTCTGCCAGATAGGCGCGGCAGTCATGGCGGCAGAAGGCTTTTCCTACCGCCGCATCCTCGATTTCTACTACCATCCCGCCACCATAACAGCCCTGTAAACCTTCTGCAAATTCGCACAAACAGATTATAATTTCCAATCAAGGAAGAATATTCTCACCATCACAAAATACTGATTGAAACACCATAAAATGCCAACATATTTATCTCACATCCTC
>Ga0310690_10008355_pt1 | contig 13146 bp, 8 predicted proteins | sample AusTroGonzalo_MG_2_FD_207661 | JGI IMG/M metagenome (GOLD analysis project Ga0310690, IMG submission 207661) | Bovine rumen microbial communities from tropical cattle in Woodstock, Queensland, Australia - Gonzalo_04 (v2) (version 2) | ecosystem: Host-associated > Mammals > Digestive system >... | reverse complement strand
ATAAAATTTACAATTGATGCGGCAATATCTTTTCTTGCTTTGGCAATTTTTGCTTTTTCTGCAGTTTCAAGTTTGTTGTCAAAAGGTTCTTTTTCACCTACAATATCGGTTACATAAAATATGGCTATTGCTTTTTTATTTATAGAAGAAGCAGCCGAGAAGACAGAAGAACATTCCATATCAACAACATTTATTTTATTTTTTTGAAACCAATCTTTATATTTTGTTTCCAATACTATCGAATTTGTAGTAACACATTTTACCTGCTTTATATCAACATCTTTTGTTTTCGACAAATAATCATTTAATAATGGAGTTGAAGGATAATAAGAATCGGGATTTCTTTTCATTTCAAGCATTTCGGAAAAACTTTCAAAATTAAAAACTTTTTTTACTACAACATGTTCGCCTATTAAAACATCTTCACAACCGCCGCAACTGCCGAACAAAATAATATTTTCACATTTTGTTTCTTTTAAATAAAGAACAATATCACCAACTAAAAAATTATTTTTTATTGAAATAACGGTTACTTTGTCATAATTATTTATCTTTGTAAAAAAACCGTTATAAGTTTTTGATGTTCCGAATTTAGAAAATAAACTTTGGTCTGAATTTTGGCAGATGATACAATTTTTACGAATATCTTCAGTATTTATACCAAAATATTCCAACAATTCAGTCATTTCTCCCCCCCTTTAATAATGTACAATGTATAAAATTTTGGAAATTTATTTTATTAGATTTTTTGCTCTGCAAAAAACTCATCAATTATAAATTATACATTATAAATTGCCGTTAATGGTGATGGCAATGCCCGCCACAACAACAGCTTCCGGATTTATTTGCTCTGCAACTTGAATCGGAGCATCCTTCTGCATTTCCACCGGAAGAAAACAACGAAATTTGTTTTTCTACTTCAACACTTTTACATTTCGGACATTGGATTTTTTCTTTGTCTATGGAAAAAACAATTTTTTCAAATTTCGTTCCGCATTTTTTACAAATATATTCAAATAAAGGCATATTATCTCCCCTGTGCTTTTTCAACAACTACTCTGTTTCCTTTTATGTTACTGTTATTTAAGGCATCTATAACTTTTTGTGCAACATCCTTAGGCACTTCAACAAAAGAAAATTTATCAAAAATATCAATGCTTCCGACTATGTTTCCGTTAAGTCCGGTTTCACCTGCAATAGCTCCTACAAAATCGCCGGGACGAACATTTTTGCTTTTACCGATATTTATAAATAACCTTGTCATACCTTGCTCTTTTGCACCGCCGAACCTTCTACTTTTACTTCCGGCATTTTTTCTTCCGAAACTTTGGAAATGAGTTTCGTGAACATTCAAATCAATATCTTCATTTTGTTTTTCTATATTTTCTTCTTTTAACATCATTTCAAACAAAGTTGCGGCAACATCTATTGAAGTAATATTATCCGTTATTAATGATTCTATTTTTGGAATATATTTTTCTGACGTATCATTTTTTAAATTTTCTTTTATTTTTTCCATAAAAGAAGAAATTCTTATATTTTCAACATCGGCAAGCGACGGCACGGGAAATCTTTTAATTGTAACTTTCGTGTATCTTTGAATATCCCTTAATTTATAAATATCCCTGCCTGCAATCAAACTGAAAGCTTTTCCCGTTCTTCCGGCACGACCGGTTCTTCCTATTCTGTGAACATAAGATTCTATATCTTGAGGAATATCATAATTAAAAACGGCTTCAACTTCATCAACATCTATACCACGAGCGGCAACATCGGTAGCAATAAGGATATCAATTTTACAGTTTCTGAATTTATTCATTACTCTGTCTCTTTGCACTTGGCTCATATCACCGTGAATTGCATCTGCGGAATAGCCCCTCGTTTGAAGTTGTGCCGTTACTTCGTCAACTTTTCTTTTTGTATTACAAAATACCAACGATAATTTAGGAGAATACATATCCAAACATCTCGACAAAGCTTCAACTTTTTGATGTTCTCTTACTTCACAATACAACTGTTCCGTTAAAGGAACCGTTAATTTTTCGTGAACAACTTTTATATTTTCCGGTTGGATTTGATATTTTTTCGTTAAATTTAAAAATTCTTTAGGCATTGTTGCAGAAAAGAAAACAGTTTGCCTTTCTTCCGGTAACGATTTGAGAATTAATTCTATATCATCAATAAAACCCATATCAAGCATTTCATCGGCTTCATCAAGAACAACTATACTTGTATTTTCAAGTTTTAAAGTTTTTCTTTCTATATGGTCTATAATTCTTCCCGGTGTTCCTATTACAATTTGAGTTCCTCTTGCAAGAGCTGCCATTTGCCTTGTTATCGGTTGACCGCCGTAAATAGGAACAATATTTATTCCTCTTTTATATTTTGCAAGTGCCTGTAATTCACCTGCAACTTGAATTGCAAGTTCTCTTGTAGGGCACATTATAAGTGCTTGTGTATTTTTACTTTTAGGATTTATTTTTTCAAGGATGGGAATTCCAAAAGCCGCGGTTTTACCGGTTCCTGTTTGTGCCTGCCCTATAACATCTCTACCTTCTATCATTTTAGGAATAGCCAAAGATTGTATAGGTGTCGCTTCTTCAAAACCCATATCGGCAACCGCTTTTAGTATTTCCTGACTTATATTAAGTTCACTAAATTTTAGTTTTTCCATAAATATTTCCTTTTAAACATAAGCCAAAATTTTTTTAGCTTCTTCCAAATCTACGTCGGTATTTGAACAACCGTCTTTAGTAAGCGGAACAAACTGTACCGGAAGTTTATATTTGTCGGCTAATTTCATTCCTAATTTACCTTCAAAATAACAGGCTATACCTATTATTGCTTTCGGTTTTTGGCTTTCTACAATTTGCTGTATTGCTTTACCGCCTTTCATTATATAAATTTTTTCATAACCTAAAGATTGTGCAAAAGATACAATTTGCCCTATTTTACAGCCGTTACATTTTGCACATAAATAAAAGCAGCCTTCATCTTTTGCTTTACAAACTGAAGTATTTCGCATACAATGAGGAATAAAAACAAAACGGTCTTTAAAAGCGACTGTTTTAAATTTATTTAATACTGAAGCATTTTTTTTATTAACAAATGCTTTGTAATTCGTTTCATTTATCTTTTTTAATCTAAAACAAAGTTTCATAATTTTTATATTATACAAAATATTTAAGATAATTTGATAAAAAAATATGATATGATATGATAAAAATATGCTATTCTTATAATATTTAATGTTTGACTAAACACTTTTCTAATTATATAATAACAAAATAATGTTCAATCAATAATGAGAGGTGTAGTTGTGGTTAAAACTGTCAGTTCCAAATTAGAAAACAAAACAAAACCCGTAAATAAATTGGGGCTTCCGAAAAATTACGGAGAAACTGCAATAACAATACTTCCTAAAGATCCTGTTTGCATTTTTGCATACTGGTCAATAAACGAACAAACAAAAAAAGATTTAAAAAACAAATACGGGAATAATTTTTTTGAAAACTCAAAATTAGTTATCAGAATTTGCGATATTACAGACAAAACACAAAAAAGAGGCTTTGATGTTTTTGTGGATTCAAATATAGACAGTTATTACGTAAATGTCGGTAAATTCAACAGAAGTTGGTTAGCCAACATGGGATATTTAACCGATACGGGAAAATTCATATCAATTGCAAAATCAAACGAATTAAATATGCCGAGATACGGAATTTCTTCCATTACCGATGAACAATGGGTTATGTTGGAAAGCGAATTTGAAAAGATATTACAAAAATCAAATTTAATAAATGTGGGAACAAGCTCTTTAGAAAACTCTAAAGAAATTTCCAAAATTATTTTTGAAAAATGGAAAAAGATTTTATCTAACTCTTTGCCAAGCTCCCATAGTACACCTACTTCAAAATCTTTTATCTTAAAAAAATAAACAATGAATATACAAGGTTATTGGTGTCTGCAACTACATGCTCACTTACCGTTTGTCCGTCATCCGGAATATCCTGATTTTCTTGAGGAAGATTGGTTTTATGAAGCGATAAGTGAAACTTATTTACCTTTGTTAGCGGTTTTTGAGAATTTGTTAAAGGACGAAATTGATTTCCGTCTGACAATGACAATTTCCCCTTCGCTTGCAAATATGTTGGCAGATTCTCTTTTACAGTCAAGATATTATCAAAAATTAAACAAACTTATAGAACTTTCCGAAAAAGAATTAATAAGAACAAAAAATAATCCCGAATTTTATCAGGTTGCATTGATGTACAATAAGAACTTAAATCAATGTAAAAATATTTGGGAAAAATATAACGGAAATATTTTAAACGGGTTTAAATTTTTACAGGATACAGGTAAAATTGAAATAATTACCTGCTGTGCAACACACGGTTTTTTACCTTTAATGACAAACAAAACAGCAATAAAAGCACAAATTGCCGTAGCTTGTAAAGATTACCAAAAACATTTCGCAAGAAACCCTAAAGGAATTTGGCTTGCCGAATGTGCTTACAATTACGGTATTGACGAAATTTTAAAAGAAAACGGTTTAAAATTTTTCTTTTCCGAAGCACACGGCATATTATATGCCCAACCTCGTCCCAAATACGGCGTTTTTGCTCCGATATACTGTCCAAGCGGAGTTGCCGTTTTTGCAAGAGATATGGAAACTGCTCAACAGGTATGGAGTGCCGAAAGCGGTTACCCTGGAGACTTTGATTACAGAGAATTTTACAGAGATATAGGTTACGATTTGGATTACAATTATGTAAAACCTTATCTGCATTCCGACGGTGTTCGCAGAAACATCGGTATAAAATATCACAGAATAACGGGAAAAGTAGAGCTTAACCAAAAACAACCTTACAATCCTTTATGGGCAAAAAATAAAGCAAAACTTCATGCACAAAATTTTGTTTTTAACAGACAAAACCAAATAAAGTATTTGAATACCATTTTAGATAAAGAACCGATAATTGTTTCAATGTATGATGCAGAACTTTTCGGGCATTGGTGGTTCGAAGGTCCAGAATTTATAAACCAAATTTTCAGGACAATTGCTTCGGATAAAGAAAACAACTTTACTTTTATTACACCAATAGAATATCTTAAAAAGTTTCCCGTTAATCAAGTTTCAAGCCCTGCACCTTCTTCGTGGGGAGATAAAGGTTATTATGAAGTATGGTTAAACGAAAAAAACGATTGGATTTACAGACACTTAAATAAAATTGCAGACAGAATGGTTGAAGCTGCTTCGGCAAATAAAAATGCACAAGGCTTAAAATTAAGAGCTTTAAATCAGGCGTCAAGAGAACTTTTACTTGCACAATCTTCCGACTGGCCGTTTATAATGACAACAGGAACAATGGTAGAGTATGCCGAAAAAAGAATAAAAGAACATATTTATAATTTTAATACTCTTTATGAACAAATAAAAAATAATTCCATAAACGAAAATTTTCTTACAAAACTTGAAAACACGAACAATATTTTTCCCGAAATAGATTATAAAGTATATACGGAATAAAAAATGAGCGGTATATTGTATGTAGTTCCAACACCAATAGGAAACCTTGAAGATATAACATTACGAGCCATAAGAATACTTCAGGAAGCAGATACAGTTGTTTGCGAAGATACAAGGCAAACGATAAAATTGTTATCTCATTTGAAAATCTCAAAACCGTTAATAAGTTTTTATACACAAAACCAGTTAAAAAGAATTCCGCAAATAATATCAATACTTGCGGAAGGTAAAAATATTGCACTTGTTTCTGACTGTGGAACACCTGCAATTTCAGACCCCGGATATTATCTTATAAAAGAAGTGCTTATAAATAATATAACTGTTGTTCCTTTACCGGGAGCTTGTGCATTGATAACCGCTTTGGTAGGCTCCGGGCTTGATACGGATTCGTTTATATTTTTAGGTTTTTTAAGAAGAAAAATCGGCAAAATGAAAAAGGAATTGGAACTTGCAAAGCAAGCCGAAAAAACAATTATTTTTTATGAATCTCCTCACAGAATTTTAAAAACATTGGAAACATGTAAAGAAGTTTTCGGAGAAAATACTAATATTGTTTTAGCAAGGGAACTTACAAAAAAATTTGAAGAATTTATAAGAGGATCAATAACCACGGTAATTAACAACTTAACCGGTCGTAAAATTTTAGGCGAATTTGTAGTTATTGTTTCAAACAAACAATAAAATTTGATACAATGAACTTTAAATAACAAAGTAAAATTCGTTCTTTAAAAATATTTTTTCTTTTTTCTATGCGGAAGTATTTTAAAAATTCTCTTTTTTGCACTCAGTGTTGCCATTAGCTTGAAAATAAAAAAGCTTACAGCTTAAAGTTTATTATTAAAATTGCGAAGCAATTTTGATAAATAATTAGATTTTTCGCAAAGCGAAAAACACCTAAATCTCTAAGCTCACGTCCAACAACGAAGCTATCAGCTAAGAAAAACGAAGTTTTTCTGAATCAACTGTGTTACAAGTCGTGCTTCAAAAGAAAATTTTAAAAGTATTTGTAGTTAATTATAAATTATATATTATAAATTTTAATTGTGGTTTTATGGAGGAATTTAATGATTAGAGCAGGAATTATAGGAATTACCGGATATACCGGTGAAGAATTACTTAGAATTTTATCAAAGCATAAAGATGTTAAAATAACCGTTCTTGCAGGTAGAACAACATCGCCCGTCAGAGATTTAAAAGATATTTATCCTCAATATGAAAATTTAAATTTAAAATGTGTTCCGTTAAATATAGAACAAATAAAAAATGAAACCGATGTTGTATTTTTGGCATTACCGCATGCGGTAGCTTTTGAAGTTGTCCCTTCACTTATTAAAGTAGGTAAAAAAGTTATAGATTTATCGGCGGATTTTAGAATAAAAGACCCCGATACTTATGAAAAGTGGTATGGAGTTAAACACACAGGAAAAGAATATATAAAAGATGCCGTCTACGGGCTCAGTGAAATTTATACGGAAGAAATAAAAAAAGCAAAACTTATAGCAAACCCGGGATGTTATCCGACAACAATTTTATTGGGAACTGTTCCTGCAATAAAAAACAATTTGATTAACTCCGACGGAATAATAATAGACTCAAAAAGCGGTGTTTCAGGTTCGGGAAGAAAAGGAGTTAAAAATTATTATGAAACAGAAGCACCCACTGCCCGTGCATACAAAGTAGGCGGCAAACACAGACATATTCCGGAGATAGAACAGGAACTGTCTAATTTTTTCAATAAAAAAGTTACAATAACATTTACACCGCAAATTATTCCTACCGAAAGAGGAATGTTATCGTGTATTTATACGGATTTGACAAAAAAAATAACCGTTGGCGAAATAATAAATTTATATAAAAAGTTTTATGAAGGTAAATCTTTTGTAAAAGTATTGGATGAAGGTAAATTGCCTTCATTAAAAAATGTAGTTATGACAAATTTTCTTGAAATAGGAATTTGTATAGACGAAAGGACAAACAAATTGATAATAATATCCGCTCAGGATAATTTAACAAAAGGTGCTTCAGGGCAAGCTGTTCAAAATATGAATTTAATGTTTGACTTAAAAGAAACACAAGGTTTACTTTAATATATGATGTAAAATGCAGGTATAAATTGCAAAAAACACTTTGTATTTTTTAGCTTAAAGATTAAAGCTTATAGCTTATAGTTTATTGTTAAAATTCACTTCGTGAATTTTCTAATTATTTAGAAATTTTTGCTTCGCAAAAATTTATTATGTTAAACTTTTCAGCTTTAAGCTTTCAGCTATAAACTAAAAATCGCAAAGCGGTTTTTAAGGAGTTATTATGTTACCAAAAGGGTTTTATTGCGGTGGGCTTCATTGCGGTATAGCAAAAGATAAAAATAAAAACGATTTTGCTTTATTTTTTTCAGACAGTCCTTGCACTGTAGCGGGAATGTTTACGGGCAGTTTGGTAAAAGCTGCACCTGTTTTAATTGATATAGACAGATTAAAAAAGTACAGGCTGTTCCAAGCAATAGTTGCAAATTCAGGTTGTGCAAATGCCTGCACGGGAAAACAAGGTAAAAGAGATGCTTTAATTGTTTGTAAAGAAGTTGCAAAATATTTAAAAATTTCAGATACCGACATTTTAGTTGCTTCTACAGGGGTAATCGGTAACTTTTTACCTGTTGAAAAAATGGTAACTGCCGTTCCGAAACTTGTAGACACAATAAAAAAACAAGACGAACTTGCAGCGGTTCAGTCAATTATGACAACGGATACTTACCCAAAATATATCTCAAAAAAAGTTAAAGTTTCAAAAGGTGAAATAAAAATATGGGCATGCACTAAAGGTGCCGGAATGATACATCCGAATTTACAAGGATTACATGCAACAATGCTTTCTTTCATTTTAACAGATGCCCAGCTTTACCAAAAACAATTACAAAAAGTAACCGAAGTCGCGGTAAAACAATCTTATAATTGCATTTCCGTTGACGGAGACACTTCAACAAACGATACCGTTCTTGTTTTTGCAAACGGGCAAAGCAATACAGGAAAACTTAACACCGAAGATTTGGAAATTTTTCAGGAAGCATTAAATGAAATTACTTTAAAACTTGCAAAAATGATGGCAAGCGACGGTGAAGGTGCAACAATGCTTGTAGAAATTTTCGTTAAAAATACAAAAAAACACGAAGATGCCGAAAAAATAGCTTCAACTATAGCAACTTCCCCTCTTGTAAAAACTGCATTATTCGGTTCCGATGCAAACTGGGGCAGAATACTTGCCGCTATCGGCAGAGCAGGTGTAAAAGTTAATCCGGACAAAGTTGATATTTATATAGGCGATATTATAACGGCAAAAGACGGAATGGCAGTTAAATTCGACGAAAAAAAAGCTAAAAAGATTTTACAGCAAAAAGAATGTAAAATTACTATAGATATAAAAGCAGGTAAACAATGGGCAAGATATTATACTTGTGATTTTTCTTATGATTATGTAAAAATTAACGGTTCATACAGAAGCTAAAAAACACAATTTATAATGTAGAATTTACAATGTACAACTAACGGCAAGTTATAAGGTAATGGGGTTATGAGGTTATTCTATTAAAAAGCATATTTTATACCAAGGTTAATACCGGCACCTCTTTTACCGCCTGCCTTGCCGGTAATTTCTATATAACCTACCCAAGCAGTGCCTATAAAGTTTTTTTCAAGTCCTGCACCGTATTCACAATAAGGGTCAAGTTTCTGTGTTTGTTTTTTATTTCCGTTAACTACGGCATTTGTTTCGCCTGTATTTATAACATAACCTAATAAGGCATACGGTTTCCAACCGTCATATAAATCAATTTTAAATTTAACTTGCGGTTCTATATGAAAATTATTAAAACCTTCTTTACTTACACTTGCTCTTTGTTCAGTTATATATTTTTCTGCATCCATATAGCCATACATCAACAAAATATTCGGATCCAATATACAAACATCGCTTAACTTAAATTCATACCCTCCTTTTAAAGCAAGTGTATAAGTATTAATTTGAAAATCGTTACTTCCTTTTGAAGATTCTGCAGTTGTGTCACTAACACCTGCATTTGCAGTTACACCGGCATAAAAACTTTCTTTAACAAACATACCGGTTGCACCGAAAACATATCCGTTTTGATCAATTTTTATATTTTCAAATTTTTCGTTAACACCGGTATAACCTATATAAAAAGACAATAACTTAGTATCGGTTATTTTCAAATCAAGCCCAGCCAAAGCTCCATAAATTGTACTTTCGACATCATAACCGGCTACCGTCAAATCTTCTTTATATGCATAAGGTCTTAACCATAAACCGCCCTCTATTTTAGTTCTATTTAAAAATACATAATTTTCCGTTGAAGCATATAAATTTTTGCTATTAACAAGATCCAACCTTCTGTCATGTCTGTTTGTAAAACTTGTATTCATACTTACAAAAGCCTGATTTAAAACATTTTCCTGTGTTGCCATTGCACCAGCAAGCAATGCAACTGATCCCTCGAGAGTTGTGGGGTTTGCAATAAATCTATTAACAAAAGTAAAATATCCCGTATTATTATCATACTCAACATCATAAATATATTCATCTGAGCTTGCAGTTATTGATGAAGAAACTTTACCCTTTAATGCCGTTGCAGAAGTGAATAATATATCAATAGTTTTTGCCGAGGTCGCACTACCTATTAAAACAAATTCCCGTATACGAATATTACCGGAACCATTTGAAGTTGAATTTGAATATATACTATCCATTTTCTTCTCGGCCAAATTGACATCAACTATTAAATTAAGGTTGCCGTTTATTTTGAAATTACTTAAATTATAATTTTTTATATCTTCGTCCTTATTTGAAAAATCAAAAGTCGCATTTTCAATAACAGTTTTTCCACCGAATAAATCTCCATCTTTTCCGAACTTGAAAAATCCGGAATTAATATTCGTTGTTCCTATAAAACCTGACATATTAGCATTTATTTCTATAATTGCATTATCTTGCACACCAATATCTTTGTTTATGTTTAAAACACTTGTCGTATTGAATGAAACAATTGTGTCACTACTCGTTAAAAAAGAAATTTTTTTATTATTATAAACATTCACATTTATTATTCCACTACTATCATAAATAGCTCCACCTTCTCCTTCATTGCAATTAAAAATTATATCAGACTCTTTAGCAGTTAAATTTATTGTTCCTTGCTCATTATAAATTGCACCGCCTTTATTAGTTGAAGCTGAATTTGAACTAAAATTAACACCATCTTCAAATGTTATTTCACCATTACGATTATACACCGCCCCACCATTACCATTTGTTACTGTATTTGAACTAAAAAGCACATTTGAACCTAATACAAAGTTTGTATTAAAACTCACACTAGCAGAAGATTTTTCTACAAAATTATAAATAGCTCCACCAGCATTTGTTGCTGTATTTGTACAAAAATTAACATTGTTTCCTACTGAAAAAGAAAAAGTTGATGTAAACGAAGAATTTTTAACAGAGGCAAAATTATCAATTCTGTCATTAGGAATTGAATTAGAACTGTATATAACTCCACCACATTGAGATGCCTTGTTTGATAAAAAATTGACATTATCACCAATATTATGTTCAATATCAAAATTAACTACAATTCCACTTGATGTATTACTATCGATATCAATACCATTTCCTTTTATACCACTATAAATAACACCACCGTTTGTAGCATTTACATTATTATTAAATGTAGCAGAATCTACTGAACAAATTATTTTGTTATTTACGTTTGTATTTTTAACATTATCAATTTTTATATAAGTGCTTTCCGAAATAAAACTTGTACTTGCCGATGAAATTGTTACCGAGCTTAATTTAACCTTTATAGTAAAATTTTTAGTATCAGATTTGTCAATATTTTTTAATGTAATTGAAGATTCATTTATTATTGACAAGTTATCAAATGATGAGTCATAAGCAATAAATTTTACTATATTATTTGAAGGCAAAATTGATACAATCGTAGAAGAATCCATTTCAATTGAAGATAAATTTGTAATATTGTTTTGTGAAAACTTTACATTTTCGGCATATAAATAATTTTTATTTATTACTTTTGCTTGAGCCGACATAACTGTTGATGAAGATTTTCCAAATCCAAGTAAAGATAAAGCACCATATGAACTTATTACTATGTTTCCATTACTTACTTTAAATTCATCAAGACTGCCGTTTCCATATATTGCCAAATGTGTCGTAACCGTTCCTGATGTTATTGTTTGAGTTCCAGTCATGGTTGAAGCTCTTATTTCTGTAGAAGAAAGAATATTTCCTGTAATTGGACTTATTTTAGAAAAATCAAGTTTTCCATCTTCAGGATTTAAAAAAAATGCATACTCTACACCTGAATATACAGGCTTTGTAGATATCATAATTCTTAATTTTTCCAAATTACCATTTTTAAATAATGTAATAGTTCCATAATCCGATAAAATTGTTGAAATGTTTATTTTACTTAAATTTATAACACCGCTTGCAGTATTTTCTATATTAAACTTATCATTATCGGTATTACCATAAGAATCTAATGTAATGTCTATATTTAAATTAACTTTTTCTGTTGATGTAAAAGTACTGACATTAACGGTTTGAATTATTTCCGAATTATTTTCAATACATCCTGTTGATAAACTAAATGTTCCACTTGATAAATTTAAAGCCCCCACATTAAAAGTTTTACAATTGCTACCTATCATTACTTCTCCGGAATTAAATTCTTCTGTGGAATTAAAATTTATCGTTCCACTATCCATAATAACATCCGCATCAAAAAAAACATATCTTAATGTACCTGTTTTAATATTCATAACAGTAGTTCCCGTCGACTTAATAGAACTATCTCCGTCAAAAGTAATATTATTTGTTTCAGCATTTAAATTTATTTCTCCATTAACAGAATAAATACCACCGCCTTCAATTGCACTATTACTACTGAAAATTACTTCATTATCTTTAGCATTAAAATTTAAAATACTATCAAAAGAATATATAGCCCCCCCTCTGTTTGTTGCACTATTAGATGAAAAATCAACACCATCTTTTACCGTAAAAGTAGATTTAAAAAGATAAACAGCACCTCCTCTGTAATTAGCGGAATTATTTTTGAATGTAGCACTCGAATTCATCGTTACGGAACTAAGAATAACATAAATAGCACCGCCTTTATATGCAGCATTACTATCAAATTTTGCCGTTTTACCAATTGACAAATATTTTTGTCTTTCGGTTTCAATACTACCACCGTTTTGATAAATAGCCCCACCGGTTAATACTTCTACACCATAAATATTCATACCTTTTACAGAAGCACTAGTATATTTATTACCATAAAAAGTAACATTATCCCTTATTTCTAAATTACCGATACTATAAATAGCTCCTCCAGCATTTGTAGCTGTATTTGATGAAAAATCAACATTATCACCTATTATAGTGACACTAGTCAAATTTAAATTATAAATAGCTCCACCAGACTCAAATGCGGTATTAGACGAAAATTTAACATTAGCTCCAATTGTTAAAATACCATCTTCACTATTCAAAATTGTTCCAGAAACATAAGTTGTATT
>Ga0310690_10008354_pt1 | contig 13146 bp, 14 predicted proteins | sample AusTroGonzalo_MG_2_FD_207661 | JGI IMG/M metagenome (GOLD analysis project Ga0310690, IMG submission 207661) | Bovine rumen microbial communities from tropical cattle in Woodstock, Queensland, Australia - Gonzalo_04 (v2) (version 2) | ecosystem: Host-associated > Mammals > Digestive system >... | reverse complement strand
ATATGGTATGATTTCCGGGCCTTGCGGCAGACAGTTCGAGACCATCCTGTCTTTAAACAAAACTAGGGACGAAGCAGGGAGATTCTTTCTGCGGGGCGTACCAGGAGATGGTGCGCTCATTTTTTTTGTCTGAGGAGGTGACGAAGATGGATATGACAAAGCTGAACAAAACACAGAAAATTGCTTTTTCGGGGCTGGTAATCGCGCTCTACATCGTGATCATGTACCTGACGCAGAGCTTCGCCTTCGGGCAGTATCAGGTGCGGATCGCCACGGCGATCTATGGGCTTGCGTATCTGTTTCCGTTCCTGGTTGTACCGCTGGGCCTGTCCAACCTGCTGGCCAACATGGTCATGGGTGGGTTGGGCGTCTTTGACATTGTAGGAGGCGGAATTATCGGGCTGCTGACGGCAGGCTGCTGCGCCATGCTGGGGCGGAAAAAGGTCACGCCCTGGGCCGTGGCCGCGCCGATTACCCTGATTCCGGCGCTGGGGGTCAGCCTCTGGCTCAGCGGGCTGCTCAATGTTCCGTATTGGACCCTGGCGCTCAGCCTGCTGGTCGGGCAGCTGATCTGCGGCGTGGTGAGCGCGCTGCTGGTGCAGGCGCTGAAGAAAATCTGGAGGATATCATGAGCGGACGAACGAAAAAGGAAACGGAAGGCCTCACGCTGCTGGGGAACGGGAAAACCGTCTACAGGAGCGATTATGCCCCGGAGGTGCTGGAGACCTTCGCCAATAAGCATCCGGACAACGACTATTTTGTCAAGTTCAACTGTCCTGAATTTACGAGCCTTTGTCCCATCACCGGCCAGCCGGATTTCGCGACGATCTACATCAGCTATGTGCCCGGCGCGCGGATGGTGGAGAGCAAGAGCCTGAAACTGTACCTGTACAGTTTCAGGAATCACGGGGATTTCCATGAGGACTGCGTCAATATCATCATGAAGGATCTGATCCGGCTCATGGATCCCAAATATATCGAGGTCTGGGGAAAGTTTACCCCCCGGGGAGGGATTTCCATCGACCCGTACTGCAACTATGGCAAACCCGGTACCCGCTGGGAAGAAGTCGCCTGGCAGCGGCTGAGCCAGCATGACCTCTATCCGGAGAAAGTGGACAATCGGTGACCGGACGGAGCGCCGGATCATGAAAACGCGAAAACCCCTGGGAGCAACGCTCCCGGGGGTTTTTCCAAAGGGAAACATGGATGAAAGCTCAATCAGCCGTTTCCATCATCGTCGTCATCCAGGGAAATGGACAGAGTGCCGTTCCGCACGAAGCCGCGGATGGTCTGCCCGTCCAGGGTGGTCTCCACATAATCCCATCCATCGGAGTTGTACATGGTGGTCAGGTATTTTACGTAGTCGCCCTCACGCAGGGTCATCAGCGACTTGCCGGTCAGGGCGGGATCGTCGGTCAGGCTGGTGGTCTCCAGCACCTGCACCGTCGTGTTATCCCAGTCCAGCTGCTGCAGGGAGGGAAGCTTTCCCTTGATTTTACTGGTGTCCACATAGCCCACCCGGTACTGGTTCGCGGCGTTGGCTTCGTAGAGCATCAGCATCCAGCCGTTTTCATAGCCCAGGGCGTACACGGCGCCGTTGGTGGAGCAGGCAGCCTTGCCGTTATTGGCCCGGTAGGCGGCGGTGGAGGGGGCGGAGAAGACCGCCAGCTTCTGTCCGGCCTTCAGGTTCACAAAGCTGAAGCCGCGGGGTTTGTTCACATTTTGCGCCGGCGGCGTGGGCAGCCCTTTGCCGGTGGGATTCGTCGTGCCCATGGCCTTCATGTCCGCCCGAACCCGTTTGATCAGGTCCACGTTGTCGTTCTCCAGCTTGGAGCACTTGGAATAGGTGCTGTGATGGTTCTTGGGGGTCTCATCCTCATTCGGGGTGTACCAGGGCATCTGGGTGAACCACATGTAGCATTTGCTGCCGGTGTTGAACTTATACCCGTGGCGGGCATAAATCTCGTTGAAGGCGTACATCAGGGTGTCATACTTGTAATCCCACAGTTCGTCATAGGTCAGGGCCCGGGTGTTGCTGTCCGGGATGATGTACAGGGAATCCGCCCCCGCCGTACTGAGCGGCAGCAGACCGATCATCATCACCGCCGCCAGCAGCAGGGCGATCAGAGAGGTGCGCGTTTTCTGGGTCTTCATGAATGATCTCCTTCCTCTTTCTCAAAAATATCGATCGATGGGGTCCGCCCTTTATCATATCACAACCCGTGAATTCCAACAAGCGGAAAAGTAATTGTTTCAATCTGTACGGTTGACGTAAGCTCTACAAACGACTCAATCATACAGCTCGAATGTTTCCTGCTGTGGGAGCGGAACCATCGGTTGATACGAATTAAACGTAGCGGATGGCAGTTTGATTCCCGGGGAAAATCAGAAAAACTGCGATCAGGTCTGAATCTCCTCGATCATTTCCAGCACCCGCTGCGTTCCGTCGGCCGGCGGCGCGTTGCGCAGGGCATCCATGAGCGCGTCCCGATCCGCCCAGGTGGTTTCGATGGCGTGGGTCAGGGAGTCCGGATTCATCTCCTCCTGCATCAGCACGCGGCATAGCCCGCGCTTCTCCAGACTTTGCGCGTTCAGGATCTGGTCCCCCCGGCTGGCGCCTTTGGGATAGGGAATGAGCAGCATCGGGCGGCCCAGGGCCTGGAATTCGCACAGGGCGTTGGCGCCGGCGCGGGAGAGCACCAGATCCGTGCAGGCCAGCACGTCCGGCAGCTCCTCATCCAGAAACTCCCGCTGGGCGTATCCCGGCGTCCCCTCCAGGGCGGGATCCAGATTGCCGCGGCCGCAGATATGCGCCACCTGGAACTGACCGGTCAGCCGGGGCAGCGATTCCCGCAGGCAGGCGTTCACGCTCTGGGCGCCGGAGGAGCCGCCCATCATGAGCAGGACGGGCTTTTCCGGCGTAAAGCCCAGCATCTTCAGGCCCTTTTCCCGATCGCCGCGGAAGAGCTCCGGCCGCAGGGGCGTCCCCGTCATCTCCGCCTTGGGCCCCAGGGCTTTGGCGCATTCCGGAAAGGTGGTGGCGAAGCGCCGGGCAAATGGCTTGCACAGCTTGTTGGCCAGCCCGGGGGTGAGATCGCTCTCGTGGCAGAGAACGGGAATCCGGTGCAGCCAGGCGCCGTAAACCACCGGCACCGCGACAAAACCGCCCTTGGAGAAAACGACGTCCGGCTTCAGCTTTCCCATCAGCCGGGCGGACTGAAACGCGCCGGCGATGACCCGGAAGGGATCGGTAAAATTCTGCCAGGAGTGATACCGGCGAAGCTTCCCGCTCTTGACCGCGTGATAGGTGACCCCGGGGACGGAGCGCATCTTCCCGGCCTCCATGCCGTTTTCTGTCCCGATGTAGTGAATGTCGTATCCCTTTTCCTGCAGGCGGGGAATGAGCGCCAGATGGGGCGTCACGTGCCCCATGGTTCCTCCGCCGGTCAGCACAATCCGTTTCATGAACGAAATCCTCCAAACTCTTCAGGAAAACAATGAATCAGCGTTTCCTGGTAACCATTCAGTCGTGGCCCGCGCAGCGGGCGACTGAATCGTTATGTTTCCTGAACATATACCATTTCGCCGGGGGAGGGGAAGGTTCCTGCTTTTCCCGGGAAAACCGGTTGTGATCCGGCTGCTTTTTTGCTATAATCACAAGGACTGCAGTCGCAGCCCGCGCGACGGGCCCCAAATCGGAATGCCCAGGCAGCGGGCTATAGAATAGCCACGAGGAATGATCGATGGGGAGAGCGCCGATGAAGAAAAAGCCAGAAATCATCCGGGATCTGACGAGCGGCAGCGTGCCGCGCACGCTGCTCAGCTTTGCCATGCCCCTGTTTCTTTCCGGCCTGCTGCAGATGGTCTATAATCTGGTGGATATGATCGTAATCGGCCGTTTTGTGGGGACGGACGGGCTCTCCGCCGTCGCCATTGGAGGCGAGGTGCTGCAGCTGATCACGTTCGTTTCCATGGGCTTCTCCAACGCCGGCCAGATCCTGATTTCCCGCTATGTCGGGGAAAAGCGGCACGACCTGGTCGGTCATATGGTCGGCACCCTCTTCACCCTGCTGGAAGGCCTGGGCCTGATCATCATGGTGGTGTTTCTGTGCTTCTATCAGGGAATCATCACCTGGCTGAACACGCCGCCTGAAATCTGGGAGTGGACCAGGCAGTACAGCGTCACCTGCGTGTGGGGCGTGGTCTTCATCTATGGATACAATCTGGTTTCCGCCATCCTGCGCGGCATGGGGGATTCCCGGCATCCGTTCCTTTTTATCGCCATTGCCTCGGTGATCAATGTGGTGTTGGATCTGCTGCTGGTGGGCCCGCTGGGCATGGGGCCGGTGGGCGCGGCGCTGGCGACGGTCATCGGTCAGGCCTTCAGCTTCTTCTTTGCCCTGCGCCTCCTGTACCGGAACAGGGAGCAGATCCATTTCGACTTCCGTCTCAGGAGCTTCCGGATTCACGGGGATGTGGCAAAGCCGCTCATGGCGCTGGGAATTCCCATGGTGATTCAGAGCGCGGCCATCACCTTCTCCATGCTCTTCGTCAACAGCTTTATCAACGCCTACGGCACGGTGGCCGTGGCGGTAACCGGGGTTGCCCGGAAGCTGGAAAGCATGATTTCCGTGGTTTCCCAGGCGATTTCCTCCGCCGGAGGCGCGATGGTAGCCCAGGCCCTGGGCGCCGGGAAAACGAAGCGCGTGCCGCAGGTGGTGTTTCATGCCCTGTGGATTGTCGCGATTCCCGCCAGCATCTTCGCCGTGATCACCGCGTTCCATCCGGAATGGCTCTTCGGCCTGTTTTCACAGGATCCCGCGGTGCTGGACATGGCGGTCAGCTATATTCCTGTCGCCATGGTGCAGTATCTCGGTGCGACTCTTCGCCCTGCCAGCTTCGCGCTCATCAACGGGTCGGGCAACTCCCGGATGAACCTGCTGGTGGCGCTGCTGGACGGAATCGCCTGCCGGATCGGCTTGTCCCTGCTCCTGGGGGTCACCCTGGGAATGGGAATCGAAGGCTTCTGGTATGGGAACGCGCTGTCCGGGCTGGTCCCGTTCCTGATTGGCAGCGTCTATCTGATTTCGGGAAGATGGAAAAAAATGAGCGCAAAGAAGTGAATTTGCTATTCATTCATGGCCCGTGCGCCGGGCGTCTGGATAATTACGAAAACAGAAGGTCGAGATCAGGAAGCCTGACTGATCTTTAGCAGCGTTTCTTCCATTTCCTTCTGATGCTTCTCCATTTCTTTTACCAGGGCAAACTGGGCCCGGGCCCGATCCAGGTTCTGTCCGGGACGGTGAATTTTGAAATACACGTCGCCGTTCAGGTGATCCGCCAGGAAGCGCAGCCCGTTTTCGAGGGTCATCAGCCGTGCGCCATCAGCCAGGGAGCGCAGCTCCTCCGCGGAAAGCTCTCCCTTCAGCTCCGAGACGAATCCCCGGGAAAAAGCCGCGTATTTGGGCATTTCCAGGCGCACCTTTGTCAGATCCCGCTCATCCTCCTCCGCGCTGCAGGCGCCGACCCGGATCGCGTCCCCGAAGTCATAGGCCAGCAGCCCGGGCATGACCGTATCCAGATCCACTACGCAAACGGCCCTGCCTGTTCCGTGATCCAGCAGCACGTTGTTGACCTTGGTGTCGTTGTGGGTGACGCGCAGGGGCAGTTTTCCCGCCGCAAGCCCATCTACCAGGAGATGCGTATCCGCCTCCCGGGAGCGCGCGAAAGCCATTTCCTCCCCCACGTCCTTCAGCCGGCCGTGGGGATCCCGGGCCGCGGCCTCTTCCAGCTGGCGCAGCCGGGCCGGGGTGTCGTGGAAGGCGTGGATCGTCTCATGCAGGGAGGCGGCGGGATAGTCCTTCAGCCGGCGCGCGAAACGCCCGAACGCCGTGCCGCATTCTTCCAGGATCTCGAGGCTGTCCGGCAGCTGGGGGCTGACGGTGTCAGGCACGAACGGGAAGACGCGCCAGATCTGCCCTTCCCCGTCCGCCGCGCAGCATTCGCCGTCGCGGGCGGGTATCAGGCGGAGGGTCTCCCGGTCCGGATCGCCGCCCTCCGCAAGAATCACCTTCCGCAGATATGCCGTGATGTTCGCGATGTTCTCCATGACCTCCCGGGGCCGGACAAAAACATAGCTGTTGATCTTCTGCAGGATATAGCGATCCTTTGCGCCTTCAATGGTGATCCTGAAGGTGCTGTTGATGTGCCCGTTCCCGAAGGGCTCAAAGGTCCGAGCCCCCTCCGGCAGCATAAAAGCCTCCGAAATCTTTTGCAATGCTTCTACTGAATATTCCATCTGCTCCATTTCCAACTCCTCACTCCAAACTGATAACTCCACACTCCAAACTCCCAACTCCCAACTCCTACCCCTTCACCCCTCCGGCCGTCAGCCCGGCTGCGAGATGCTTCTCGATCAGCATGAACAGGATGACCACCGGAATCGTGGCCAGCAGCGCCGCGGCGAACAGATACTGCCATTCGATCATGTTGAAGGAGGAGAACTGGGTGATGCCCACGGTGATGGGGCGGTTCGTCTGGGTGGAAATCAGCACCGTGGAAACGGTGTATTCGTTCCACGCGTTGATGAAGACGAAGATCAGCGTCGTAACGATGCCGGGCGCCGCCATGGGCAGCAGGATACGGATCATGGCGCTGATCACGTTGCATCCGTCGATGCAGGCCGCCTGCTCCATTTCCGACGAGATGGAAACAAACGTTCCCCGCAGCAGCCAGATGGCGAAGGCCTGGTTAAACGCTGCGTTGATGAACATAAGTCCTGCCAGTGTATCGTTCAGATGCAGGGTGTTCATCAGCCGTGAAATGCCCACCAGCAGCACGACAGGGGAGAACATCTGGCTCATGATGACAAAGCCAAGATACACCTTCTGTCCCCGGAAGCGCATCCGGGCCATGGCGTAGGCCGCGGGAATGCCGCAGAGCATGGCGATCGCCGTGGCGCCGCCCGCGATGAGCAGGGAGTTCATCAGGTAGCGGAGCACGCCCCGGTCCAGGGTGTCCTGCAGATTGCTGAAGACCCACCGCACCGGCAGGATGTGCGTGAAGCGCATGTCCGTCGTCTCCGCGTTGCTGCGGAACGCGGTGATAAACATGACGAAGAACGGGTAGAGAATGAACAGGGAGAACAGGATCACGCTCACATACAGCGCGACGCGGATCAGGGTTTTCTTCAGCTGCATCTGCGCGGCCAGGATGGATGCGCAGACCGTCAGGAAGGCCGGCAGCAGCAGCAGGAAGACCGCGGGCTGAATGGTATACTGCAGCGCGCCCAGCATCGTGTCCAGCTGATCGCCGGAATCTCCGCTGAAGAGGAATCGATCCAGCGCGCGCAGCAGGGGCTCGATCCCCCGCACTTCCTCCCCGGCGAGGTAAAGCGTCACCGACCGGGAAAGATTCAGGTTGATCGTCAGGTAGATCACGGGAACCAGGAAAAGGGATCCCAGCGCCAGGGCGAAGGCGACCGCGCCGCCGGCCCGGCTCCGGGTGAGCAGTGCCAGGGGCAGAGAGACGGCCATCAGCGCCAGCACGGCGATCAGCACCCAGGAAGCCGGCAGCCCGGCGGCGATCAGATTCCATCCGCTGCGCCGGTTGGTGGCGTTGACGGTGAAGATCACCAGGGAGGTTTTCTCATTCTTGCTGTTGACCCGTTCGATCACTTCCTCTCCCACGGCACAGTCGATGCCCTGGGCCCGGAAGGTTTCCGCCTGCTCCTCCACGGCCTGGCGGGCGGCCTGGTATTTCTCGTCGCCGACAAAGGTGTTGGGGGAACGCTTGATGTACAGCTGCGAGGAAAAATGGATGAAATCCAGCGAGCAGCATACCGCGACGAGCACAATCGCGCCGATGGCCAGCAGCAGCGCCTTCGTCCGGCTGGAATGTGTCCGTCCTGTCATACGGCCCCATCCTCCTTTCGCATGCTCAGCAGCATGTATCCTCCGGAGGCGACGCAGAGAATCAGGAAACCGATGACGGACAGCGCGGTGGCCGGCCCCTTCCGCTGGTCGTAGAAGGCGAGCATGTACAGCCAGGTGACCATGGTGTCCGTTTTGTTTGCCGGGGCTCCCTTGGTGATGGTGTAGATGATCGGGAAGGAGTTGAATACATAGATGATGTTCAGCACCGTGGAAACCGTCAGCGAGGGCCGCACCAGGGGAAAGGTCACATGGCGCAGCTTGCTCCAGAATCCCGCCCCGTCCACCGTGGCCGCCTCATAATAGGCGTCGTCAATGGACTGCAGGCCGGACAGGACGGTGAACGTCACAAAGGGAATCGTCACGATGATGCCGATGGCGCATTCCCAGATAAACTCGATCTGGTAGGAGGCGCGCCAGTTGACCGGACTGGTTACGAAGCCCAGGTTCAGCAGGATGTTGTTCAGGTTTCCGTACTCCATCTTGATGATGTAGTTCCATACGGAGGCCTGGATGACCAGCGAAGCCGCCCAGGGGAACACCATGATGGAGCGCGCGATCTTCCGCCCGACGAATTCCTGATTCAGCACCATGGCGCAGATGAAGCCGATCAGGGTGGAAAGCCCCACCACGGAAACGACCCAGATCAGCGTATTGATCATCACCTGGGGGAAGGCGGGGGAGGAAACCGCGTCCTGAAAGTTCTTCAGCCCGACAAAGTCGCCGACCACGCCGGCCCGGCTGATGTTGCTGAAGGCCAGCCGGAATACGATGCCGATCGGAAAAACAACAAATACCAGCATCAACAGGATGCTGGGAAGAATCCAGACGTACGGCTCCCACCGATGGCGAACGAACACGGAATGCATGCTTTCACCCCTGTCAAAAAACGGGGGCCGGAAAACCGGCCCCCTGAACTGAATGGATTATTTTCCGGTAATCTTAGCCTGCAGCGCGTCCAGCAGCTCCTTCACGTTGCCGCCGGTCAGCGCCTGCTGTTCAACCTCGATGACGCCCTGCTTCACGTCGTTCCACTCCGCCTTGGTGGTCGGGTAGAACTTGGCGCCGCCCAGCACGTCCAGCCACGCCTGGAAGGAAGGATCGGATTCCACCAGGGCGCCCACTGCGGAATTGACCGCCGGCAGGAAGCCTTCCATGGAGACCCAGCCCACATAGTTCACGGGATCGTAGAAGAAGCTCAGGAACTTGCCGATGGCTTCGTTCCGGGCCGCCTGATCCGCGCTGTCATCCTTGAAGGCCATGATCCGGTCCATGACGCCCACGGAGCTGGAGGTCGCGCCTTCCGCGTGGGGGATGCCGGCGGTGGCCAGGTTGACCTTGCCTTCCTTGTCGGCGACGTAGGTGGGCAGCTGGTTCGGCGCGATCAGCATCGCCATCTTGCCGGCCGCGAACATATCCTGCAGGTCGTACCGGGTCTGGGTGGCGGGGTTCGGGTTGGTAAATCCCTTGCTTACCAGTTTAATGGCGTATTCGATGGCCGCGACGTTGGCGTCGGAATTCAGCGCCCATTCGCCGTTTTCATCCACGAAGCCGCCCTTGTTGCCCCAGGTGTAGTAGGCGAACGCGGCCTGGCCTTCGTCGGTGGTCATGTCGATGCCCCAGGGATAAACCTCGCCGCCGAAAGCGTCGATGATGGCCTGGGAGGCGTCTTCCAGCTCGGCCCAGGTTTCCGGCACTTTTTCGACCCCGGCTTCCTGCAGCAGATCAACGTTGTAGAACATGGCCCGGGCGGAAGCCAGGTCCGGCACGGCCCACACGGTTCCGTCGATCACGGACTGTTCAATGAAGGACGGGAAGAAATCCTGGTACAGATCCTCGGGGCAGTAATCCTTCACGGGCAGCAGCAGCCCTTCGTTGGCATAGTCCGCGAACACGTCGATGTTCAGGATGTCCGGGGCGTTGTTGTTGCTGATCCGGGTGGAAACGACGGTGTACAGATCGTTCCACGATACGACCTCCAGGTTCAGCTTGATGCCGGGGTTGGCCGCCTCGAACTTCTCCACGAAATTGGAGCCGTCCATGCCCTTGCCCAGGAACCATTCCTGCGTGTTGGGGCCGTACTGGGCGATGATGACGTCCAGCGTCAGATCCTCGGCGCTGGCGGTGCTGACAGCCAGCGTCAGGAACAGCGACAGGGCCAGAATGACAGACAGAATTTTCTTCATTTCGAATCCCTCCATATTCTTTTTGCAGCAATCCGGCTGCGTTGCGTTCATTATATGCCATTCGTCTTCTTTTGTCAAATGTCATCGGATTTTAACATATGCTTCCCAACTTGTCATCTTTCGTTGGTTGACGCCCGGGATTTCATGGCGTATCATATTTCCGAAAGGTGGGAAATGTATGATCGGAAAGAACCTTCAGAAATTGCGGAAACAGAAGAGCATGACCCAGGAAACCCTGGCGGACCTGGTGGGCGTCGCCCGCCAGACCATCGCCAAATGGGAGACGGAGGAAAGCGCGCCGGATCTGGAAATGTCCGGCAGGCTGGCCTCCGCCCTGAACGTGTCCCTGGATGATCTGGTCAACGCCCCGGAGGGGGAGCTGGATGGGAACCCGGGCATGCGGGGAAAACATATGTTTGGCGTGGTCACCGTGGGGGACAAGGGCCAGATCGTGATTCCGGTCCGGGCCCGCCGGGTGTTTCATATCAATCCCGGGGATCAGCTCATGGTCCTCGGGGATGAGAACAGCGGGCTTGCCCTGGTGGACGCGCAGTTCTTTATTTCGATGGCGGAGGGATTGAAAAATGGGAATTGATCTGACTTCCGGAATGAAAAGCCCCCTGACGGTGCAGGGGCTCAGCAAGCATTATCCGGCCTTCGACCTGCGGGATGTCTCCTTCACCCTGCGGCCGGGGAGCATTACCGGGTTCATCGGTCGCAACGGCGCGGGAAAAAGCACGACGATTAACGCCATGCTGTCCTTTGTCCGGCCGGACAGCGGGGAAATCTCCTTCTTCGGCCTGCCCTATCCGGAGCGGGATCGTGAGGTAAAGGAGAAAATCGGCTTTGTCTCCGCCGGCATGACCTTCTATACCCGGAAGAAGCTCAGCGCGATCACCGCCGTCACGAAATCCTTCTATCCCGCCTGGGACGACGGCGTGTATCGGAAATATATGGCCGCCTTTGGCCTGGGGGAGGAAAAGACCCCGGCGGAGCTCTCCAACGGCATGAAGATCAAGTATGCCCTGGCCCTGGCCCTGAGCCATGGCGCGGAGCTCCTGATCCTGGATGAGCCGACCAGCGGGCTGGATCCCGTGAGCCGGGAGGAGCTGGTGGAAATCTTCCTGACCCTGAAGGATGAGGGCAGGACGGTCTTCTTTTCGACCCATATCACCTCGGACCTGGAAAAGTGTGCGGATCGGATTCTCTTCCTGCAGCAGGGCTGCCTCATGGCGGATGACGATCTGGATGCCTTCCGGAACGCCTGGCGCCTCGCCGAATGTCCGTCGGAAATCCCGGCGGCGATGAAGTCGGCGGCCCGGGGAATCTGCCGCTCGAAGGAGGGCTACACCGTCCTCCTGCCGGCTTCCGGCGCGGAAGCTTTTCCGACCCGGGAAGCGACCCTGGAGGAAATCATGATTCACCTGGAGAAGGAGGCGGATCAGGAATGAATACGCTGATGAAACTGATCGGCAAGGAATGGAAGCTCTGTATGCACCCCACGGGGTATATCATGCCTCTGTGCGCGGCGCTGATCCTGGTGCCCGGCTACCCGTACGGCGTATGCTGCTTTTATCTGTGTCTGGCGATTTTCTTTGTCTGCCTCACCGCCCGGGAAAACCATGACGCGGCCTATACCCTGACCCTCCCGGTTTCCCGCCGGGATGCGGTCACGGCGCGGATTCTCTTCTGCACCGTCTTGGAAGTGATCGATCTTCTCCTGATGGGGCTCTTCATCCTGCTCAAGAACCTGATCGGCAATCAGCCGAATCCGGCCGGCCTCGATGCGGGCGTTGCCCTATTGGGCGATGGCATGGTGATTTTCGCGCTCTTTAATATGATCTTTTTCCCTGTCTATTATCGGGATATCAATAAACCGGGAAAGGCGTTCCTCTTGGCGTCGGTCGCGGTGTTCCTCTGGATCATCGCGGAGGTCATCGGCACCTACACGGTGCCGTTCCTGCGGGATGTTCTGGATCAGCCGGATCCCCGGTATATGAGCGATAAACTTCTCTTCACCCTGGGAGGCCTGGCGCTCTTCGTCGCCGGCACGGCCTGGTCAATCCAGCGCAGTGCCAGACGGTTCGAAGATCAGGATCTCAACCTGTAAATCTGGATCGATGCTCTCCCCCGTCAGGGGGAGAGTTTTTAGATCGCCCCCTTCGTCTCGTTCTCTTTACAATGTCCCCAGTGCGTTCTTGTACCACGCCAGCAGCATCATCGCGTCGCTGTTCGTCGCCCCGACCAGCACGACATCTCCGTCTTCGTCCTCTTTCCATTCCGGCTTCTGCAGCAAATCCAGGCATTGGATGATCTGGTGATCCGGCAGTACACCCTTTAAATCCTCCAGGATGCTGTTGAACATCTCCACCTTGAATTCGTCCACCACTCCGCCCGGATTCTTCTCCGCGTACCCTTCCATCATATCATATAGATCCCGGAATACGCGCATCAGGTAGTCCAGATCCCGTTCGTCTGAGATAAACCAGACCTTTTCGTTGCTTTCGTTGTTGTTCGCCATGCTTTCATCCCCCTCGCCTTCATTGTTGCGCTCAATGTTTTCCTGCTCCGCGTAAATTTTATTGCGCGTTTCCATTCCTTTTTCCTTCAGGATTTTCAATCCATTTGCCACTTCTCTCATCATCGCTTCCGGATCCTTTTTCAGCGCGGCGATCTCCCGCCGCCTTTCGCATTTTCGTAGGAAGGCGTCCCGCACTTCTTCCGGCACGTCGTTTTCAATCAGTTCGAAATATTTCTCGTTTGGAAACATCCGTCCCGGGAAGAAGGGATCGATCTTTCCGATCGTGCATCGCTTCACCCGGTTATTTTTGATTTCGCTTGAATAACTCCGTGCGATCTCGAATTCGACACGTTTCTCGTTCCGTACGACGATGGATCCCTGTTCAAAAGGAATCGGTACGGTAATTTCTTTCAGGTACAATGAGGAATCACCCCTTTCCCGTCGTGTGTTCGTGTGTTCGTGTGTTCGTGTGTTTTCGTTTTCGCTCTAAAAATATGAATCCGAAGGG
>Ga0310690_10008353_pt1 | contig 13147 bp, 9 predicted proteins | sample AusTroGonzalo_MG_2_FD_207661 | JGI IMG/M metagenome (GOLD analysis project Ga0310690, IMG submission 207661) | Bovine rumen microbial communities from tropical cattle in Woodstock, Queensland, Australia - Gonzalo_04 (v2) (version 2) | ecosystem: Host-associated > Mammals > Digestive system >... | reverse complement strand
TCCTTGGTGATGCGCTGCCAAGCCTTTGCGCCCTCAGCGTTCATGGACATCGATACATTGGCGTATGCACTGATCTGCGAGAAGTCAGCACGTGCGTCGGTGATAACGTCACCTTCCAGCGACGGACGACCGTCACGCTGTGCCTTCAGGGCAAGCAGTTCGTATATCGAGTTGGCGTCATCAATAGCCTTAACCGTCCAGCGGAAACGTACCTCGCGGGGCAGTACCTGCTTGGCCTGCTGTGAAGTAAGCATAGCCATGATGCGTGCGGTGTCGGTATAGTGGGCATAGCCTACGCGCGGACCGCGGTATGCACGGCCGTCGTTGTTGAGAGCGGCAAGCAGCGGATGGGCTTTCTTGTAGTTCTCGTAAGCCTCTGCCTGCTCTTTTGCAGCAGCTTCAGCGCTGTCGCTGGCGGCAATAGCCTGGGTAAGTTCGTCCACGCTGGCGTCAGTCTTCACTTCAGCCTTTTCCTCAGCCTTGGCACCTTCAGCCTCCTCAGTAGCGATGTTGGCAGCACCGAACTCACGGTCAATCTGCGCAATCTGCGGGAACAACTCGGAGAACTCGTAGGTCTCCCAGAACTCGAGGTTAGCTGATCCCTGGAGGAGCTTACGAACACGCTCCGGCTCTTTGATACCCGGGAGCTCGATGAGGATACGTCCGGACTGTGCGAGCTTCTGGATGTTCGGTTGAACAACGCCGAAGCGGTCGATACGGGTGCGGAGCACCATAAACGAGTTGTTGATAGCGCCCTCAACTTCCTCACGGATAACGCGCTCCACCTCTTCGTTGGTCGAACTGGTGGTAACTTTGTCTTTCAACTCGAATGTGGCGAATACAGAAGCCAGACGTGCGTTGGGGTCTACCTCGCGGAAGGAAGCGAGGAACAGCGTAACGAAGTCGTCACCGCTGGATTTCTGCTTCTCTTGTGCAAGGGCCATGGCACGGTTGAAGTTCTCGCTCGTGTTGTAGCCGCTCAGTGCGCGAAGAATGTCCGGCACACTGACTTCCATTGTTACGTTCATACCGCCCTTGAGGTCAAGACCAAGGTTAATCTCTTTCTCACGGCACTCTTTCAGCGTGTAGCCGAACCACACTTTCTCGGGGGCGATAGAGTCCAGATACAGGTACTCTTTCGTCTGGTCACCGGCTGCATACTCCTTGGCTTTCTTCTCGTAGTGGTTCACTACAACCGAGAACGAGAGGTAGAATGCGCAAACCAAGAACAGCAGTACAGCCAGGGTTCTTACAATTCCTTTGTTTTGCATAATGTTATTTTTGTTTTGTTTTTTTGTTTCAGCGCTTGAATTATTCCGCACAACAACCCGAAAAAACGAGGTGAATAGCTTCGTTTTTTCGGAGAGCGGAGGCACGCTTCGCCTTTATTGCGCAGGGCACAACCGTATGCGACCGCGTTGCCGAACGCGAAAAAGCGTACAAATTTACAAATTTATTTTGATAAATGCAAGAAAAATCACTTTTTTTTGCAAAAAAACACAAAAAAATTTGCATAATTGAAAATTTTGTTGTACCTTTGCACTCGCGTTTGGAAAATTAGCGACAATCAGAAGGCGTCTTGCAAGAAGTCGTGATAATGGAAAGATTGCCCTGTATAGTCGCTTTTATGAAGAACTTGTATCGCGGAGTAGAGCAGTGGTAGCTCGTCAGGCTCATAACCTGAAGGTCGGTGGTTCGATCCCATCCTCCGCAACCAAGGCCGCTCAACAGAGCGGCTTTTTTTATCCCAATACTGAAATTACGGAATACACGGAAGCCCTATGCCTGTACGAACGCCTGAAGAAATAGAGATGCTACGCCTGCAGAGCCGCCTGACCAAGCGGTTCCACAAGGCATGTGCGGACTACGGACTGATTGAGGATGGCGACCACATCCTGATCGGCCTGAGCGGCGGCAAGGACTCGCTGGCACTGGTCGAACTGCTGGGCAGGCGTGCACAGATCTTCGTGCCGAAGTTCAGGGTGACCGCTGTGCACGTCCGCGTACGCGAGCGCGCCTACCTTACTGATATAAGCTATCTGCAGTCGTTCTGCGATGAGTTCAAAGTACCTTTGCTGGTAAAGGATACGTCCGTTGGCGAGGAGACCGGCGAGAAAGACCCGTGCTTCCTTTGCTCCTGGTACAGACGCAAAATGCTCTTCGATACCGCAGCCGAATTGGGGTGCAACAAGATAGCCTTCGGCCATCACAAGGACGATATAGTGGAGACATTGCTGATGAACCTGATCTTCCAGGGTAACTTTTCAACCATCTATCCCAAACTGCAGATGGACAAAATGCCGCTGCAACTCATTCGTCCGTTATGCCTGATTGAGGAGAAAGACCTGGTGCGTTACGCCGCGCTTAGCGGTTATGTCCGCCAGAAGCAGCCCTGCCCGTTTGAGCACGCCTCGGCGCGAACGGAAATCAAATCACTCGTCAGCCAACTCGAGACACTCAATCCCAACGTCCGCGACTCGCTCTGGGGAGCCATTGCCCGCCGCTAACCGCCATCCGCAGCTTTTAACTCTCAACTTCTCTCAACATTCCATACGGCTTTAGCCGATCGTTCGAGGCTTGCCGAGATAAGAACTCTCAACACTCAACTCTTGGCTTTTAGCTCTCAACCGCCATTGTACATCTGTTTTCGAAGCAATATAGATACTGAATCGGTCCATTGTCGGGGTAATCCTAGACCTTATCCGAGCAACAACGCTTATAATTATTACATTATCAAATACTTAATGCCCATGTCAAAGCACTTGAAATCTGAAATGATTAACGACTTGCAAAACACTATCGTCGAGTCGATACAAATCCCTGATAATCCGCATGTTAGGGGCGTTCGGTATTGCACTCTTGTGGATGCAGTCGAGAAATTCCACGGCGCTGTTAACACGCGCAAACAGGCACAACATTACCGCAAGAACATTATCCTCCGTCCTTCACGCCATCGCCCGGGAAACGAACTCTATACCTTGCACTTCCCAAAAGCCTGGTCTGCCGCATGTGTCACCAACAGGGAGATTATCAAGGAGGCACAACGACGCGCTCATGCCATAGAATGCGATACCGTTGCTGCCATGGAGTGGAAAATATTGTTCTACAAGCAACTCTACAACCCTGTTCCCGACAAAAAGGTCTATCCCAACTTCTACCCTTTTGTCTATGTTACTATCTACCGCGCGCTACGGGCTGAAGAGCAACTGCTCAATCATCCTCTCGCTATCCCGCTTGCCTGCCTTGCTGCGCATGCGCGAGCTATACCATTACGCACTATGCCGCCCACCATTCGCATAGCCGCTTAAGCACGTTTTGACGGTTTTTGCACCCCAAAAATACACTTTTCAAACGCCATTCATCATAATTTACTATATATCAAGTGTTTGCAATTTTCATTTTTCAAACACTAAAATTTGCATATTCCGGAAAAAAGCAGTACCTTTGCACCAGATTTCCGAACCACCGGAAATCACTACTGTAACACCTGAAATCACAACTAAAAAACATCTGAATTATGCGTAAGTTTTTATTCACATTACTGCTTGCCTTTATCGGCAGCGTATGGACGATAAGTGAGGCAGTGTGTATGGCACCCGCCAAGCCGTACTTAGAACCCGTGGTGAAAATTGAAGGAACTCTGCGGTGGGCAGGTCTGCCGTGTGACGAAGGCGAACCGTGTCCGGATTGTCTGACGGTAGTATTTACCACGAGCGAGAATACGTTTTATCTGACTGCCGCTGACAATGATGTGGAGGCGCGCATAGACAGCGTCATGCAAGCCGTGGAATCGGTAAACTGTATCTGTCAGGCGAACGTCAGCATAACCGGTGTTCCGTATAAGAATGGCAAAAACGATTACCTGAGTGTGATTCGATTTGACTCGGTACGTATAGTTTCAGTACCTCTCAGTCTGCCATCGCTGTGCGATACATGGAACGTAATGGTTGTGGATAACGTTACGTGCGGAGGGTGTGAGGAGTATAGCACGGACGTACATGTGTTGCAAAACGACACCGTCATCGGCGAACATATATACCGACAATTGCTTGTTTATGGCGAGTATGAAGGAGCACTGCGGGAGGGAGACAACAGGGATATCTACTGCATACCCGCGGGCACAACGCACGAATATCTGCTGTACGCGTTCAACGCGAAAGCGGGCGATGTGCTGACAAACGTATGGTTAGGCGGTTCGGTGGCAGATTCTCCCGACGGATGGCAGATGGAAGTGGTGGAGATACAGGAAACGGCTCCGCGCACATTTGTACTGAGCAGTACTTCTGAGTCCGGGTTGGACTATGGTTGCTACTGGACAGAGGGAATAGGATTAAGCGACGGGCCTATGGGCTCCAAGCGTTGTGTAGGTTGTGCGGACAGCCGGGGTTATGCCGTACTCTGTGCATACAAGGACGGCAAGCAGGTATATGACAATCCTGCATGGGACGAATGCTACTACAGCACGGAGCAGGACACGGTGGCGTTGTATTGGCGGGTGGGAGACGGTCCGGGTTCGACAACCGTGACACCCGTTGATCCGAATCAGGTAATAGCGACCCTCAACGACAACCTGCTGACCATACGCGAAATGTCGGGCGACGAAGTGACGTACTCGCTGGCAGTGACGCCAATCAGTTATGCTCCGGCGCGCCACGACCTGCCGGCAGCCCAAAAGGCAGTGGCAGCCGACTCGTTCCGCAACTCGGTAGCCGTAGAACTTTCCGAAGACGGCTCGTACATGCTTACGCTGAGCAAAGCCGCATGGGAAAACGATATTTACGGCATATTCGACTACACCGCATCGGGTCTGCAGCCTGCCACAGCAAGCGATGCACCTGCACGCAAAGTGCTGCGTGACGGACAACTGCTCATTCAGCAGGGCGACAAGATATTTACCCTGACCGGTGTACAAACGAAATAAACAGAAACATGAACAGACTACACCACATACTCCTGCTGGTTGCACTCTGCGTAGTGACAGGTATGTCTTGCAGCCGCCGGGCGGAAGTGGATGCATTGGGGCTGTACGAGCAGGGCAAAGCCTTGCGCGAGCAGGGCGAACCGGCAGAAGCAATGGCGGTGTTCATCCGGGCCACAGAAAGTGGCACGCCCGACGAGATATTGTCAGGGCGCATATATTCGAACATGGCAAACATCTGTCGGCAGGCGAACGAGCACAGGCTGGCGTACTATGTGTACGGGCTGTCGGCAGAGCATTTCCGCGCCTCGGGTGACGAACTGGCATACGCCTACGCGCTGAACAACATGGCGTGGGAGCAGGCGGTACAGGGAAAGAAAGATTCCGCACTCGCGCTGATAGCCGAGGCGGTGCGGGTCTATCCGCTATATCCGCTGACAGAAAAAGTAATCGAGACGCGCGCCACAGCATGTATGTTTGCCAAGGAATATGACTCGGTACGGTACTACACCTCGCTGCCGGACAACGATCATCGTATGCGTTCACCGCGTTTGCCCGGTAGCGAGGAATACATGACCATGCTGCGTGCGCAGGCATACTCGTACTTGGGCAAGGGCGACTCGGCGACGTACTACGCACGCGAACTGCTACCGCGGACGGATGATCCGGCGTATCTGGATGGCATCTACTATATTCTGACACACGATGACGAACATGCTGACACGGAGACGTTGCGCCGGTTGTCGTCGGAGCGCGCGGATGCGCAGAAGTTGATTGAGGTGCGTCACGGCAAACTGATGCAGGCCGTGCAACTGTTAGAAGAAAGCCTGACGGCACGTCAGACGGATTGGAAACGGATACTGGAAATCGTATTGATCGGTCTGCTGTGTCTGGCAGTGGCCATGACGGGTATCAAGACAATAGTCGAGCGCCGGCGCATGATGCGCGACTGGGCGCAACATGAGCGTGCGCGTCAGAACGAACTTACACAAACGCTGACTACCTTGAGTCAGGCCACCGACCTGAAAGCCGACCTGCAATGGCAGGATTATAACGCGTTTTGCCATCAGACAGACCGGCTCTTCCGCGGATTGGCTACCGGTCTTAGCCGGCAGGGGCTGAACGAACAGGACGTACGTCTGTGCGTGCTTGTTCTGATAGGTCTGCCGCACAAGCAGATTGCAGAAATGCTGCCCTGCTCACCCAAGAGCATAGGCAAACTCAAGGACCTGACTGCCCGCAAACTCGGTGTGAGCGGCGGACGGTTGCAGAGTACATTGCAAGCAATGGTAACCTGAGGCAAAGGGGTAAAATAGAAAGTATTGTTGGCAAAATGCTGTAAAAGTGCACATTTTGTTCCGATTGAAAGAAAATATATTTGCAGATGTGCGAAAAAAAACGTACCTTTGCACCCGCGTTTGAAAAAACGCATCCGGCACAGTGCCGATGATAAATGCAGCGATGTTGCAACCCGAGCGATTCTGCATTGCTGTGATTGTTTAACCGTCATTTGCCAACCAAATCGTAAATCGTAAATGGTAAATGACCAAATAGTAAATACTTATGTATTTGACATCTGAGAAAAAAGCAGAGCTCTTCGCCAAGTTCGGCAAGAGCGCCCAGGACACCGGTTCGACCGAAGGTCAGATCGCACTGTTCACGTTCCGTATCAATCACCTCACCGAGCACCTGAAGCTGAACCGCAAGGATTTCGGCACAGAGCGCGCCCTGACCAACCTCGTTGGTAAGCGTCGTCGTCTGCTCGACTACCTGAAGGCGAAAGACATCGAGAAGTACCGTGCACTTATCAAGGAACTGGGTATCCGTAAGTAATACGTACTCTGCTAAACGAAATAGGAGCGACTCAAAGTCACTCCTATTTTTTGTGTGTATATTTTTGTCCGACATCGTCGGACCGTTATCGGGTCATTGTCGGGTCATTATCGGGTAATCATCGGAGGCACCCCCCATTTTTTTACCATTTTTCAGCTTTCAGTCGCAGAGGGAAAACAGATCGCTGCGCGGATTGACGAGCATGACCGGAACGAGTGCCCGTTGGATGACGCGGCGCTCCTGCGGGCCGAAGAACAGGTCGTCCAGCCCGTATTCACGGCTGGCGGTCAGTACAATCAGGTCGGACACGAAGTCCCGCTGCCGTTCGGCTGCCTCACGGTTGACCTTGCTGCTGTCCTTGCGCGCGATGACCACCTCATAACTGATGTCCGTGCCGGTCTTCTCGCTTACGGCTTTGATGTGCGTCACTATCCTGCCTACATTCACCCGCGCTCGGCTGCCGTAGTCATTGGCTTGCAGCAGGATGATGTGTGCGCCTGTCTTGCGCGCCAGATAGGTGCATATCTCCGCCTTGTAGGTCTCTTCCTCCAGGCGGCTGACCGGCACCAGTATGCGCCTGAGGGCGGTCACCTCGCGCATCGACGGCGTGATGACCACATACGGCGTACGCAACTCGCGGCACTCATTCAGCACATTCTGTATCGCCCGCGAGTCATTCGCGCAGGTCTTGAGCACTATATCTTCGTTATTCTCCCAAATCATCAAAATCTTAAATCCTAAATTTGAAATTCTAAATTTGAAATTTGAAATCCTAAATTTGAAATTATAAATTCAAGTTTATCTCCTCAATGTACTCCGTCAGTTCCTCGCAGCCGAGGCCGGATTCGGCGGAGGTGACGAACACCGGCGGCAACTCTTCCCAGAACTCCAGCAGCTGTTGCTTGTAGGCCTCGATGTTTGCTGCCAGACGCTCCTTGCCGAGCTTGTCAGCCTTGGTGAACACGAGCGCGAAAGGTACATTGTTCTCACCCAGCCAGTTCATGAAGTCCCGGTCGATGGGCTGCAAGGGAAGGCGTGCATCGACAAGCACAAACAGCGAGCACAACGCCTCACGCAACAGGCAGTAGCGCTCAATCATCTTTTTCAGCGTCTCGCGCTGCGTCTTGCCGGCCTGCGCAAATCCGTAACCGGGCAGATCGACCAGACACCACGCGTCTTTGTCACCCGCGTTGATGGTGAAGTGGTTGATGAGCATGGTCTTGCCGGGCTTCTGGCTGGTCTTGGCGAGCTTGGGCTGACGCGTGAGTTTGTTGATCAGGCTGGATTTGCCTACATTGCTTCGTCCGATGAATGCGTACTCGGGCAGGTTGGTGGCCGGCGAGCGCATCACGTCCGTCGATGAAATGGTGAACTGTGCTGTGCGTATCATAGTCGTATTCGCAGTTTTTATGATGCAAAGTTACGAAATATTTTTGAATTATGCAAACAAACTCATTCCATGCCAAGTAATGTTTGCAATTCTTTGATTTCGGCGAAAAGATTTGCATGTTCAAGCATTTTTTTCTATATTTGCAATTGTGAAAATATTTTATCTGCAGCGGTGTGATTCGTATGTCGCTTATAGTCAGATAGATGCTATTCTGTATGCCCGTTTGTGGGGCAAAAGAAAAGATTTGTCCAGGTGCAGTTTTCTGTGCGTTTTTGCCACCTGTAAATGACAATGCTAAATTAAAAAACCGCAAACCTTCCATACCACAAACACATTTGCGCATTAGCCCAAATCGAGACCACAAAGAATATTGTGTTCTTTTCTGTATGCGCATGTGTAGATTGTGTATAGTAATTAGGAAAAGGAAAAGCAAACAACTTTAACAACTATTTAACAAGAATTTATAACACCTAAAGATATGAGAAAATTTTACTCGTTTGTATTAATCCTTTCCGCCATGCTCTGTGGCTTCACTTCCCGTGCTTGGGGAGATGAACTGACTATAGGAGATGAGATGGCCAATAATGAATATGTACCTATGTATGGGTGGTTTGCGGATAACTTTCTACATAGCCAAATTATCTACCCAAAGGGGAAATTGGAAGCGCTAGATGGAAAGGAGATTTCCTGCATGACGTTTCACTCCAAAGTTGGTTATACTAATATCAGTTTTGGAGCAGCAACTTTTGCCATTCGTTTGAAGTTGGTTGATGATTCTTCTTTAAGTACTTCATTTTTGAGTGTAAGTGATAAAGATCCCGTCTATAGCGGAACTTTATCTATAACGTCGAGCCGAACAATGATCATTGAGTTGACAACTCCCTTTGTTTATGATAAGAGCAAAAACTTGTTGTTTGACTTACAATCTACAGCTAAAGGAGGATATTCTCATGTATTTTTCTACGGAAACTCTGTTTCCGGTGCCAGTTTGAGTGGATATAATTCTACTTCTGTAGCATCAATATCCAACCAAGCACAGCAGAATTTTTTGCCCAAGACCACATTTACTTATTCGGCACCCGCTACATGTCCTAAGCCTAAAAATTTGGTAAAGTATGGTTCTACTGCTACAACTGCTACTTTTACGTGGAATAAAGGAAATAGCGAAACCCAATGGCAATACATCTGTTTGCCGGCAGCAACAGCAGTTGATTGGAGCAACGGCAGTGTTCAATTAACAAATTCAACCACTGCCACTATTACTGGTCTTACGACAGGAACGGCATACAAATTTTATGTGCGCGCATATTGTGCCGCTGACGATCAGAGTGAAGCCGTATCGAAAGACTTTACCACGCCCTGCACCGGCAAAAGTTTACCATGGTCAGAGAATTTCGAAAGCTTAAGTACAGGTAACTATTCAAGTGGCGCTCCGGATGCATGTTGGGATATGTTAAATACCAATACGGGTGGATCTTATGACTATCCACAAGCGTATGTTGCTTCTGTTTCCGGATATTACAACACGGCCAACAGTGGCACAAAATCCTTATATTTTAAGGAAAGTACCTCTACATCTTCATATATTATTCTTCCTGCGTTTAACGCAGCGACCAATTTGCTAAAAGTAGGTTTTAAGTACAAGAATACTGGTACATCTAGTTACTATTCGCAAATATCCATAGGTTATATGACGGATGAGAACGATGAATCCACATTTACTGCTATCCAAGTTTGTGCCAAAAGCACAAATCTTACCACCGTCTCTGACGTTTCTTTCTCTACCGCACCTCCTGCTTCTCGTGTTGCATTTCGGTGTATGGGTGGCACTTATGGACCATATGGTGCTAGTATAGACGATATAGTCGTTGAATCTACTCAAGACTGTTCCAAGCCGACAGTTAGTTCAGTAACAGAGAGAACATCAACTTCAGCGAAACTCACATGGGGCGCAAAAAAAGGAATCTCATCTTACCAGTATTGCGTAGTAGCGAGTGGAGATGAGCCTGATTGGAGTGGTGACCTGACGACGAGCAATAACTACGTTACGGTAACAGACCTTACAGCATCTACAGACTACGATTTCTATGTTCGTTGCGTGTGCGGCGTAGGCGATTACAGCTCAGAATCCGACGCATATTCGTTCTCTACCACTGCCACTTGTCCTACACCGAGTGATATTACATTTGGCAGTCAGACATACAATAGCGCAACTGTTACATGGGCTGCAGGTGGCGGCGAGGAGGCTTGGAACTTGCGTTACAAAGCCGGTTCGGGTGATTGGACAATTGAGGAAGACTTGGACGAATGTTCATATAGCCTCACAGGTTTGACTCCCGGCACAACTTACACCGTTGAGGTGCAGGCTGCTTGCCAGCCGGACTGGAGCGACGGCACAACTTCTGACACGTACACCCCGCGTTGCTATAAACCCGGAGCACTTTCTCTTTCTAATCAGAAATACAATGGCGTGAAGGTTAGTTGGACGAAGGGCGGTACAGAAACTTCGTGGAACCTGCGTTATCGCAAAGGTTCAGATAGTTGGACAGAGGTAAATAACCTTGCCTCGACTAATTATACTATATCTTCCGGTTTAGTATCAGGCAATGAGTACACGATAGAAGTGACACCTAATTGCTGCTCGGACTCGGTACGCAGCATCACCTATACTCCCGTTTGTCCGCAACCGGGCGCAATCACACTGAGCAGCCAAACATACAACAGCGTAACCGTAGGTTGGGCTGTTGGTGGCACAGAAGATCATTGGACATTGCGCTACAAAGAGACTGCAGCATCGGATGTTCCTGCCAGCTGGGATACGATAGCCTACAACACTACAACCCATAGTGGTCACGTTATCTCCGGTCTGACAGCAGGAACGGGCTACACAATAGAGGTATCAACTTCATGCTGTGAAGGCGCGAGCGTACGCACAACGACATACACTCCCGTTTGCTCGCAACCGGGTGCTATCACGCTTAGTAACCCAAAATACAATAGTGTGACGGTAGCTTGGGCTATCGGCGGTACAGAGGATCTTTGGAACTTGCAGTACAAGGCAGACGGTGATGCCAATTGGACAAATGTAGCAATGAACACTACCACCCGTTCTGGTCATGTCATCAGTGGTTTGACAGCTGGCGTGGAATATACTATCTCAGTTACCTCTGCATGCTGCGCGGGCGGTTTGGCTCGCACAACGACCTACACCCCTGCTTGCTCGCAGCCGGGTGCTATTACGCTGTCAAGCAAAACATACAACAGCGTAAGCGTTGCATGGGCTGCCAGTGGTACATTGGATCACTGGAACCTGCAATACAAACTCAAAGCAGCGGAAGATGTTCCGGCTAACTGGACGGATGTAGCAATGAACACTACTTCCCGCTCCGGACATACTATCTCCGGTTTGACGACTAACACCGCCTATACCATTCGCGTATCGGCAGAGGGTTGCGATGCCTCGCCACGCGATATAGATTACACCCCGATTTGTGCTATACCATCCGTACTTAGTGTTCTCAACGTTAAGGACGCTACGGCAACAGCGCAATGGTCAAGTATGTCAGCAGAAGGAGCAATCGGCTACCAATATAGTTGTGTCACTTCCGGAAGTTCTCCTTCTTGGTCTGCCACAACAAGCTCCGGTACAACCAACACCTCTTTCAGCGGCTTGACAGCAGGGGTAACATACACAGCCAGCGTGCGCGCCGTGTACCCGGGTTCGTTGTATAGTGATGCTAAAACGAAAGACTTCACCACTGTTGCCCAACAGCCGACAAGTCTTACTAAAAGCGACATCACTTCAGAAGGCGCTACGTTCTCATGGTCGAAATCAACGTATGGTGTAGAGACGCAGTACCAGTGGAAAGTAGGAACCGGTTCTTGGAGTGCTCCTTTAGCCACTAACGTGCGTACAGTAACGGTTACAGGCTTGTCTCCGAATACAAATTACACTTTCTATGTCCGTTCATACTACAGCGAAACCGTACAAAGTTCGGCTATTAGCACCAGTTTCACTACCGAATGCGCTGACAACACTTTACCCTGGGAGTATGACTTCGAGAGTGACGCTGCCGGTAGCGGAAAAATTCCTGAGTGCTGGAAAGCCAAAACATATACATCCGGCTCGGTATATCCGTACGTGCGTGACTATACCAGTTATGCGCATGGAGGTTCTAAATTATTACAGTTCTACGGAGGTAGTTCTACTAGTCAACAAAGTATCGTTTTGCCAAGGTTTGATAGAGACTTGAAAGATTTGACGCTGTCGTTCTACTACAACAATACTTCGACGGACGCTGACTATGCTTCCTTCCAAGTTGGATATTATGCTACGGACGGTGACCCGAGTACCGCATTCACTGCAGTAGCTGAACTGACTCGCTACAATGGCTATGTTTTGGGAGAAGTAGATCTGAAAGACTTCCCGACAACGAAGAAGCGTCTGGTCATCAGCTATTCTAATGGTTCGTTAGGAGGACATACAGCCTATATTGATGACATCAGTCTGGAGGTAACACCGACCTGCAAGAAGCCGATTGATTTGACATGCGCAGGTTTGTCAAGTACAACGGCAACACTCTCGTGGACTGCTCGAAACAGCGAGACAAGTTGGCAAATCGAGTATTCCGAATTCTCCAACTTCATCATAAGTACAACCGTTGATGCCAACAGCAATCCGTTTACAATCACGGATCTCACGCCATCTACTACGTACTATGCCCGTGTACGGGCTATCTGCTCGGAGGAAGATATGAGCGGATGGTGCGCTATCCCTGTCACATTCACTACACCTTGCGCTGAGGAGACGCTGCCGTTCTACGAGAACTTCAACTGCCTCACGTCTGGTATCCCTGAGTGCTGGGATAACTCGGAGGGAGACATGGCAGGGCAATCTGACAATTATAGATGGAATTATTACGAAACAGGCGCAACAGGAGCATGCGTACGATTCAACTCATACAATACAACAAGCGGAAAATACAACTTCCTCAAAACCCGCGCTG